>ERZ761609.142-NODE-142-length-99863-cov-36.871764_pt1 | contig 99863 bp, 92 predicted proteins | sample MGYA00511163_ERZ761609 | MGnify/ENA primary metagenome ERZ761609 (study PRJEB28899, sample SAMN02445070) | bioreactor sludge metagenome | biome: EBPR sludge | place: Australia: Brisbane, Thorneside Wastewater Treatment Plant | collected 2011-12-16 ...
TCCACCCTCATCCATTGAAAACCAGGGTGTTGCACTTCACTTTTGAATCCGCCCCGTCATGCATCACTGGGAGCCCTTGCCATGAAATCGACTTACTTTGAAGACGACGACATCCTGCAAATTCGTGTGTCTGACAAGCCCATCGTGCGCGAGACTTCGCAGGGCTGGCACACCAACATCAGCTACGCCGAAGACGGCACCATCGTGGAAATCGTATTGCTGGATGCGAAGAAGGAAGGATTGCTGCCATTGGAATTCAAGAAAGCAGCTTGAGTCCATCGTTCACGCTCCGTCCCCAAACCATCCACATTTTTCTCCCCCAAGGGTGACCCGCGAGGCATCCGTGTGGCCGAAATCACGACCCGCATCGTGCGGGTGATTGAAGTGCCTCGCAGCCAATTGGCTGAATTTCTGAAGATGCCGGAAGCCCAGCAGGTAGGAATCCATGTGCTGACAGGCGAGTTGTCAGATAGTGGCCTGCCTCGGGCCTACATTGGTCAGTCTGGCAATATGGGTAACCGGTTGGCACAACACAACCAGAGCAAAGACTTCTGGAACCGGGCGCTGGTGGTCATTTCACTCACCAACAGCCTCACCCAAACTCATGCACTTTTTTTAGAGTGGTTGGCCATCGCAGAAGCCACCAAGGCCGGTCGCTACAGCCTCGAAAACGGCAACACAGGCTCGCAGCCCTACACCCCCGCACCGCTGCAAGCCGACTGCCACGAAATTCACGAAACAGCAGCCACCTTGCTGGCTACGCTTGGTCAACCCCTTTTTGAACCGCTGGCGAACGCGCCAACTGCCAAAGGGGAATCGGAACTGTTCTATTGCAAGGGATCGGGTGCAGTCGGGGTGGGCAAGTACACATCCGAGGGCTTTGTGGTGCACAAAGGCTCCAAAGGACGCGCCGAGATCGTGGCTTCCATCCAAGGCACATCCAACGAACGTTTGCGCAATCAACTGGTGGTGGACGGCATCCTGTCTGCGAACAACGATCAATTGGTTTTCACGAGGGATCACCTGTTCTCCAGCCCCAGCATGGCAGCGATGGCCGTGATGGGGCGGTCCGCCAACGGGTGGATCGAATGGAAGACTGCAAGTGGCAAAACGCTGGATGAAGTGAAGCGGCAACCCATAGCGCCAGCATGAGAGCATGTGGCCAAATGCAGTAAGTTTTGGGATTTCCCATATTGAATGGATCGCCAGACGGGTTTTTGCCCGCTCAACTGACTTGCCATGCCTCCCCAACCCATCCTCCACTTCTGGTTCACAGAACTCACCCCAGCGCAGCACTTCGCCAAAGACGCTGCGCTGGATGAAGCCATCCGCACCCGCTTCGGCACCACGCTGGAGGCCGCTGCGCTATGCGAACTGTTTGGCTGGCGCGCCACGCCAGAGGGGCGGCTGGCGGAAATCATTGTGCTGGACCAGTTTTCGCGCAACGTGTGGCGCGACACGCCCCGCGCCTTTGCGCAGGACGCGCTGGCTCTGGCGTTGGCGCAAGAGCTGGTGGCCAGCGGGCAAGACCGCAGCCTGCCCGTGGAACAGCGCCGCTTTGCCTACATGCCCTACATGCACAGCGAGTCGGCGCTGGTGCATGAACAGGCGGTGGCGCTGTTTTCACAGCCGGGGCTGGAAGACAACCTGCGCTTTGAACATGCGCACAAGGCCATCATCGACCGCTTTGGCCGTTACCCCCACCGCAACGCCATTCTGGCCCGCAGTTCCACGGCAGAAGAACTGGCGTTTTTGAGCGGGCCGGGGTCTTCGTTCTGAGCATCGTTTCCAATCTTCACATACGCGCCATGCCGACCATTGCCATCTTTTTCGGGATCGTCATTCGGATGTGGCACGACGATCACCCGCCGCCTCACATCCATGTGGAGTACCAGGGGTTCGAGGCGCTGGTCGCGATTGGCACAGGTGAGGTCCACGAGGGGCAGTTACCGCGCAAGGTGGCATCCATCGTCAAGGAATGGTGTTTGCTTCACCAGGCCGAACTGCTCAACAATTGGCAGAAGGCTCAGCGTTTTGAGCCGCTGGACCGCATTCAAGGAGCCGACCGTGATTAAGTTACTGGATGTCAAGCCCATGAAGGCCCATGTGCTGGAGCTGAGTTTCAGCGACCACACGCGAGGCGTGTTCGACGGTGCAGCCTACCTCGCAACCCGACAAGGCCCTCTGCTGGAAGCGCTGCGCGAGCCCGCGTACTTCAGCCGCTGCTTCGTGGACGCTGGTGCGCTTTGTTGGCCAAATGGACTGGAGCTTTCTGGTGCCCGGCTGCATGAATTGGTCAATGCTGTGCAGGCGGCTTAACGCGCATCAAGAATGCACACGCGACGCTGGATGCGCTTTGGACCAAAGAGGCTGACGACCGACTCGATGCTTACAAGTGCGGAGAGCTCAGGGCCGTGGCCTTGTCTGCCGTCACTGCGAAGTACCCAAATCTTCTGTCTTCGTCCGTGGGTGCATCTGACTGATACAAACTAGTTTGCCGTTACTTTATGCCTTTATCGCTTTATTTATAAGCCTAAGAAGCTATGTAGTTTGATATTTTTTTGCGCTGTGCAATCGTGTCATGCCCTCCAGCCAAGCAGTCAATCGGCAGAAAATTTGTTTCTCATAGTTGACAAAAATACTGTTTTGTTCATGATGAGAAACAAATGATCTCGCAGCCACTCAAAACCACTCCCGCAAGCGAAGCTCAGTTGCAGGCCTTGGGCCAGCAACTTCGCGCTCGCCGCAAGGCTTTGCGCGTCAGCAGCACGGCAGCGGCTGAGGCGGCGGGCATGTCGCGGGTCACGCTGCACCGCATCGAAAAAGGTGAGCCAACGGTGGCAGGTGGTGCCTGGGCGCAAGCCATGACGGCGCTGGGCATGGTGCTGCAAGCCCGCAATTCCGAAGAAAAGCCTACCAACGATGCAAACCAGGGCAAGCCTGTCAACTTGGCCGAGTGGATACCGGTGCGCGTGCACTTGCAAAACTACCCGCAGCTCAAAGCCTTAGCCTGGCAGGTACACGGCACTGACACGCTGTCACCGGCAGAGGCGTGGGGCATTTACGAGCGCAATGCCCGGCATTTGGACATGACCGCCATGTCGCCCACCGAACTTGCTTTGCTACATGCTTTGCGCACGGGGCTGGGTGGCGGCACGGCAACAGCAGACCCCACCCATGTTTGAACGGCCCCACCACCAACGCATTGCGCATGTGCTGGCCGCGCTGAACGGTGCCCTGCTGCGTCAGCACGGCTGCTTGTTTGGTGGCGGCACCTGCATTGCGCTGCGCCATGGCGAGTACCGGGAGTCGGTGGACATTGATTTTCTGGTGTCTGATGCCGGTGGCTACCGCGAACTGCGCCAGATGGTCACAGGCGCCCAAGGGCTCAACGCCCTGCTCAGGCCCGGCGCAGAGCCATTGACCGTGGGGCGCGAGTTGCGCGCCGACCAATATGGGTTGAGAACGCTGGTGCAGATGGACGGGCAAGCCATTAAGTTTGAAATCGTCCGCGAGGCACGTATTGAGCTGGAGGCACCAGGCAACAGCGACGCGATATGCGGCATTGCCACCCTCACACGGCTGGATTTGGCGGCTTCAATGTTGTTGGCCAATTCAGACCGGCATGCGGACGACAGTGTGTTCAGCCGCGATGTGATTGACCTGGCCATGATGAACCTGCGTTTGCCGCTGCTGCAAGTGGCATTGGCCAAGGCCGAACTGGCATACGGCGACTCTGTGGCGCGTGATCTGGCCAAAGCCATTGACCGCCTGCAAGGCCGCGCTGGCTGGCTTGAGCGCTGCATGCAGGCCAAGGCCATGACGCTGCCCAAAGCGGTGGTGTGGCAGAAGGTTCGCGCGTTGCGCAGGCTGGTGAAACCTGTTTGAAGGGTGATTGTTGGCTGCAGTTGCAAGGAAGTAGAGCTTGCGTTTTGAGCGGGCCGGGGTCTTCGTTCTGACGCATGGAACTATGAATAAAAACAGCCCCCGACGCCTTTATGGATTGAATACACAGCTACTGTTTGTTTGATTTCATGCCCCGCCGCCATCACCACGTCTATGTGATCGAACTGCACCCGGATGTGCTGCTGGAAGACAAGTTCCGCCGGTGCAACCCAGGCTATGTGGCGGGCAAGCCCTGCGTGTACGTGGGCATGACGGGGCTGGACCCCGATGTGCGGTTTGACAAGCACAAGGCGGGTATCCAGTCCAACACCTTCGTGCGCAAGTACGGCCTGCGTTTGCTGCCAGACTTGTACGAAGGCTTCAACCCCATGTCTTACCGCGATGCACAGTCGCGCGAAGTGGAAGTGGGCATTGACCTGCGCTCAGCCGGGTTTGGGGTGTGGCAAGCTTGAGGCCTGTTGTTTCATTTTTTTCTGCTGCCACCATGACCACAAACACCACCACCTCCCCTGCCACCCGCTACCCCTTCCCCGCCCTGGGCGACCTGCCAGAAGACATCCGCCAGCGCATCCTGGAGGTGCAGGAGAAGGCTGGTTTTGTGCCCAACGTGTTCCTGGCGTTTGCACACCGCCCGGCTGAGTGGCGGGCGTTTTTTGCCTATCACGACGCGCTGATGACGCCTGAAACCGTGGGCCGCACCTCGGGCCTGACCAAAGGCGAGCGCGAAATGATCGTCACCGCCACCAGCGCGGCCAACCACTGCCTGTACTGCGTGGTGGCGCACGGTGCCATTCTGCGCATTTACGAAAAGCAGCCGCTGGTGGCCGACCAGGTGGCCATCAACCACCGCAAGGCCGACATTTCTCCCCGCCAGAAAGCCATGCTGGACTTCGCCATGAAGGTGTGCCTGCAGTCGCACGACGTGAACGAAGCCGACTTTGCCCCCCTGCACGCCCACGGCTTTGACGACGAAGATATTTGGGACATCGCCGCCATCACCGCGTTTTTCGGGCTGAGCAACCGCATGGCCTCGTTCAGCGGCATGGTGCCCAACCCCGAGTTCTACCTGATGGGCCGGGTGCCCAAAGCCAAGGCCTGAGCACGCCCCATACAACCCGTCCGGCGACGCTGAGCGGGTGATCTCCGTGCACGGGCTGTCCGGTGGGCCAAACCCCATCGGCCACCCAACTGCTCAGGACCGGTTGGCGCCTTGGGCTTCCTGATCCACCGCCTGCTGCACCGCTCTGTAAAAAGCTGCACGTGCCGGGGCGGCCACAGCATCACGGGCACCGCCCGCCCAATTGGCGTTGGACGCGATCACCAGCTGGCGCTGGGGGTCGATGAAGATGCCCTGGCCAAAAATGCCACGTGCCATGTAGGTGCCATCATCAAACGTCCACCACTGGTAGCCGTAGCCGCTGCCGGGCTGGTTGATGCCCACCCGCTTGGTGGTAGCGTCTTGCAGCCACCCATCGGGCAACACAGGCTGGCCGTTGACCAGGGCACCCCCCAGAATGAACTGACCGAAGCGTGCCATGTCCCGCGTCGCGGCCTGGATACAGCAGCCGCTGATCTCCTGGCCGGTTTTGTTGAGTATCCAGGTGGCCTGCTGCTCCATGCCCACTGGCTTCCAGATGGTTTCCGACAGGTAATCGGCCAGAGGCTTCTGCACCGCACGCGCCAGCAGAATGCCCACCAGGTTGGTCTCGCCGGTGCTGTACAGCCATCGGGTACCGGCGGGGGCTGCACGGGGCAACTGCCGCAGGTAGCTGACCGTTGCGTCCATGCCCGCCTCGGGCTTGTGGTTGTTGAATCTGGCCACGTCGGAGTTGGGGTCGCTGTAGTCCTCGTTCCACTGCACGCCCGATGTCATCGTCAGCAGTTGGCGCAGGGTAACGTCGTCGTAGGCGGAGCCTTTCAGCTCCTGAACATACTGGCTGACCTTGTCATCCATGCTGCCAATGTGCCCCTGGCGCACGGCAGCGCCCACCAGTGTGGCCGTCAGAGACTTGGCAACCGAAAAACTGGTCCAGCGGCCCGCTGCATCAAAGTCAAGGCCATAGCGCTCCAGCCGCACCTGGCCTTTGTGCAACACCACCAATGCAGCGTTGCGCTGGCCTTGCATGTAGGCATCCACGTCCAGCGCCAGCTGCAACGGTGGGCCGGGCGGCAGCGCCGACGGCGTGCCACCGGCGGCCACCACCCGGTGCTTGGCCAGCACAGGCAGCCGGTCCATGGCCCGGAAAGCCGCATCGCGTTGCGACTCTTTCCAGAACAGCACGTCGCGGTTGGTGGGAAAGGCGGCCAGGAAACCCCGTGTTTCCTTGTCCAGAGCAAGCCAGCCCGCGCCAGCCGACGCCACCAACACCAGTGTGCTGGCCACGGCAATTGTCTTGAGTTTCATGTTGGCAATGATTGAAAAAAGCAGCTGTCGGTGGTGAAGAGCGCCTATCATGCACCGTAGCGTTCCCACGACAAAACGGAGACACAGCATGGTGACACAACTGTCCATTGGCAAGCGCCTGACCATCGCGTTTACCCTCATTCTGGGCCTGATGCTGGTGGTGGCCGGCATTGGCTACCGTGGCATTGCGGCGGTACACGCCACCAGCGACCACATCCTGGAAAGCAACCTCAAACCCATCACCTACCTGGCTAACATGCAATACCTGACCCAGCGTAACCGCGTGCTGGCGATGGACATGTTGCTCAACACCGACCCGGGCAACATCGCCAAGCGGTCAGACGAACAGGAGAAAAACTCTGCCCAGATCGACAAAAACTGGGCAGCCTACCTGGCCACCCAACGGACGCCAGAAGAAATTGCGTTGTCCAACGAAGTGGAAACCACGTTGAAGGTGTACCGGACAGAGGCCCTGTACCCCACGCGCAAAGCCAGCCAGAACGGTGACCACGACGCGGCCAAGGCACTCTATTTCGGCAAGATCAGCCCGCTGGCCCCCCCGTTCACCGCCGCACTGGACAAGCTGATGGCCTTGCAACTGACCGACGCAGCCGCGTCCAAGCAAGAAGCTGATGGCAGCAAAGCCGCTGCGGCCATGATGTTGGCAGGCGCAGTGGCCCTGGCACTGGCACTGGGCTTCACACTGGCATGGGCCAACACACGATCCATTGTCACGCCCTTGCGACAGGCCGTGCGAATCACCGAGTCGGTTGCCGAGGGCAATCTGACGAATGCCATCGCCGTGCACGGCAATGACGAAGTGGCCCACATGATGGTTGCGCTGCGAACCATGCAGGACAGCCTGGCCAGCACGGTTACCAGCGTGCGCCAGGGCAGCGAGTCGGTGGCCATGGCATCGTCCGAAATCGCACATGGCAACCATGACCTTTCTGCCCGGACTGAACAGCAGGCGGCGGCCCTCGAAAAGACCAGTGCTGCCATGGCGGAACTCGGACAAACCGTGAACCAGAACGCCGACTCGGCACGACAGGCGAACCAACTGGCCTCCACGGCCTCGACGATTGCGGTGCAAGGTGGCGAGGTGGTGGGTCAGGTCGTCGAAACCATGAAGGACATCAACGATGCCAGCCGAAAGATTGCCGACATCATCGCCGTGATCGACGGCATCGCCTTCCAGACCAACATCCTGGCACTGAACGCCGCTGTCGAAGCCGCACGGGCGGGCGAAGCGGGCCGGGGTTTTGCCGTGGTCGCGTCTGAAGTCCGTGCGCTGGCAGGACGCAGCGCAGGTGCGGCCAAAGAAATCAAGGAGCTGATCGGCGCCAGCGTGGAGAAAGTGGAACAGGGCACCACACTGGTCGACCAGGCGGGCAGCACCATGACCGAGGTGGTGAGCGCCATCCAGCGCGTGGCCGACATCATGGGTGAAATCAACGCCGCATCTGGCGAGCAAGCCACCAAAGTGGGCCACGTGGGTGACGAAATGGGCTCCATGGATCAGTCCACCCAACAAAACGCTGCGCTGGTCGAGCAGATGGCGGCCGCTGCGTCCAGCCTGAAGCAGCAAGCGCAGGAACTGGTGCAATCGGTGTCGGTGTTCAAGGTCAGCGGCAGTTCGTCAAGCACCTTCAGGGCACCTGCCGCGCAGCCAGCAGCCCCCGCCTCTGCGCGCCCACCCATTGCAGCACCCCGTCCGCACCCGGCCCTGGCTGCCACGCCCTCTCAGGCACCCGCCAAGTCATTGCCGAAGCTGGCGGGCAGCAAACCGGCCAAACCGCCCAAATCGGCCCAAGCGACCTCACCCACCACCAGGCCTGCCCCCACCCCTTTGCCACCGGCCGCTCGCATCGCATCGGCCAAGCCTGCTGCAGCGACAAAGCCTGCGGCGAAGGCGGCGGGCGGTGATGACGACTGGGAAACTTTCTGACACCCGGCACCAGGCGCGGCGAGCGTGCTAGCGCCCCAGTCGGTACGCGTCAACAAACGACGGCGCTCCTCAGTACACGTCAGTGGGTGCGACCTGAAGCAACCATTTTTATAGCATCTTGTGCTTGATCATCAAGCGACAGACGCACAATTTCTTTCAAACCCCGCACCACATCGGCCATTGGCATGGCGGGCGAGCCCTGCTCGGGCAGCCAGGGCACGTGCACGAAGCCACCCCGGACCTGTGACAGCGCTGGTTGGGTGGCCAGCCGGTGCATCAACCCGTAAAACACCTGGTTGCACACAAACGTACCGGCGGTGTGAGACACCTCGGCCAGCAGCCCCGCACGATGCAACGCAGCACAGGCAGCCTTGACCGGCAGGGTGCTGAAGTAAGCCGCAGGACCGCCCGGCACAACCGGCATGTCGACAGGCCGGTCGCCCGCGTTGTCGGCAATGGGTGCGTCGATAAGGTTGATGGCCACACGCTCCAGCGACAGCGCCGCCCGGCCACCGGCCTGCCCCACGCACACCACCATTTCCGGCTGCCAGCGCGCCAGCAGCGCATCCAGCCGGTGCAATGCGGTGCCAAATTCGGTGGGCAACTGCGCCGCCACCAACCTGCGCCCCAACACCCGTTTGCCGTGCAACGCCTGCACGGCCTGCCAACTGGGGTTGATGCTGGCACCGTTGAACGGATCGAAACCGGTGAGCAGCACACGCGGCAGGGCATGGGAATGGGTTGGCATGGCGTTGCACTGTAGCGGCTTTGCTGCAAAATGCCACGCAGCATGACGCACTCCCACTCCGCACAGTCGGCTGCCGAAGCCCCCCACCCCAACCAGTTTGACCTGCTGAAGCAGCGCCGGTTTGCACCGTTTTTCTGGGTGCAATTCCTGGGGGCCGGCAACGACAACGTGTTCAAGTTTGCCTTCACCGTGATGGTGACCTACCAGTTGCAGGTGGCGTGGCTGCCTGCTGCCATGGCGGGTCTGGTGATCGGGGCACTGTTCATCCTGCCCTTTGTGCTGTTCTCGGCCACCAGCGGGCAACTGGCCGACAAGTACCCCAAGGAACGGCTGATCCGCTTCACCAAAGACCTGGAAATCGCGATCATGGCGTTGGCCGGGTGGGGGTTTCTGATGCAAAACATCCCGGTGCTGCTGCTGTGCATCTTTCTCATGGGCCTGCAGTCCACGCTGTTCGGTCCGGTCAAGTTTGCCTACCTGCCCCAGCACCTGACCGAGCGCGAAATCACCGGGGGCAACGGCATGGTCGAAATGGGCACCTTCGTCGCCATTTTGCTGGGCAACGTGGCCGGTGGCCTGCTGATTGCCATGCCACTGGTGGGTGCCCAATATGTCGCGGCGGCGTGCCTGGCCATTGCCATCGTGGGCCGCTTGGCGGCGCAGGCCGTGCCGGTGTCACCCGCCATCGACCCCGGGCTGACCATCAACTGGAACCCGTTCACCGAAACCTGGCGCAACCTGAAGCTGGCCCATGGCAACACTGTGGTGTTCCGCTCGTTGCTGGGCATCAGCTGGATGTGGTTCTTCGGCGCGGTGTTCCTGTCCAACTTCCCGGCGTTTGCGCACGACGTACTCAGGGGTGACGAGCGCGTGGCCTCCTTGCTGCTGGTGGTGTTTTCCATCGGCATCGGGGCTGGTGCGCTCCTGTGCGAGGTGCTGAGCCGCAGGCATGTCGAGATCGGCCTGGTGCCACTGGGCGCACTGGGCATGACGGTGTTCTCGGTGGACCTGTACTTTGCCGCCACGGCACTGCCCCGGCACGAGGTCACGCTGACGCTGGGCCAGTTCATGGCCGAGCCGCTGCACTGGCGCGTGCTGGCCGACCTGGCGCTGCTGTCCATGTCTGCCGGCATTTACAGCGTGCCCATGTACGCCCTGATGCAACTGCGCAGCCAGCCCAGCCACCGCGCACGGGTGGTGGCGGCCAACAACATCCTGAACGCCCTGTACATGGTGGCCAGCTCGCTCATCGCCGGTGCCCTGCTGTCGGCAGGCTTCAGCATCAGCGAGCTGTTCCTGTTCATCGGCCTGGCCAACGCTGTGGTGGCCGGGTGGATATTTTTGCTGGTGCCCGAGTACCTGCTGCGCTTCGTGGCCTGGCTGGCGGCGCGGCTGGTGTACCGCTTCAAAGTCACTGGCGAGCACCACTTGCCCACCAGCGGCGCAGCCGTGCTGGTCTGTAACCACGTGAGCTTTGTGGACGCGGTGCTGCTGATGTCGGCCAGCCCACGCCCCATCCGCTTCCTGATGGACCACCGCATTTTCCGCATCCCGGTGCTGGGCTGGCTGTTCAGGCTGGCCAAGGCCATCCCCATCGCCCCGCAACAGGAGAACCCGGCTGTGTACGAAGCGGCCTGGCGCGAGGCCGTGCAGGTGCTGAAAGAGGGTGACCTGGTGGGCATCTTTCCCGAAGGGGGCATCACCCGCGACGGTGAACTGCAGGCGTTCAAAGGCGGCATCATGAAACTGCTGCAGCAGGCCCGCGACAGCGGACTGCCCGATGTGCCGGTGGTGCCCATGGCACTGACCCACCTGTGGGGATCGTTCTTCAGCCGCATCGAGCTGGTGGGCGGGCAGCCCACCGCCATGGTCAAACCGTTCCGGCGCGGCCTGTTCAGCCGCGTGGGGCTGAACGTGGGCGAACCGGACGATGGCCGGGCCGTGACGCCCGACACGCTGCGCCAACGGGTGCAGGCGCTGGCGAACACCGCCTGAGCCCCCCAGAGCACAGCGCCCCTGGTGCTGAAGCCCCCAGCGGGTGAAGCATTTTGGGTGCCTGGGCCCGATGCCCCGGTGACCGACCAGCGCGGCTGCTCGGGCGCCTCAAGCCGCACATGACCCGAAACGTCTGTTCGGCCATGGAGCGCCCTCCAGATGGCCTGAGTTTGCGCCAGATCAAAGCAACGGTTGTCATCGGTTTTATACTGGTTGGTGTATTTCAAACACCTCACAGGAGCAAGCCATGAGCACTTTCGACCACACCGGCCTGATGCAGCAGATCAACAACCATCTCGGGCCATTTCGCAAAAACCAGTCCGAGGCCATGCAAGGCTTCGGGCAACTCGCCAAGGCAGCCATGGCCGAAGGCACGGTCAGCACCAAACACAAAGAACTGATTGCGCTGGCCATCGGTATCACACAGCATTGTTCGGGTTGCATTGGCTTCCATGTCAAAGCGCTGGTACGGCTGGGCTGCACCCGCCAGGAGCTGGAAGAAATGCTGGCCGTTTGCGTCTACATGGGCGGTGGCCCGGCACTCATGTACGCGTCTGAAGCGTTGGCCGCCTTCGATGCCCTGTCGCCCGCAGCCAGCGCATGAACGCCAAGCCCACCTGTCTGCCCCGCAACCCCTGTGTGCCCATGCGGGCCAGGGCCTGCAAATGGGTGGCAGGCTGCGTGTGTGTCATCGGCACACTGGCTGCGCCGGTTTGCATGGCCAATGGCCAACTCGCGCTGGACAAAGGCTGCATGACCTGCCACGGCACACCGCCGAAGAAAAACACCCCGAGTTTTCAGGCCTTGGCCGTGCAGTTTGCACCGTATAAAAACCAGCCCGGCGCCGACCAGAAGCTGGCCGACAAGCTGCGCGAACACCATGTGTTCGGCAGCATCCGCGCCCACGAAACCCTCACACCCGAATCAGCCCTCGCACTGGTGCGGTGGATCATCGACGGCGCGCGGTAGGCCTGTGCAGGCTAGCGGCCCTGTCAGATCGGAGGCCGTTCGCGCTGATCGTCAGGATGACCAGCGACTGGTCACGGGAGCATGCCTGAGTGGATCGCACGGACATCGTTGGATGTGTCCTCAGCGCAGTGAACAGATACCCGAGTGACATCGGATTGATCCTTCAGTCCCACACCGGTGAACCCCAGGCGACGGCCCTCCTGTACCAGCCACGCGAGTTTGCGGGCTGCGGCACACACGTCAAGACCAGCGGGACGCACATTTGAAATGCAATTGCGCTCGGCATCCGTTCGCCCGACCACCGGGGAGTGGGTCAGGTATATCCCGATGCTGTCCGGTGAACTCAGGCCCGGTCGCTCGCCGACCAGGATCGCGACCATCCTGGCTTCCAATGCCTGGCCCACTTCGTCCGCAACGGCCACACGTGCCTGCCTGACCACCACAGGTGGACACAGTGCGCAGCTTTCGGGCAGCGCCGCCCGAATGGCCGACATCAGCGGGACCACATGACACTGGATGCCGAGCGCCGAGAGTCCATCGCCAATGACCAGCGCAAGGTCCGGCCTGGAATGGTTCGGCCACCATTCAGCGAGAGCGGCCAGACTGGCCTCATCTAATCGACGTCCCAGATCGGGCCGGAGCAAGTATTCGTGCCGATCCCTGGCCTTGCTGTGAAGCACCAGTGGCGAGTGCCAGCCATCGGCACACAACTGATCGACCAGCGAAACCGTATCGAGAGGAAAGTGAATAGCATCACGCGCCTGGGCATGTGCCTGCGTGAACCCCAATACCTCCCGAGTGGGCAAACTGACGCCCACACGACCCAATGCAATCCTGGCCGGGGTGAACCGTCGGAATAGCGACCAGGGATCGACCGCCACCTGGGTCTTGGATGCGTCAGTTGTGGTGGCTTGAGGATCGTCGTTCATGCGGGCTCCGGCAATGTCCACAACCTGCGCGAGAGTGCGAGGTTGGCATCAGGCGGCAACAGTCGCCCATTTGCATCCGTCACGCCGACTCGTTGCAGCCAGGACTCGAACTCGGGCGCACGTTTCAGACCCAACAAATCACGCAACACCAGGGCATCGTGAAATGATGTGCTCTGATAGTTCAACATCACGTCATCCGCACCGGGTACGCCCATCATGAAGTTCAGACCTGCGCAAGCCAGCAACGCCATCAGGTTGTCCATGTCGTCCTGGTCCGCTTCGGCATGGTTGGTGTAACAGATGTCGCAGCCCATCGGCAACCCCAGCAACTTGCCACAGAAATGGTCTTCCAATCCCGCCCGGATGATTTGCTTGCCGTCATACAGGTACTCCGGACCAATAAAGCCCACGACGGTGTTGACCAGCAGGGGGCTGTAACGCCTGGCAACCGCGTAGGCACGTGCTTCGCAGGTCTGCTGGTCAACACCATGGTGCGCATTGGCGGACAGCGCACTGCCCTGGCCGGTCTCGAAATACATCACATTGCTTCCAACCGTGCCTCGCTTGAGCGAAAGAGCCGCCTCCTGTGCTTCACCCAGCAGCTCGAGCGTGATGCCGAACGAACGATTCGCCTGTTCGGTACCTGCAATCGACTGAAAAACCAGATCAACCGGCGCACCAAACGCCACCGCCTGCAGGGTGTTGGTGACATGGGTCAGCACACAGCTCTGTGTGGGTATCGACCCACGCTCGATGACCTCGGCGAGGACATGGTTCAACCTGACCAGGGCGGCTATGTTGTCAGACACTGGATTGACACCAATGACTGCATCCCCGGCACCCAGCATCAGGCCATCGATCACGCTGGCGACGATGCCAGCCGGGTCATCCGTCGGATGGTTGGGCTGCAACCTCACCGCCAGATGACCCCGCAGCCCCACCGTGTTCCGAAACCGTGTCACCACCTCCATGCGCCGGGCGACCAGCATCAGATCCTGGTTGCGCATGAGCTTGCTGACAGCCGCCACCATCTCGGGCGTCAGGCCTGGCGACAGCCTGCGCAGGGCTTCCGTCGAAGCGGACGCCGACAGCAACCAGTCACGAAACTCCCCGACCGTCTGACTGCGCACCGACGAAAACGCCGATGGGTCATGTCCGTCGACGATGAGCCGTGTCACTTCATCCGATTCGTACGGAATCAGCAATTCGTCCAGAAAGCGCTGCAACGGTACGTCTGCCAAGACCCAGCGTGCAGCGACCCTCTCTTGCTCGGACGCCGCAGCCAAACCAGCCAGGCAATCGCCCGAACGCAAGGGGGATGCTTTGGCCATGACCTCCTTCAGGCTCTCAAAGCGGAAGGTCTGCTTACCTATGGTTGCACTCAGATTCAATGGAAGCGCTCCTGATCAACTGCGTGTGGGGGCTATGAATCAATCTGCTGCGGCCGACAGCATGGCATCGGGCGCAGCGTTCTGCCGCTGCGCCGCTGTCAGCCTGAAGTAACCATACGCCAACCCCATCAGCCCCAGAAAGATCAGGGAAAGCAACTGGTTGAAGTACACCACGGCGGCCAGACAGGTCACCCCACAAACAATGGCGATTGCAGGAAAGAGTGGATAGAAAGGCGCGCGGAACGGGCGCACCATGCCGGGGTCGCTGGCACGAAGCTTGAACAGCGCGGCCATGGAAAAAATGTACATGACCAAAGCACCCAGAACGGCCATCGTGACGATGTTGGCCGTCAATGGCTGGCCACCGATCGACACCCACTGGTCACTGAACACCGCTGCCACCCCGACCAATCCCCCACCCACCAATGCATTGACCGGAGTCTGGAATCGAGGATGGACGCGCGCAAATCGATTTGGCAAATAGCCAGCCCGCGCCAACGCGAACATCTGTCTTGAGTAGCCCAGCACGATGCCATGGAACGATGCAACCAGCCCGAACAGGCCGATCCACACCAGCATGTGGAGCCAGCCACTCGACTCACCGACCACCATCTTCATGGCTTGCGGCAAAGGATCATTGATATTGGAGAGTGTTGACCAGTCACCCACCCCGCCCGCCATCACCATCACCAGAAAAGCCAGAAACACCAGGGTCAGAATGCCCGAAATGTAGGCAATCGGAATGGTCCGTTTGGGATCTTTCGCTTCCTCGGCTGCCATGGCTGCACCTTCAATGGCCAGGAAGAACCAGATGGCGAACGGAATGGAGGCAAAGATGCCCGCCCAGGTCCCCATGCTGAACTGTGCCGAGCCAGCCCATCCATTGGCGGTAAAGTTAGCGAGCGACCAACCCGGAGCCACCACGCCGGCAAACACCAGCAGTTCGATCACGGCCAGCACCGTGACAAACAACTCGAAAGCAGCGGCAATGCCCACTCCCACAGCATTCAGGCTCACGAACACGACATAGGCCCCGACAGCCACCCATTTCGGATCCAGCGCCGGGTACTGAACATTCAGGTACGCACCGATTGCCAGCGCAATCGCTGGCGGAGCAAAGACGAACTCCACCAGTGTGGCAAAACCGGCTACAAAACCACCGGTCGGACCAAAGGCCCTGAGGGCATAGGCAAACGGGCCGCCTGCATGAGGGATCGCAGTTGACAGCTCGGTAAAGCTGAAAATGAACGTGGTGTACATCAGGGCCACAAACAGGGTGGCCACCATGAAGCCGAGTGTGCCCGCGCTGGCCCATCCATAGCTCCACCCGAAATACTCGCCTGAAATGACCAGGCCAACCGCAATTCCCCAGAGGGACACTGTGCCGAGCACGGGTTTGAGCCCGCGCGAAACCTGTGTGGTGACGTCTGACATGCAAGGCTCCTGAAAGAGAACGGATGACGGCCCGAATCGCTCTGCCCGACAAGGCCTCAGAACGGACGTGGCCCTGCGGTGACATACGACAGGGCCGCCTCAATGGCGGCGACCTGAGCCTCCACGCACTGCTCCGACGTGGTGCGCGGGCTGTCGGGATAGACCTCGGTCGTCGTGGTGTACTTTGCACCGGTCATGCCGGTGCACAAGCCCAAGGTTTTCACCGGGTAGCCAATGACACCCGGCGCGACCATGGGCGAGCCGATGAGACGCCCCGCAGCATCCGGCGCTGCGATGTGCGTGACGCGCGACACGGCCTCGATGATGGCCTGCTGGAACGCTGGCTGCGGGTTGGCCGCGTCAGCCACCAGATAGAAGCCGTCCGGGATGCTGCCCGGCACAAAGGTCTTGCCATCACGCGCCGCCACGGCACGTCGAAACTCGGTTTCGTCGGAGTCAGTGGTCTCGTGCAAGTCGATATGGGCCACAAACTGGCCCCGCAACGGTGCCACCAGTTGCATCAGGGCATCAGCCTCAGTGGCTGCGCTGACGGACGAAAAACTGCGGTTGGGGTCCACCGCATGCGCGTTCCAGCGCTGCACCCGCTCGTAAGCCCAAGGGCTGACGCAGGGCACCATCAGCAGGTTGAAGCGCCCGGCCCAGGCCTGCGCATGGCTACCTGCAAACTGCAACACGCCTTGCACACCGCTGGTTTCGTAACCGTGCACACCACCGGTCACCAGCACAGCAGGCAAACCGGTTTGCCACCCCTTGCTGCGCAACACGACAAGCGGGTAGGTGGCCGTACCCCCCTGTTCATCCGGCCCGGACGCCTGACCATAGGTGACCACATCGAACATGGGCCTCAAGGCCTCGGCGGGAGCCAGCACATCCGTGGCGTGGCTGCGAACGCGCAACTGCCTGGCCCGCCATTGCAATACCTCTGCAGGCCCCCACGGCTCGCCGGGTGTACCGATGGCATAAAAACGTTCGATGGCAGGTGCTTGGGTCATGTCGTCGGGGCCACACAGGGCACGGGCTGTTACAAATCGAACAAGGCTGCAGTGGACACAGCCTGGCAACCACGCAGAATGTGCGCTCTGTCGGTTGCCTCTGCGGCACACTTTACACACACATAGGGTATTCAGATGAACACTTCCAAACGTCACATGACGGCATTGGCCGCACTTGCGTTGTGCACAGGTGCCTGGGCGCAGCCGGAAGAGGCACGCAGCACGCTGGCCGACCAGAAGCAGGTGGCGGTGACCATCTACAACGAGAACCTGGCGCTGGTCAAAGACCGTCGGCAGTTGAACGTCCCGTCGGGCGGCTCGGCGCTGGCGTTTCGGGACGTGAGCGCCCGCATGCGGCCCGAGACCGCTTTACTGCGCAGCCTGACTTCGCCGGGCAGCCTGCAGGTGCAGGAGCAGAACTTCGACTTCGACCTGCTGACCCCGCAGAAACTGCTGGAAAAATACGTGGGCCGCACGGTGCAACTGGTGCGCACCCACCCCGCCACGGGCGCGGAAACGGTTGAACAGGCCCAGGTGCTGTCGGCACAGAACGGCATCGTGCTGCAGGTGGGCTCTCGCATTGAAACCGGCACGCCCAACGCCCGCATCGCGTACGGCGATGTGCCCAAACACCTGCGTGACCGCCCCACCCTCGTGATGGCCCTGAACAATGCCGGACAGGCCCAGCAGGACGTTGAACTGAGCTACCTGACAGGCGGCCTGTCCTGGAAAGCCGACTATGTGGTGGAACTCAATGCCAGCGACGACAAGCTGGACATGTCAGGCTGGGTCACCCTGACCAACACCAGTGGAGCCACCTATCGCAACGCGAAACTGCAACTGGTGGCCGGTGACGTGAACCAGGTTGCACCCGCCATGCAATCCGTGCAGCGTGCCCAGGTGCTGTCTGCGCCCATGGCGGCTGCGGCACCCCGGCCTGACATGGTGCAGGAGGCCCTGTTCGAGTACCACCTGTACACGCTGCAGCGCCCCACCACCCTGGCTGAAAACCAGACCAAACAGGTGGCATTGCTGAGCGCTGCCAACGTGCCGGCACGCAAAGAGTTGCTGTTGCGCGGTGCCGACCACTACTACCGCAGCAGCTACGGTGACCTGGGCCAGAAAATCAAAGTCGGGGTGTTCGTCGAGTTTGACAACAAGGAAAGCGCGCAACTCGGCCAACCCCTGCCCAAGGGCATCATCAGGGTCTACAAAAAGGACTCGGCAGGCAACGCCCAGTTTGTCGGCGAAGACCGCATTGATCACACACCCAAGAACGAAAAAGTTCGCCTGAAGCTGGGGGATGCCTTCGACGTGACCGCAGACAAAAAGCAGACCGACTTCAAAAAAATCGGCTCGGCCGACCGCTACAACAACCAGTTCGAAACCGCCTTCGAAGTGGTGCTGAAAAACGCCAAAAAAGAGCCGGTCACCGTCACCGTGCAAGAGCCCATCCCGGGTGACTGGAAGATGCTGAGCGAAACCCACCCCTCCAACAAAGCGGCCAGCAACACCGCCGTGTGGCAGGTGACCGTGCCCGCCGAAGGGCGCACCACACTGGCCTACCGCACACTGGTGCGGTACTGAGGAACGTCGCCCAGTCGGCGAGCAGGCGCGCACGAAGGCGGCTCAGCCCTCAAGCCTGAACGCCCTCGCCTGACACCAGGTAATAGCCCCCCGCAACATGGTGCAGGGTGCGCAGGTCATCCGGCGCGTCGTCAAAACACCAGCGCCCCTGGCGGAACACGCGCTCGTCGGCCCAGGCAGCAGTGACCTCGCCGATGAACAGGTCGTAAGCCTGCTGGTTGTGAGGCTCGGGGATGAGTTGGCACACCAACCAACCCACGCAGCCCTGCACCAGCGGCACCTGGCAAGCGGGCGGCGAGAACAGCGACACACCATGCCGCGCCAGCTTGTCGGGCACGTCACGGGCGCTGTCGGTGCCCACGCCCGTGGTCAACCGTGCCATGGCCCGCGTCGGCAGCTGCAAAGCAAACTGGCCACTGGCTTCCAGAAGGCCCCGCGTGAAGGTCGCTTTGTCGATGACCACCGTCACCTTGGGTGGCGTGAAGTCGAGCACACATGCCCATGCGGCGGCCATCACGTCCGTGACGCCGCCGTGAGCAGCCGACACCAGCACGGTGGGGCCGTGGTTGATCAGCCGGTAGGCCTTGTCCAACGGCACGGGCACCGCATGGTCTGGCAGTTTGTGAGTGATGGCAGGTGTCATGTGTCAGAGGCCGCGCACCGCAGCGGGCACTTTGTTCTGGGGTGTGGCCACCGGGTTGGCCAATAACCAGTTGGCCGGGTAGGCGCGCAAGAATTCGCGTGCCTTGTCAGGCCGCGCACCCAGCCAGGCATCGTAGGCCCCCTCGCTCAGGACGGCAGGCATGCGTTTTTCAGCGCCCTCGTGCCCATAGCGCCGCATCAGGGCATGGCTGTTGGCATTCACGGTCAGCAATGCAAAACTCGTGATGGCTTCGCCATCTTTTTGCCAATGCTCCCACACACCGGCCAGCCCCATCGCCTTGCCATCCACCCGCGCAATCCGCGTGGCCAAGGGCTTGCCGCCGCGCATATCGTCCACCAAAAAGGCCTGCACCGGCACGATGCAACGTTGCCCGGCTTGCCATGCCCCGAAAGTGGGGTGCGCGGTGCTGACGGTTTCGGCCCGCACAGCCACCAATTTGACCGACCGCAAACGCGCATCGGAAGCCGACTTGACCCACCTGGGCACCAACCCGAACTGACCGACAGCCAGCTCACGACCCAAGGCCACTGGCGGCGCGGCAGGCACCTCAACATTGGCTTCAACAACCGTATCACCGTCTTGTTTTCCACCCTGTTCACGGCAGGGTTCGCTGCCTGCCAACCGGCCGGGCTGCTGCGCGGAGCCTGCAGGCAAGTCGGCAGCCGCTCGTCTGATGAACGCAGCCACCCGGCGCGGCCCCACCTGTCGCGGGAGGTCCACCCCGGCCAACGCCGCACCAAAAACCTCGTCATACAGGTTGTGCGGCCACAAACTTTCAAACCTTTCAGTCATGCTACGGATGCTATCAGCCCCTCTGCCCCCTGGCGTGGCAGCAAGCAGTCTGTTCGGCCAGGCTCGGGGATGGGCCGGTGGCCAACCTGTGCTCGCCTGTTCTTACTCTTGCTTGCCTGTGTTCGCCGGGCATGCCGTTATGCTGTCGACCAAGCGCCAGACTACCCCACGTTGCCCTGGCATTTGTGCCCTTTTTTCACTCACAGGATCACCATGCCCAATCGTTTTCGTCATTTGAGCCTGACCGCCAGCCTGGCGGCCGTTTGCCTGTTGGGCAGTGCGCCTGCCCTGGCCGACAGCACATCGTCAGCCTCCAGCGCAGCGTCCACATCGGTGGGCAGCTCGTCGACCTCGCTCAACGCTTCCAGCAACAGCTCGTCCAGCAAAGACAAAGTGGCAGAAGGCCCCTACACCGTGGTGGCCGTGCTGACACTGCCCGACCAACCCGATGCCCTGCAACTGCGCCTGCAACAGGCCGCCGTGCCCACCGACCAACCAGCGGCCGAGTTCACCCTGACGCTGCCCCGTGTGACGGCCGAACGCGCCCAGCTGGCCACCGGCCAGACCGTGCTGGCCCAACACCGGCCATACGGCCTGGCCTTCTCGCGGGCTGACGCCACCGGCCAGCCTCTGCCCTTCTTCCTGGTGCTGGACGACAACTGGCACCGTGAACTGCACAACCGCCCTGTCGGTGGCTGAACGCATCGGACCGAAGCAGCGCGGCGCCAGCTGGCGTCAGTGGTGGTGCGGCTGCTGCCTCGGTTTGGCGGCCACGTTTGGCTGGGCTGGCAGCAGCGCGTTCTGCACCGAAACGGTTGAACTCCACCCCGCCCAGCAAGACCGGCTGATCCGCGTGGCGGGCATCATCAAAGCAGAGCTGGAGACCAGTGGCCACCAAGCCGCCATCGTCGCCAGATCCGGCCTGGCGCTGCAACGCCTGGGCCAACGCTATTCGCATGCCGGGGTGAGCCTGCGGCACAGTCCGAATGCGCCCTGGTCCGTCAGGCAGCTGTACTTTGCCTGCGACGAGCAGCGCCCGCGCATCTTTGACCAGGGGCTGCCTGGCTTTGTGCTGGGCGTCGAGGACGCTGACGTGGGCTTTGTGTCGGTATTGCTGCTACCCGCACAGCCTGAAGCGCTGCTCACGCACACCGCACTGAACGACACGGTGGCGCTGCAACTGCTGTCACCCCGCTACAGCGCCAATGCCCATGCGTACAGCACTCTGTTCCAGAACTGCAACCAGTGGCTGGCTGAGCTGCTGGCAACCGCTTGGAGTTTGCAGCCATTGGCCGCCGACACCCTGACCGCGCGCACCCATGCCCAACACTGGTTGCGCGATGCAGGCTACCAGGCCACCGAGCTGGATGTGCGCTGGCCCCCACTGCTGTGGCTGGCCGGGTTGTCACCCTGGCTGCACACCCGCGACCACCCCGAGGCCGACCTGCAGGCGGGCACCCTGCGCGTGAGCATGCCTGACGGGCTGGCGCAATTCGTCCGGCAACGCTACCCACACACACAAAGCTGGGAGTTTTGCTACACGGCACAGCATGTGGTCTGGCGGCGCAACGGGCCCGCCCTGCCCATGGCATGCACCCCCGCACCTGGTGACCGGCTGTACATGCTTCAGAGCACTGCCCCGTCAACCGTGGAAGCCGATTGAAGGTGTGCACCTATCAGCCGCGAAACCCGGTCTGCCAATACGGGTAGTTCGGTGCAAAGTGCATGACACTGCTGCACGTCCGTCGCCTTGGCGGCCTGCTCCAATGCCCAACAATGGTCGCCCAGCGCCATGGCACCAACGCTCCGGGCGGCTGATTTCAAGCTGTGAGCGTGCCGACCGACTTCCACCCAATCGCCGGTTGACCCGGCCTGACGCAACGCCGCCAGCGTGTCAGCCGACGTGCTCAGAAACTTGAGCAGCAAACGTTGCTGCATGGCCGGCCGGTCACCGACCAGACGCACAACAGCCTGATCGTCCCATGTCACAGCTGTCGTCTGAGCGGGTGCCGACGGGGTCGGCAAGCATGTGGCAGACGTGTTCATCTTCAAAATTCCAACGACTCACTTGGTGCACGAGCAGCGCTCAGATCGAGCCCAGCGCTTGCACCAGCGTTTCACGCGACAAGGGTTTGAGAAAGGCACCCAAAAATTTCATCGGTCCTGCGTCGGCGATTTCGCGCGCGAGTGTGAGCGTCTGGACATCCATCCCACTGACCAGCATCAGCCGACCTGTGTAACGGCGCTCGATGAGTTGCTCCAAAAACTCAATCCCGTCCATATCCGGCATGTAAATGTCACAGATCAGCACATCTGGCGTTGCCGCGAATTGGCGGAGCAACTTCAGCGCTTGGCGGCCGTTGCTGGCTGTTTCGACACGACTGAAGCCCAGATCGGCCAGCAACTCGGTCAGACAACTGCAGGTGAACGCATCGTCATCCACCACCAGCGCCGTGCGCCCACTGGTGGGCACCGAAACAGAACTTGACATGTTTGAACCCCTTGTTCCAGATCAGAGCTGACGCATGTGCATGCAGATCAACCCTGCAAACTCATGCCGTACAGGATATCTGAACGCAACAGCTTCAGACGTCTCACCAAGGCCCAATTCCAACCCATTTGATGCAGGTCAAAGCCTGCGCGCGCTGCGTCAAATGTGGTCTCGACACCGTTGAACGCCACCTGCACAATGACTCGGATTGTGTCGGCCAACCTGCATGACACTCTTTACCATGAACACCCCAGCCCTTTCACGCCAAAGACTGACCTGGCGTTCACTCTCCGTCCGTCTCGCCACACTGACGCTGACAGTCACACTGGCAAGCCTTTGGGCACTGACAGGCTATCTGCTCAGCCATGTAGATGAACACCTGCACACCACTCTGGGCGGCCACCAGCGAGACATGGTGGCCATGCACGGAAAAACGATTGAGGCCGAGTTGACACACCGGTTGGTCACGGCTGAGCGTGTCACCCGTCTGTTTGACGCAAAGCTGATGACCCAACCTCAGCAACTGCAGGACATTCTCGAGGACCGCCCGCTGTTGCCGACACTGTTCAGCGGTGGTTACTTCGTGACGGATGCGCAGGGTGTGGCCATCGCGTCGTATCCGGTTTCCGTGGGACGGGTAGGGCAAAGCTACATCGAGCGTGACCACGTGTCTCACGCACTGGCCCACAACGCCCCCAAAATCAGCCAACCGGTCATTGGCAAACGCCTGATGCAGCCCGTGGTGAGTTTTGCTGCACCGATTCGAGGTGCAGATGGTCAACCCATCGGCACATTTGTCGGGGTGACGGACCTGTCCAAGCCCAACTTTCTGGACAACATTCTGCAAGCGCGTTACGGACAGCACGGCCACTACACCTTGCTGTCCAACGACTGGGGGCTGGTGGTCACCGGTACGGATCGCCAACTGAGCCTGCAACCTGTGCATCAACTGGCGCTGGGGCCCGATCTGAACCGTCTGCTCCAGGGACAAGTCCACACCCTGCTGCTGAACGACCCAACAGGTCAAAAATTGCTGGCTTCGTCTCAGCACATCGCCTCAGCCAACTGGACCTTGCTCGCCAGCATACCCAGCGAAGAGGTGTTTGCCCCCATGTCACATATTCGCCAAACCCTGTTGGTGGCAACGGTATTGATCAGCCTGATGGCCACTGGCGGGGTGCTGTGGCTGCTGACATACCAACTCCGCCCCATGGTTGCAGCAGCACGGCAGCTGAACCTGCAAGCTGAGGGGCATGCCCCTCCCCAACTCCTGACTTTGAGCAGATTGGACGAGGTCGGCCAACTCATCCATGCATTCAACACACTTCTGAAGGCCCAATTCCAGCGGGAATCGGAACTCAAAGCCAGCGAGCAGAAACTGATTGAAACCGCGCGCGTTCTGGAGCAGGCCCAGGAGATCTCACAGCTCGGCAACTGGTCGTTCGAACTCGAAAGCCGGCAAACGTTCTGGAGCAAGCAGATGTATGCAATGTTCCGACTAGACCCGGCCACTTTCACACCCAGTATCGACACATTCATGGCACGTGTTCACCGCGACGACCGTGCCATGGTTGAAGCCGCGTTGCAGACGGCACTGACCACCGGGTTACCACATCAAATGGAGCACAGGGTGGTGCTGGCGGGCGGGCAAATCAAGTGGCTGGCGCAACGAGCGCAAGTCGAAAACAGTGAAGACGGCAAGCCCGGCAGGTTGATCGGCACCTGTCAGGATATTTCCCAACGCAAGTTGGCTGAAATTGAACTCACTCAGGCACACGAGCTGCTGACGAACGTCATCGAGCACATTCCGCTTCGGGTGTTCTGGAAGGGCCCGGATTTGCGCTACCTGGGCTGCAACACCGCCTTTGCACGCGATGCGGGCAAGTCAAAGCCCGCTGAGGTGATTGGCCGCACCGATCACGACATGGCCTGGGCCGCTCAAGCCGACCTGTACCAGGGGGATGACCTGGCGGTCATGAAGAGTGACGCACCGCGACTGCAATACGAGGAGCCGCAAACCACCCCGGATGGACGCACCATCTGGTTGCGCACGTCGAAATTGCCCCTCAAAAACTGGCAGCAAGCCGTCACAGGTGTGTTGGGCGTGTACGAAGACATCACCGTCCAAAAGGCGACCGCAGAGGAACTGGCCCGCTACCAGACACAGTTAGAGGACTGGGTAGCGCAGCGCACCTATGCCCTGTCACAAGCCGAGTACCTGAACGAACAGGCGCTCGATCTCGCCAACGCTGGCGCATGGTCCGCCGATTTCAGCGAGGGCCACACACACATCACCGCCTCAGCGAGGGCGGTGGACATTCTGGGCCTGACACCCAACCATGGCTTCCGCTACGCCATCCACGACGACTTGTACCTGCCCGCCGCTGCAGCCGACCAGGCACTGGCTGACGCTGCCCTCGAGACTTTTGAAGCATCGCTCAAGGGCGATCAAGGCTTGCTGGACATCTCGTTTCCCTACCAACGACCCTCGGACGCACGGGTCATCTGGCTGCACGTCAGAGGCGGCATCCACCGAAACCAACTGGGAGCGGCCACCCATATGCAAGGTGTGATGATGGACATCACCGAAACACATGGCGCAGAGGCCACACTGCAAACGGCGAAAGCCCAGGCAGAAGATGCCAACCGGGCCAAGAGTGCGTTCCTGGCCAATATGAGTCACGAAATTCGCACCCCGCTGAACGTCATCAACGGAATGGCCTGGCTGATCGGGCAAGGCACCTTGGCGGAAGAACAACGCGATCGCCTGAAAAAGCTTGAGATGGCCGCCGGCCACCTGTTGCGCACCCTCGACAACATCCTGGACCTGTCCAAAATCGAGTCGGGCAAGTTCGACCTCGCGACAGAGCGCCTGAGCATCGAAGACACCGTGAACACCGTGGCCACCATTCTGGGCAGCCGCGCACAAGCTAAGGGGTTGGTGCTGACATCGCAGGCAGATGGTCAGACGGCACCCTTGCTGGGTGACTCGACGCGCCTTGTACAAGCCCTTCTCAACTTGTCAACAAACGCGGTGAAGTTCACCGAACACGGCTCGGTGACCATTCGTGCGCGCTTGCAATCCGAAACGCCCGACGTCATGGTGTGGCGCTTCGAGGTGCAGGACACGGGCATCGGCATCCCGCTGCTGGGGCAAAAACGGCTGTTCCAACCCTTCGAGCAATTGGATGCCAGCACCACCCGGAAATATGGGGGCACAGGCTTGGGTTTGGCCATCACGCGGCACATCGCGGAGTTGATGGGTGGCGATGTCGGTGTCGAAAGCGTCGAAGGCCAGGGCAGCCTGTTCTGGTTCACGGCAAGCCTGAAAAAAGACACATCGAATAGTGACGTCTCTGAATATGGTGCCTTGCTGTCTGAAGACTGGGCACACACACTGCGAACCTACTTTGCCGGGCGACGGGTCCTGGTCGCCGAGGATGATGCCTTCAATCAGGAAATTACGCTGATGCTGGTACAGGACGTCAATCTGGTGGCTGACCTTGCCGACAATGGACAGTCTGCGGTAGACCAATCGGCCGCACGACCGTACGACCTGATTCTGATGGACATGCAAATGCCCATCATGGACGGCCTGGAAGCCACCCGCCGTATCCGCCAGATGGAGACCGGGCACTGCATACCCATTCTGGCCCTGACGGGCAACGCATTCGCCGACGACCGCCAACGCTGCCTGGATGCGGGCATGAACGATTTCGTCACCAAGCCCATCGATCCGGACAGCCTGTACAAAGCCATGGTGACAGCCCTTCGTTCAGCGTCAGACTTAATGCAGGCAGCGGGACCTGCCAAGCGGGTTGTACCTGCTCAGAAATCGAATCCCTGTTGCATGGCCGACCTGAGGTCTGCGGGTTCACCGACCAGCAACTCGGCAGGCGTGGTCCGCATGAAACCGGGCGCGTCTGCCACAGAGGCCTTCAACCAGTCGGCACAGCGCTCGGGTGGCACGATGACCAGCATGCGCTTTTCGTCACCAGGGCGGTGCATGCGGCCCAGCAGCGGGTGGCCGTCTGCATTGACCGTCAGCAGGCTGAAGCTGTGCACCTGCTCGCCACTGTCCGGATCGGCCCAGCATTCGTGCAGTGCCGCAGCGGCAAAGGGCGCGCCATCTGCCCGCCCCAGCCGCCAGCGTGTGGGGCGGTTGCCGCGCAGGTGGGCCTGCTCCCAGCACGGCTCAAAAAACTGCTGCATGGGGGCCAGTGCAAACCGCCGCTCGCGCCAGGCGGCGCGGAAGCTGGGTTTGCTGGCCACCGTCTCGCTGCGGGCGTTGTAGGTGCCACGCGACACCGTGGCAGCCTGCCGCGCATCGCGGCACCAGCGTGGCACCAGGCCAAACCGCGCCACCACGCATTGTCCGTTGCCCAGCACGATGGGGGCCGGGTAGCCGGGGTAGGTCTCAGCCGGCCAGCCCACTTCCGGGGCAGGCAGTTGCACCGGGCCCAGGCCCGCCACGTTGGCAATGTGGTCACGTGCCGAGGGGATGTAGTTGGTGCACATGGCGGGTGGCAAGGTGTGTGATGGATGCAGCGAATGACATTGAATGATTACATAGCAAACTATTCAATACCAAAAAGCGCCATTGGCAAAAAATATCATCATCTAAGCCAACCCGGCCAGCACATCGGTCGCGGTGGGGCGGTGGGCGGGCTTCGGGGTCTGGCAGGCCCGGGCGCAGGCGGCCACGTTTGGCAACACCGTGTCACCACCCTCGACCCGCGCCAGCACTTCCGTCAACAAGTGGCCCAGCGCCAGCACTTCGTGCGCCCGAAGTGCCCGGGCCAGCGGTGCATCGGCAGTGGGCAACACGGTGGCCGCCCCCATGTCGCTCAGCAGTGCATCGCCCGTCTCGGGATGCCAGAGGATGTTGTGCGCATACAGGTCGCCATGCACCAGACCGTGTGCGTGCAAATGGACCACGGCAGCGGCCACCTGGCGCAGCAGTTGAAGCGCCACCTCGGGTGAGAACGACGCACTGGGTGCATACACGTCGCGCGTGCAACTGCTCAGGCTGGGTGGCCCGGCCAGGGGCTGAAAGCCCGTGGGCACCAGGGGCAGCAGCATGCCTGCCAGGCCGTCCGGGTGACCGGCCAGCGTTGCGGTCGGTGTGCACAGGTTGGCGTGCGGGCCCGCCGCCACGCTGGCGGCCAGTTCGTGCTCGGGCAACCCATCGCTGGTGACGGCCCCCTTGAACAGTTTGAGCGCCCACAAGCGGTGATCAGCCGCCACCCGCACCCGGTAAATGTGACCCGAAGCCCCTTCGCCCAACCACCCGTCCAGCTGCAGGCTGCTCCACTGGACGGCAGGCAGTGTGGCGGGTGGATTGCCTTTGCCGCCCCCGCCTTCCCAGTCCTCCCAGCCCAACGGGTTGCCAGACAGCGCCAGCCAGGCCAGACCGGGCAACTCGGTCAACCAGGCAGGCAGCCGGGTGAGGCGGTTGGCCGACAGGCGGATGAGTTCCAGCCGCTGTGCACCGGCCAGGCTGTCGGGCAGCCCCGTCAAGCGGTTGCCGGCCAGCATCAGCTTTTGCAGGGCGGGTCGCTCGCCCAGCTGCGGGGGCAATGTGGTCAGCACGTTGTCGGTCAGCGTGAGCCAGCGCAGGCTTGGCGGCAGGCTGGCAGCAGGCACATGGCGCAGGCGGCAGGCCTTGAAGCCCACCATTTCCAGCGCAGGACAATCGCCCAGGACCTCGGGCAACACCTCGAACGGGTTGCCCGAGCAGAACACGACCTTCAGCCGGTGCAGGCGGGGCAGGTCATGCGGCAGGCGGTCAAGCTGGTTGTCGCTGAGGTTCAGCACCTCCAGCGTGTCGGCCAGGGCAAACACCTCGGGCGGCAGGCTGGTCAGGCCTGCGCCGTTCAGGTCGAGGCGTGTGACGCCGGTGAGTGCGCCGCTGCGCAGTGATTCAAGCGTGTGCATGGGGTCGGCATGTTAGGGCAGGTGCCGTTCGGAGCCTGTGGCAACCCGTGCAACCTGACCACGTTGGTTGGCGGGCAGCAACAATTAAATAGCTGTTGTGCCATGTTTCATCAGCGTAAGATGCACTATTTCAACCGAAAATGTTCATCAGGGCTTGAGATGGCAACGAGGGCATTTGCGAGCCAGTTTGGTCCCGACTGAGGAACCAATAGCCACTGCTATTGGCAACGAAGAGGGGCCGAAATGGCCGCAAATGCCCCGCTGACATGCAAGCAGCACCGAAGGTGCGCCTGATGGACAATTTCGGTTTATTGCATCCTCACGCCCCACATGACCACCCAGGCCTTCAGCCCTGCCGCCGACCGCAACAAGGCCCCCATCCTCACCGTGCTGCAAGCGCTGCTGCCTGGGCAAGGCACGGCGCTGGAAATTGCGTCGGGCACCGGACAGCATGTGGCCTGGTTTGCCAATGGCTTGCCGGGCTGGACCTGGCAACCCTCCGACGCCCGGCCCGAGGCGCTCGCCTCCATCCAGAGCTGGGTGGCCGAAAGCGCGTTGGCCAATGTCCGCACGCCGATCCTGCTCGATGTCATGTCGCCCACCTGGCTGGCCCACACCGAGCGCTTTGACCTGATGTACTGCGCCAACATGCTCCACGTGGCCCCGTGGGCAACCTGCACCGCCCTGATGGCGGGTGCTGCCCGCCACCTGACCCCCGGTGGCCAACTGGTGACGTACGGTCCTTATCTGGAAGACGGTGTGGCCACCTCGCCCGGCAACCTGGCGTTCGACGCGAGCCTGCGTGCCGAGAGTCCGGCATGGGGCATCAGGCGCAGGGAGGATGTGGAGGCAGCCGCCCACCAGGCCGGCTTGCACCTGGCGCAGCGACACGCCATGCCGGCCAACAACCTGCTGCTGGTCTGGGCCTGCCGATAATCCGGTGCCATGACAAGCTTTCAATCTTTGTTTCCTTTCGGGTGGCAGCACTACCTGTTGGGTGGTGTGCTCATCGGCACGGGCGTGGCGTTGCTGTTCATCTGCACCGGACGAGTCGGCGGCATGAGCAGCGTGTTTTCATCCACGTGGTCTTACGTGTTGCAACGGCCTTTTTTCCAGCAGCCCCGTTTCGTGGGCACACGTGGCTGGCGGCTGGTGTACGCAGCCGGACTGGTGCTGGGTGCAGCCGTCTGGTGGCTGGGGCTGGCGGGTGGTGCGCCACAGTCCACCGGCCTGCCCGCCTGGCAACTGCTGCTGGGTGGCTTTCTGGTGGGTTACGGCGCTCGTCTGGGCAATGGCTGCACATCGGGCCACGGCATCTGCGGCCTGGGCTCGCTGCAATGGCCATCGCTGATGGCGGTGCTGACCTTCATGGCCACCGCTTTCCTGACCGCCAACCTGTTTGCATGGGCACTGCCCACCCCCCAGCCATGACGTCTCCTACCTCCACACTGGCGGCACCGCCCGCAGCCCATGCTCTGGCACGTGCCGGGGTCACCTTGCTGGCCGGTGCCTTGTTCGGGTTCGGCCTCTCGCTGTCCACCATGATCCAGCCTCAGGTGGTGCTGGGTTTCCTCCGTTTTTCGGATTGGGGGCTGATGCTGGTGATGGGCGGCGCCGTGCTGGTCACGCTGCTGGCCTATCAGTTGGCCCCAAGGCTGATGAAGCGCCCTGTGTTCGATGCCCACTTTCACGCTCATGCCAGCGCCTGGAACCGCGAGACCGCCTGGGGTGCGGCCCTGTTCGGCGTGGGTTGGGGGCTGTGCGGCGTGTGTCCGGGCCCAGCCATTGCGGGCCTGGGCGCGGGCAACCTGGACTTGCTGTGGGCGCTGGCCGGCATTGCAGCCGGAGCCCTGGCGCAGGGTTGGTCTCGCCAGCACTGAGCACGCCCGACCAGCCCCACGCCCCATGACTGCCACGCTGCGCTGCCCCCGCTGTCAGACCGGCCCGACCGGTCTGAATTGGGCAAAGCAGCGCATGACACCCAGGGGCTCGACTGGCAGCGTCTGGTGGTGGCTGCTCGCAGGCATCTGCCTGGTGTGGCTGTGCATGGCTGCACCTGCGCGCGCAGCCGAAGTGGCCGTGGCGGAATGCTCCGTCCCCGCCGGGGGCCTGCCCCTGGCCAACACCCTGGCCACCTGGCCAGACCCCGGCGGACAGGCCACATCGATCGACGCGCGAGAGGTATTGAAAAAAAATGGCTTTACCGCTTTAAATACAAGCGACGTCAGCTATGGTTTTGTAAAGGGTGCACTCTGGGCGCGTGTGGAGTTGCCACCGGTCGACAGCAACTGCTACACGCTGCTGGTACTTGAGCAGCCACGCGTGGCGCGGGTGGATGTGTTCGACCCCAGCACCGAAGGCCCGCGCAGCATGCTGGCCATGGGCGCCGCGCTGCCGTTCCACGAGCGTGCCATTCCACACCGCTTCCCCAGCGTGCGCCTGTTCCGTACGCCGTCCGAATCGCTGGAGTTGCTGCTGCGGGTCGAGTCCGACCTGTCAGTCCAGCTGCCCTTTGTGCTACACACCGAAGCCAGCCTGTACACCCGTGCTTACAGCGAGCAGGTGGGCATGGGCCTGTTCTACGGCGTGGTGCTGGCGTTGCTGCTGTACAACCTGTCGATGCTGGTGGGCGTGCGTGACCGCACCTACCTGGCCGCCGTCGCCTACCTGGCCGCGCTGGGGCTGTTCACACTGGGGTTCATGGGACACGGTGCCCAATGGCTCTGGCCCCAGACACCCGCCTGGCAGACGCACGGCATGGTTTTGCTGATCGCGGCCCTGTTGGCCTGTGCACTGGTGTTCGTCAGCAGCTTCCTGGACCTGCGCCACCAGATGCCCCGGCTCAACCAGGGCATGTGGCTGCTGGCCGGTGCACAGCTGCTGGTGGGCGTGGCGGGTTGGCTGGGCTGGACGCAACCGGCCATCCAGGTGCTGGCGGCATCGTCCCTGCTGGCCGGTGCCATGGTCACCGCCGCCGGTGTGGCCTGTGTGCGCAAGGGCTCCCGCCCGGCCCGGGTGTTCTTGCTGTCGTGGGCGCTGCTGATCGGGTTTGGCATCACGGTGCCGCTGTCGTCGTTCGGCCTGATACCGCGCACCCTGCTCATCGAATACGGCCTGCAACTTGGTGCGGCAGCCCAGATGCTGGTGTTGTCGTTCGCGCTCATCTACCGGGTCAACCTGCTGCGAACCGAGCAGGTGGTGCAGGAGCGCGAAGCAGAGCGCCGCGCCAGTCAGGCCCACCTGGAAAGCAGCCTGCAGGCCAGCCTGGACGAGCGCAACACCATCCTCGACAACTCACTGGTCGCCATTGCCTTCCTCAACCTCAAGGGTCGCCTGGCCTGGGGTAATGTGGCGCTGTACGAGTTGTTCCGCCTGCCGCAGGGCTCGCACACGGGCGAGTCGCTGGAGCGGTTCTACCTCTCGCGCGAGGCGTATCTGGACATGGGGGCCTTTGTCAACGCGGCCATTGCACGCGGCGACAGTTTCGAGTGCGAGCGGCAGATGCGCCGCCACGATGGCAGCCTGTTCTGGGCATCCATTTCGGGGCGTGCCGTCAACCGCCACGACGTGTCGCGCGGCACGGTGTGGAGCGTGGCCGACATCACCCACCGCCGCATGGCCGAAGACGATATCCGCGCCTCCCTGGCCCGCCAGCAGGAGCTGAACCAGCTCAAGACACGCTTCGTGTCGATGGCCTCGCACGAATTCCGCACACCGCTGGCCACCATCCTGTCGTCTGCCGACCTGCTGCAGGCCTACCACGACAGGCTACCCGCAGACGAGCGGGAAGAAACACTGAACGCCATCGGCACAGCGGTCAAGCGCATGACCCGCATGCTCGACGACGTGCTGGTCATCGGCAAGGGCGATGTCATCACCAACGGCTGCAACCCCCAGCCCATGCACCTGCACCGCTGGTGCGAGCGCCTGATTCGCGAGGTGAGCGAGGCCACGTCGGTCGCGCAGGGCACGCGCCCGGTCATGCGGCTGGCTGCACCCGACAGCGAAGGCCTGCTGGACGAAACCCTGTTGCACCACATGGTCGGCAACCTGCTGTCCAACGCCATCAAATACTCGCCCGAGGGCGGTGAGGTCTGGCTGCGGGTCCAGCTGGCACCTGGCTGCGTGCGGTTCGAGGTGACCGACCAGGGCATCGGCATTCAACCGCAGGACATGAAGCGCCTGTTCGAAACGTTTTACCGCGCCAGCAATGTCGGCCAAATTGCAGGCACCGGTCTGGGGCTGGCCATCGTCAAACGAGCGGTTGAACAACATGGCGGCACCATCGGCGTACAGAGCGCGCCTGGGCAGGGTACGTGCTTCACCATCGAGATACCGCAGCCCGCTGCCGCTGCGCCATCGGGCGACACCTCAGACTCCCATCCGAATCCATCATGACATCTGATGACTCTTTGTCGGCCAAAAAGCGTCTCTACACCATCATTTTTGAGGCAGACACCCGCGCAGGCAAACTGTTCGACGAGTGCCTGATCGTCGCCATCCTGCTGTCTTTGCTGGTGGTGATCCTGGACAGCGTGGAGTCTGTGGCAACCCTTTACCACGGCCAGTTGGCGGTGCTCGAATGGTTTTTCACCTTGCTTTTCACCGTCGAGTACCTGGCGCGCCTCTGGTGTGCACCCAACCCGTGGGCCTATGCACGCAGTTTTTTCGGGGTGGTGGATGTGCTGGCCATCCTGCCGACCTACCTGGCCTTGTTCTTCCCAGAACTGCATGCCCTGATCGACGTGCGGGTGCTGCGCCTCATCCGGGTGTTCAGGGTCTTCAAGCTCACGCACTACCTGGTCGAGTTTTCCCACCTGGGCGGTGCCCTCAGGGCCAGCGCACGCAAGATCCTGGTGTTCCTGACCGTGGTGCTGATGGTCGTTCTCGTCATGGGCACCCTGATGTACGTGATCGAAGGGCCGACCAACGGCTACACCAGCATCCCCGTGGGGATGTACTGGGCCATCACCACCGTCACCACCGTGGGGTTTGGTGACATCACCCCCAAAACAGACCTGGGCCGGGCCCTCGCGTCGGTGATGATGCTGATGGGCTGGGGCATCCTGGCCGTACCGACCGGTATCGTCACGGCTGAAATGGTGGGCCAGCGGAGCCCGACAGGCCCGGTCACCACACGATCCTGCCCCAACTGCATGGCAGAAGGTCTGGGCAGCAGCGACCGCTTCTGCAAGCACTGCGGCACCGAATTGCCTGCCTACCAACGCGACCACACCTGACACACCCAACCAGCTACCGGACGCGTTTTTGCCTCTAACATGTCGGTTTTGTACCAACCAACGGAGGCTCTCATGGCAAAAGGCGATCAGCGTTCGGAAAAAATGACCAAAAAGCCCAAGAAAGACACGTCTGCCCCCAAAGGGCCTGTGTCTTCCGACCGGCCCGTGGCACCGGTTACGTCCGTGGCACCCAAAGGCAAACTGAAAAACAAGCCCGGGGCCTGAGAAACCGAGCAACTCTCTCCCGTGCCTGTAGCCATGCCGGTGCACGGCGGGTTGCGGTGTCACCTGTGTGCCAGTCAGACATCCCAGCCCAGGGTGACCGTCGGCGTTGGAGTGCCATACTTTTCCCATGGCTGAACACGCACACAATGCAAGCGGGCTCGAAACCCTGAGCGGGGTAGACGGCGTCTTTCTCAGCCTCGAATCAGCGGCCACGCCCATGCATGTGGGCTCGTTGCATCTGTTCGAGGCTCCCCCCGGCTACACCGGCAGCTTCTACAACGCCGTCAGGCGGATGATGGCCGCTGGCCTGGTGCCGGTATTGCGTAGGCATCTGGTCAGCCTGCCGCTGGGTCTGGCCAACCCCGTTTGGCGACAGGGTGAAGTGGACTTGGACCACCACATCCGCCGGGTGAAGCTGCCCCGGCCTGGCACCTGGGAACAACTGCAACGCACCGTCGCCGACCTGCATGCCGAACTGCTGGACCGGTCCCGGCCGCTCTGGATGCTGTACGTGCTCGATGGCCTGGCCAGCGGGCACAAGGCTTACTACATCAAGGTGCACCATGCCATGCTGGACGGCCAGGCCGGTGTGGCACTGGCTGGTGCACTGTTCAGCACCACTCCCCACCCACCGCGCAAGCCAGCGCCTGCCAGCCTGTCGGCCAACGCAGACCCCGACACACCCGGCACCCTGGCGGTGGCGGCTGCGGCGTTTCGCCACGATGCGGCGCAGTACGTCAAAGCCGTGCGGGAGTTGCCCAAGCTTGTTCGCACCCTGGCTGGCGTGGTCAAGCCGCCGAAGCTGGCACGCAAAAGCCTGGCCACCAGCGAGGCGGCAAGCTCGTCACCCGACGTGAACCTGAAAGAGCTGAAACGCAGCATCGCGCTCGGACCGCGCACACCACTCAACGTGGCCGTGACACCCGGTCGTAGTTTTGCCACGGCCGAACTGGCACGAGACGAGCTGAAAGCCATCGCCACCACACACGGGGCCACCGTGAACGACGTGGTGCTGTGTTTGTGCAGCGGTGCACTGCGGCGTTACCTGAAACGCCAGGGGAACCTGCCACGCAAATCTCTGGTGGCATCCATGCCTATCTCTCTGCGCGAGGCTGGCAACACCGAGATGCGCACCCAGGCCACGCTCAGCCTGGTGAGCCTGGCCAGTCACAAGACTGACCCGATCGAACGGCTTTGCGCCATCCGCGACTCGGCCGGGGCCACCAAGGCACTCACACAACACAGCAAAGCGGTCATCCCCACCGACATCCCCCTGCTGGGCACGCCCTGGCTGGTCGGTGCGCTGGCCACGCTGTATGGCAAGCAAAAAGTGGTCGACACACTGCCGATACTGGCCAATGTGCTGGTCTCCAACGTGCCCGGGCCGCCTGTAACGCTGTACGCGGGTCCGTACCGGATGACCGGATACTGGCCGCTGTCGATCGTCGAACACGGCGTGGGGCTGAACATCACCCTGATGAACTATGCGGGCACGCTGTACCTGGGTCTGGTGGCTGCCACCAATGCCCTGCCCGATGTGCGCGAGCTGGCCGACGACCTGATGGCTGCCTGGGCCGAGCTGAAAGCCTGTCACACCACCCCACCAGACACCCCCGCACAACCCCAGCGCACGGCTGGTGCCCCCAAACGTGCGAAGCAGCTGGCTGACCGCCCGTGACCCACCTGAACCGAGCCGACGCACCATGACCCCCCCCCAAGCTGTTGCGCGCCACCCGCATGCGGGTGCCCCCCATGTGCTGCACACCCTGCTCGAACCCCGCGCCCTGCTGGAAGCCGCCTTGTTGCCCGCCGCCATGCCCCTGCTGCTGCAGGCACCGCGTGGCGACGGCCATCCCGTCCTGCTGGTGCCGGGCTTCATGGCCGACGAAAAATCACTGGTCGCACTGAAACTGTTCTTGCAGCGCAAGGGCTACGACGTTCACACCTGGGGCCTGGGCCGCAACCTGGGTTTTCGCAGCAAACATGCCAGCGCCCTGCCGCAGAAAATCAGGCATCTGCATCACATCACCGGGCGCAAGGTCAGCCTGGTGGGCTGGAGCTTGGGGGGCGTGTTCTCGCTGTTCGGTGCCGAAAGCACGCTGGACTGCGTGCGCAACATCATCACACTGGGCAGCCCCGTCAGCGTAGATGCCTGTGGCAGCCAGTCGCCGCCGACCGTGAAGGCGCTCTACCGTCTGGTGTCACACCGTTTGGGGCCCAACGCCCACGTGATGCAACCCAAGGCCAAGTCCCTGCGGGAGCGGCGGCGCCTGCCACTGCCCACCAGTTGCCTGTATTCACTGGGCGATGGTGTGGTGCCCCCGCAGGAAGCCACCATCGACGGCGACCCGACCCTGCATGAAAACATACAGGTGCCCGGCAGCCATGTGGGGTTGGGGTTCAACGGCATTGTGCTGGCCATCGTGGCCGACCGGCTGGCCCAGCCCGAGGGTCAGTGGCAACCTTTTGCGCCCACCGGACTGCTGGCCCGCACCTGGAAAGCGACGCTGCCCACATGAAACAACTGAGCGAACAGGACGCCGCGTTCATCTACTCGGACAACGCACACGCCAACTCCAACGTCACCCTGCTCCACATCTACGACCAGACCACCGCCCCCGGCGGGCTGGTGCGGTTCAAACAGATCCGCGCGCATGTCGAGAGCCGACTGGAACAGTTGCCGGTTTTTCGCGAAAAAATTCTGCGGGTGCCGTTCGACATCGACCGTCCTTACTGGACAGCGGACGAATCTTTCGACATCAACTACCACGTGCGCCACATCGCCCTGCCCAAGCCGGGGGACTGGCGGCAGTTCTGCATCCAGGTGTCTCGCCTGCATGCACGCCCGCTGGATCTGCAACGCCCCCTGTGGGAGATGTACGTCATCGAGGGCCTGGACAGCCTGCTGGACTTGCCGGCAGGCAGTTTTGCCGTACTGGTCAAAGTGCACCATGCGGCCGTGGATGTGACTACCGGCAACACCATCACCACGCTGCTGCACGACCCCTCACCTCAACCCCGCCCGGCCACCCCGGCCGCACCCTGGTTCCCGGTCGAGGCCCCGGGCAGCACAGCCTTGCTGATGCGGGCATGGTTCAACATGCTGTCGTTCCCGATGCGCATGGCACCGCCCATGCTGCGCAACTGGACTGCCCTGCGTGCAGCGGCAAACACCCTGATGGGTGACCTGATGGGGCGCTCCCAGATCTTCCCGATGACGCGCTTCAACACCGAGGTGTCGTCGCAGCGGGTGTTCGACACCCGGCGCTTCCCGTTGGCAGACTTCAAAGCGATGCGGCAACTGGTCGAGGGCGCGAGCGTGAACGACGTGGTCCTGGCTGTCTGCGCCGGTGGCCTCAGGCGCTACCTGGATCTGCAAGGCGAGTTGCCTGACACCAGCCTCGTCACGGCCACACCGGTGGGCGTGCGCCCGTCTGCCGCCGACCCGGGGCCCGCCCAGTTTGCCTGGGTTCAACTGAAGCTGGCCACCCACCTGGCCGACCCGGTGGAACGGTTGGGCACCATACGGGCCTACAGCGCCTCGTCCGATGTGATGTCGCGTGCAGTGGGTGCCCAGGAGCTGCAAACCCTGGCCCAGCATGCACCCGCAGCGGCGGTGGCCGTCACCAGCAAACTCCTGCGCTCGGCGTCCAACCAGTTGGGCAACTGGGTCCCGCTGGCCAACTGCGCCATCACCAACATCCCCGGCCCGGATGTCCCGCTCTACCTGCTGGGGGCCAAGCTGACCTACGTGTCGGCCATCATGCCCGTGACCGACGGCATGGGCCTGGGCTACGCCGTGACGAGTTACAACGGGTTGCTGGTGATTTCATTCACGGCGTGCGCCGAGCAAATGCCCGACCCGGACGTGTTCGCCCAGTGCCTGCGCGACAGCTTTCAGGAGTACCTTTCCCTCCTGCCGCCCGCTCCCGCTGCCAGGCCGGTGCGCCCACGCCGCAAGCCAGCTAAAAAACGGTCAATCACGGCTGATTGATTCAAGCGTTTTGAACGGTGCGGTCAAACGCACGCCCACTTTGGCCGCATGCGTGGGTGCAAGATACGCAGCATTCACCCTCTGCCTGTCATGCAACGTCGCCAAACCCTGCAACTCGCTGCCGCCATCGGCACCACCCTTGCCATGTCCCCCATCCAATCGTCCGTGGCCGACAACGGCCAGGCAGCGGGCACGCCGTCATCGGCCCGCCCTTTGACCGATCTGGGCCAACTTCCCGGCCTGCGACCGAGCCCGCGCATGCCGGTGCTGTTCGTCGGACATGGCAGCCCCATGAACGTGATCGAAGACACCCGCTGGCGCAGGGGCTGGCAAGCCATGGGCAGACAATTTGGCAACCATGCGGATGCCCAATACCCCAAACCTCAGCTGATCCTCGCCATTTCCGCCCACTGGCTCACTCGGGGCTGGGCGGTCACGGGCATGGCCCAACCGGCCACCATCCATGACTTTGGCGGGTTCCCGCAGGCGCTGTTCGACATGCGCTACCCGGCACCCGGCTGGCCCCAGGTGGCCGAAGGCATCGGTGCTGCCATGCGCAACCCGCCCGTGGCCGTAGAAGATTTCGAATGGGGTCTGGACCATGGCACCTGGAGCGTGCTGCAGCCCATGTTCCCGGCAGCCGACATCCCAGTGATTCAACTCAGCCTGGACTACAGCCGCCCCCCGCACGAACACCTGGCGCTGGGCAGGCAACTACGCGCACTGCGTGAACAGGGCGTGCTGATCGTGGGCAGTGGCAACACCGTTCACAACCTGCGTGCGGTGGCCCGCCAGGTGCCTGACAACCAGGCTCACAGCTGGGCCGTTGAATTCGACGACTTTGCCGCACGCCACATCAGCAGTGGCAACCACGCCGAGCTGGCCAACTTTCTGACACTGGGCAACCTGGCCAAAATGGCCCACCCCACGCACGACCATTTTCTGCCCCTGCTGCACACGGCGGGTGCAGCGCACGAGGGCGAGGCACCGACGTACTTCAACGAAGGATTCCAACTTGCCTCCATCGGCATGCGCTCGGTCCTGTGGGGTTGACCGGCCGTTGCAGACTGTCGGGCCGTCCCGCTCAACGCCCGGCAACCACCGCCGCGTCGACAAACCGGTAGCCGTTGCGCCCCGCCTGCTTGGCCGCGTACATGGCCTGGTCAGCCTGTTGCACCAGCACAGCGGGTTCGCTGGCATCGTCCGGACCGATGGCAATGCCGATGCTGGCTGACACGGTCGCCAGCTGACCATCGAGGTCGAACGGCTGACCCAAGCTGGCCACGATGGCTTGCGCCACCCGCTCGGCATTGGACGGCCCGTCAAGTTCGGTGAGGATGACCGTGAACTCGTCACCCCCCAACCGCGCCACGGTGTCGGAAGCCCGTACACACGCCAGGATGCGGCGTGCAGCCTCGCGCAGCAACTGGTCACCCATGTGGTGCCCCAGGGTGTCGTTCACTTCCTTGAACCGATCCAGATCCAGGAAGAACACCGCCAGTTTGCCACCCGAGCGCTTGACCTTTTTCAGCTCGACATCGAGCCGGTCCTGGAACATGCGGCGGTTGGGCAGCAACGTCAAGAGGTCAAAGTTGGCCTGCTGCCACAGGCGCTCTTCTTTCTTCTTGTTTTCGGTCACGTCCGAGAACAGGGCCACGCGCCGAAGGGGCGAGCCGTCGTCGCTGTACAGCGTGTTGATGGTCAGCCACTCGACGAACAGTTCGCCGTTCTTGCGTCGGTTGGTGATTTCGCCCTGCCAACTGCCCTCGGCCTGCAAGGCTTCCCACATCAGGCGGTAAAAATCGGCATCGTGCATGCCCGATTGCAGCACTGAGGGCTTTTTGCCCACCACATCGTCGCGGCTGTAACCGGTCTGACGGGTGAATGCGGGGTTGACCTCCAGAATGGTGTTGGCCGCGTCGGTGATCATCAGCGCTTCGCTGCTGTGCTCCAAGACGAGGGCGGCCAGGCGCAACCGGTCCTGGACGATTTTCTGGTCGGTGATGTTGCGACCGGTACCGACCACACCAATGACCTCCCCTTTTTCGTTGCGGAAAGGTGCCTTGTTGACATCGAGCACCAGCATGCGTCCCCGCACATGGCCAAACTCCTCGAACTGACTGGGCTGTCCGTTCTCGAGGGTGATGGCATCGGAGTCCTGACACAACTCGCCGAAGGTGTGCCAGTCCCGGATGTAAGGGCGGCTGTTGCGCTCGCGCAGCGCGAAATACATGTCGTCCTTGCCAACCGGCTCCTCGGTGCTGATGGCCATGAGAAGCTGGTCGCAAATGGCGCGGTTGGCAAACAGGTAGCGCTTGTTCAGGTCTTTGGCCCAAATCATGTCGGGCACGTTGTCGCACAGCGAGCGCAGCATGGCAGCGGCGTGGCGCGCCTGCGCTTCGCTGGCCTGCAAGGCGGCTTCTGCGGCTTTTCGATCCTGGATGCTGCGTGCCGCACCACCCAAAACCGTGGGCTTGCCCTCCGCATCCCGGCGCACCACCGCCCCGCGCACGGTGATCCAGACCCATGTTTTGTCATGTCCCTGCATACGGTAGTCGAAACCAAACTTGGCGACAGTGTCCCGGATGGTGTCTCGGAACTGCTGTACAAACAGGTCCTTGTCGTCGGGATGCACCAAGGCTACCCAGTCCCGTACCTGGGTCGGCGCATAGCCAACAGCCATACTGAGAACAGAAAGGCTTTTTTCCTCGTAGCTGAGCACATCTGCCTGGATGTCGTATTCCCAGAACACCGTTTCAGACGCATCGATGGCCAGTTGCAGGCGCGCCTGGCTCGTTTCCAGCTCCAGCGTGCGCCGGGTAAGTTCATCCGCCATGCCCGTGGCCTGTTTCACCCTGTCACGGTAGCGGTCTGACACAAACTGCGCCGTGTAAGCCGTCAATACCAGCATCAGGGTTTGTATCAATGCAAACATGGCTGGTGTGGTTTGGGGCAGGTCGGGTATCCACCCCCATTCGGCACCCAGCACCATGCACCACAGCGCCACCACACTGATGCCCGTTGCCCAACGCCCCAGCCGAGGGCTGAACAAAAACCCGAGCAACATGACCAACATGGGCAGGGCAAAGAGCACCGGGGTCATCACCCCAGCCACCATGAAACCCAAGGCAAGGGTGACCACAAAGCCACCCACAGCCAGCACTTGCTTGGCGGCGACCACACCACGGCGGGCCATGACCCACCACGACACCACCGTCAGCACCATGCCACTGACCGGGCCGATGAGCCGGAAGGTTTGCTCGGGCACCTTCCAGACCAGCACACCCAGGAAAACCAGGCAGGCGACAAAAAGAGTGACCAATGCGCCGCGCATGAACTCGGGCGATGTGATCCAGTCCTCTTGAACTGGCCTGATGGTTGGCTGGCTCAATCCCGTCCCCGCTGAACTTGTGGTGTTATCAACACTAGGATGGTAGACCGGCATTGGCCAGTTGTGTTGCCTTTTGTCAAATCCCTGCCAGAAACCACAACAGATCAAACCGGTGAGCCGTCGGCCTGCGCATTGCCGGCCCGTACACCGGTCTGGAGCCAGGCCCGCAACACATCGGGGTCTTGGGTGGTGCGCAGCGCGTCAAACGCAGCCTGGGCCTGCGGGTAGCGCCGGCGCAACAGGTTGAGCCATTGCTTGAGCCGACCCGCTCGGTGACGACGCTCCACCCTCTGCTCGACGCGTTGCCAGAACGCCCACATCAGCCCCAGCAGCTCCGCCCAGGACACCTGCACCGGCATGCCCGTCACCACCGGACCATTGAACCCGCAGGCAGCTTCAGGCCTTGATTCATTAACCATAGCTGCAAACTCATTATTTGAAAGCGCTGCAGGCAAATTTTGATCAAAAATTTCGGCGCCAGCAGTTGTGCCGCGATACAGCCCTGGGCCCACAGCACCGCCACGCGCCACGGCCAGGCGGATGGCGCTTGCCAGGCCAGGGTCGGCCACCATGCCGCGCCCCAGCATCAGGCTGGTGCAGCCACTGGCCGCCTGCGCACGCAGGGCGTCTTCCACCGTCCAGATTTCGCCATTGGCCACCATGGGCAGCTTCACCTCGCGCTTCAAGTCGGCAATGCGCTCCCAGTACGCCGGTGGGCGATAGCCGTGTGCCTTGGTACGGGCATGCACCACGATTTCAGTGGCACCCGCCGCCTCGATGGCCAGGGCGTTGTCCTCCGCACGGTGGTCATCGTTGAAACCCAGACGCATCTTGGCCGACACCGGCACCTGCGCAGGCACAGCGCGACGCACAGCCGCCACGATGCGGTGCACCAGCTCAGGGTCATCGAGCAACGCCGAGCCGCCGCCGTGGCGGTTGACCACCTTGGCCGGGCAGCCGAAGTTCAGGTCTACGCCGTGCGAGCCCAATTCGGCCAATCGCGCAGCGTTTTCGGCCAGCAGCGTGGGGTCGGAGCCCAACAACTGACCCCGCACCGGCACGCCCGTCAGCGTGCGCCCGCCCGTCCGCAGCTCAGGCATCGTACGGATGAAGGCACGGGCAGGCAACAGCGTGTCGGTGATGCGGATGAACTCGCTCACACAGCGGTCGATGCCGCTGGGATGCGGCGCAGCACGAACCGCATCAGCCCCATCCGACTCATCCAAAGCTCCGGGCGGCTCGGCCCCGCTGCCAACCTCATCGCCCGGCACAGACAAATCAGGTTGAACGACAGGGACTGACGGCCATGAGGCCTGCCCGACGCGCGTCAGGGTGTCGCGCAGCGCATAGTCCAGCAGGCCCTCCATGGGCGCGAGCAACAGTTGCATGGTGGTCATGTCAGTGGGTGGCGATACCGCAGCCGGTCATCGATATAAGCTGCCAACCCAATTCAAGGCGTTTGCGAAATTCCCGATCACGCGAACCTCGATTTGGGCAGCATCCACCGTCCCGGTTGGCCAGGCAGCTCGATGAAGCCATAGTGCCAGTAAAACGAAGCGGCCACCTCGGTTTTGGCATCGACCACGATGGCGGCCACGGCCAGTGTCTGGCTGGCTGCCACCACGCGTTTGCAGGCGTCGGCCAACAAAATGCCCCCCAAGCCGGTGCCTTGCGCTTGCAAGCTCACTGCCAGGCGACCCAACAAAGCAACAGGTACAGGGTAACGGGGCATTTTTTTGCGCCATGCGTCAGGCAAGGTTTGCGCGGCCACGCTGGCTGCACTCAGGGTATAAAAGCCTTGCACCCGCTTGGGTTCATCCACGGGCCCCGCCACAAACACACGGGACACGCCGCGCCGGATGTCCTGCGTGGCGTAGCGCTGCAAATAGTCGTTCAAAGTAGGCTCGCCGCAATCGAAACCCGATGTTGACCATTCGGGTGCCAACGCATGAATGCAATACACCGTCAAAGCACCCGATCGCTGTGAGCCTGCATGGCGCGCTGCAACGCAGGGTTGGCCGTGGCAGGGGTATCGAGTGCGTCGAGAAAAGCGGCGAAGTCGTTCTCGGCCAGGGTGATGGCCTCGTGCGCCTGCACCACCGACTGAGCCTGCACCACCGCATGTCGCAGCACAAACTCCGACACACTCATGTGCGCATAGGCAGCGGCTTTGTCCAGCAACCGGCGCATGTCTTGGTCGCAACGGATGTGCAGGCGGGTGTCTTTGGCAAGGGTGGTCATGGCAGCGTCCTCTGTGTAGATGGCCATATTGTGCCGCAGGGTGCAATTTGTGCGCATTTGTGCGCCATTTGTACGCACAAAATCGTTAGCGGCAACCTGTGCGGGCCAGGCAACAGCTCACTCGGCAGAGGCAGCAGCGCCGTCGTCACCCCCGGCCTGCTTGCCACGTCGGTCGCGCTTGCCCGTGCGCTTTTTGGGTGGTTTGCGGGCTGCCTTTTTGGCATCACGCTCGGCATCGACCGCCAGTGCCTGGGCCTGCCAGGCTGCAAACTCATCGGGCAGCTCCAGTGTGATGCGGCCCAATGCGCCAGTGCGCAGGTCGGTGATGACCCGCTCGGCCGCCTTGTGCCAGTCCACATGGCCACCTTTGCCCACAGCCTGCACCTTGGCTGCAATGGCCTGCAACAGGTCTTCGTCTTTCAGGGCAGCCACCTCCTCCACGGGCTGCGCGAGCTTGTAGCGTGCTTTCAACAGCGGGGCATAGTGGGGCGCGGCGTAGTGCAGGAATTCCAACGCCACCTCGGGCTCGTCGTAGGCATTCTTGCCCACTGCGCCGCTGACCGCCAGGTTGAAGCCGCTTTGCACCACGTTGATGCGCGGCCACAGCATGCCGGGGGTGTCGTACAGGTAGAAGTCGTCGGCCAGCACAAAACGCTGCTCGTGACGGGTCACGCCAGCCTCGTCGCCGGTTTTGGCGGTCTTGCGGCCCACCAGGCTGTTGATGAGGGTGGATTTGCCCACATTGGGCACCCCGCCGATCAGCACGCGCATGGGCTTGACCATGCCGCCGCGCAGCGGGGCCAGTTCGAAGCAACTGTCACGCAGGCGCTGGATGGGCTTTTTTTCGCCCACGCCGGGGTTGGCACTGAGGGCGAAGGCCTGGGTGCCGGGCTGGGCGTTGTAGTGCGCCAGCCAGATGGCGGTGCGCTCGGGGTCGGCCAGGTCTTGCTTGTTCAGCACTTTGACGGTGGGTCGCCCGGCCGTCAGCTCGGCCAGCATGGGGTTGGCGCTCGACCCCGGCAGGCGGGCGTCAAGCAGTTCGATGAACACGTCGATGTCTTTCACCCGCGCCTCGATGGCTTTGCGGGTGAGGTTCATGTGGCCGGGGAACCACTGGATGGCCATGGATGCGATCTTTCAAAAAACAATAGCACCAAAACCATATCAGGAAAGCGTCAGAAGACTATCAAGACAAAATTCCTGGACAGAGGTGCCACACAGCACACCGAGTTTAGTGGGTGAACGCCCCGGGCGCGCTGCCTGCCCCGTTCAAGGAGGTGAAGGCAAATGCTCGCCCAGACGCTTCTCGGACACGTATTCCTGCCGGTACATCTCGAACGGCATCGAGTCGGCCTGTTCGATCGCGGTCTGAGCTGCAAAAGAGGCTTGGGCCTCGGCCTCGCACGCGGCCTGCTGTTCAGCCGTCCAGGGCAGGTCGAGCAGGTACTGGCGCGTGGCCATCGAGCGTTCGCGCACAAAACCGACAAACACCTGGTCTTCCCGCGCCTGAACAGCTGCCAGCACACGGGCTGACGGCGTGGTGTCAAGCTGTTTCAGGCGGCGGGTCATCGCAGCCAGCGCCTGGGTGTGGCTGTCTGCGGCATCGGTGGCCTGCCCATGGGCGGCATCCAGGCATGCAGCGACCGGGGCCATGGCCGCCAGCAACTCGGCACCCCAGTCAACCAGTGCGACCGGTTGCCCGCTGCGCATCAGCATCAGACCGGGCTCCCGCCCCTGGGACGCCGTCAGGTGCTGGTTGTGCGCCATCTCACGTACTTCGTCCGGGTGGTCGGGTGGGCTGGCTGACACCAGGCAGTGCAGCAGGAAAGTGTCAAGGAAGCGCAGCGTCTGCGCATCGATGCCGACGGGCTCGAAGGGATCGAGATCGAGCAGCCGCACTTCGACATACTCCACCCCCCGCTCGCGCAGGGCATGCAAAGGCCGTTCCCCCTGGAAGATGGTGCGCTTGGGGCGGATGGTGCCGTAGAACTCGTTTTCAATTTGCAGCAGCGTCGTGGCCAGTTGCAGATAGTCACCGCCCGGATTGCGGATGCCCAACGCTTCGTAAGCCGGCCAGGGCCGGGTCAGCGCGTCGTGCAGGCTGGCGGTGTAACTGTCCAGGCTGTTGTAGCTCACGCACAGCGAGGCCTGCGCATCGCTCTGGTAGCCCAGCCTGCCCATGCGCAACGAGGTGCCGTGCGGCATGTGGAGCGAGCCCGGCGTCAGCGGCTGCAGCGCATGCTCGCGCCCCGTCACAAACGAGCTGCACAAAGCCGGCGATGCGCCCAGCAGCACCAGCAGAAGAAAGGCGTGGCGACGGAAATTGCGGATGAGCGCAAAGTACTCGGCACTGGTCACACCCGGCAGCGACCAGTTGTAATGGATGCCCGAGATGGTCTGCATGCGCCGCCCGTAGCGGTGGCCCAGCCCCATGCGGTACACACTTTTGGCACGGCCCACGTTGGAACTGCCGTAGCGCCCCAGCGGAATGGTTTCGTCAGTGGGCAGGCCGCACGGCATGCTGGACACCCACATCATTTCGTCACCCTGGCTGCTGAGCACGCGCTGGGTGAACTGATGGATGTGCGTCAGCTCCTGCAAACACGCTTCCACGCTGGCGTGCACGCCCGTGATGAGCTCGAGCTGGCTCTCGCTGTAATCGGTGGTGATGTGGGGGTGCGTCAGGGCAGAGCCCAGGGCAGTCGGGTGAGGCGTGAGCGCCAACTGCCCGTCCGGACGGGCGCGCAGGCTTTCTTTTTCGATGCCGCGACGCATGCCCAACAGGCGATCGGCAGGATACTGCCCTTGCCAGGCACCCGGGTCGGTGATGTGTAGATTTGACATGGCCTGAACTTACCATGCATCGATGAAACCAGCCGTCACCTCTGTCGGATGGCCTGTGCAGCCCACCGGCAGAAGCCCACCGGATGCCCGCAAATACCGTGAAATGCCCCCAGACGGCCAACACCCTTACACTGCTGCGCGTTCGATTTCACCCACCTGACCGGAGCACCCGACATGACACACACCCACACGCCCGCCTTGGCCCGCCATGCAACGAAAGCTGCCATGCTGCTGTCGGCAGCGCTGCTGGCATCACAGGCCACGGCCCAATCCACCACCCCCCAGGTCGAAACGCTGTCCAACGGCGTGAAAATCGAGCACACCCGTATGGGCACTGGCCCGCAGCCCAACGCCAAAGACACCGTGAAGGTGCACTACCGTGGCACCCTGGCCGACGGCAAAGAGTTTGACAGCTCGTACAAACGCAACGCACCGGCCACGTTTCCGCTGTACCGCGTGATCCCGTGCTGGACCGAAGGCGTGCAGAAAATCAAGGTCGGCGGCAAAGCCACCCTCACCTGCCCACCCGCCAGTGCCTACGGCGAGCGCGGTGCCCCCGGTGCGGTCCCGCCCAATGCCACGCTCACGTTTGAAGTGGAACTGCTCTCCATCGGCGGTTGAGCTTTGCACGGCACTGGCACACCCTGGCAGCGCCTTGCCATCCCTGTTACGCCGGTCTTGCGGGTCGCCCACCGCCCTGTCCAACCTGACGCCACGCCCCCTGCATGACAAACCAGCAGCCTGAGCCGCTGTTTCACCCGGCAAAGGTGGACGGCACCGCGCCGGGTCGGCCGGACTGTTTTGACGCCTGGGTTGGCCAGCCCCTGCTTGCCTCGATGGAGGCAGGTGGCATCGACTGGCCCAGCTCCTGTCGCAACGGCACGTGCAGGACTTGTCTGGCAAAGGTGCTGGAGGGCGAGGTGTGCCACACCATCGCCTGGCCGGGGCTGAGCGCCGAAGAACGGGCCGCGGGCTATGCCCTGCCCTGCGTGGCCGAACCGCTGGGCCCGGTTCGCCTGGCACCACCCGACTGAGCCGGACAAGACGCTTGCACCGCTGCCGGGCGGGGGCGACCGGGCAGACGACAGGCCGTCGTGCTGGTGACAGCGGCTGGACGCATAATGTGCTGACTGTCACCCCCAACCGACCACCCGCCATGAAGAAAAGCTCCGAAGAGCCCGATTTCGGCGCAACCGGCCAGTTTGAACTGACCGGTGTCTATTTTGTAGACAAGAAGGCCGATGCCGCGTTTGCCACCACGCTGGGCATGGACCGCATCAAGACCCTGTTGCTGCTGGGTGCCGGACACGCACATCTGCAGGTGCTGACGCAACTGGCCGCCAACCGCCGTTCGGACCTGGATGTCACGCTGGTCACGCCCTGGTCTTACCAGACGTACAGCAGCATGACACCGGGTTTTGTGGCAGGGCACTACCCGCTGGAAGACTGCCAGATCGACCTCCAACCATTGATCCGTGAAGCCGGGGCCCGCTGGATCAGCGCACGCTGCACCGGGCTGGATGCGAACACCCAGTCCATCATGCTCGACTACGGCGGCAGCAGCCCTGGGGTGGATCTGCACAAGACGGGCATCAGCACCAACCGGCCAGCCATGATGACCTACGATTTCCTGAGCATCGACACCGGCTCGGTCATGGAAAAGCGCACGCTGGACAAAGCCATTCCTGGTGCGTTCGAACATGCCATCCTGGTGCGACCGCTAGAGCAGTTTGTCAACCGGTGGTCGCAGTTGCTCAACAAGGCCAAAGCCCATCCGGACAGTCCGCTTCGCATCAACATGATTGGTGGCGGCGTGTCCGGGGTCGAACTGGTGCTTGCCATGCACCAGGGTTTGCAGGCCGCAGGCCTTCGGGCCCAGTTCAGTCTGGTGGCTGGCGGCCCGGTGCTGGCCGCCGATTTTCCCAAGGGCACGCAAAAGCGCCTGGCCCAGCAACTGCGCAACCGGCAGATCGAGGTGCACAGCAACCGTTGCACCCGCGTGCATGCGGACCGCATCGAACTGGACGACGGGCGCTCGCTGCCCAGCGAGTACACCTTTCTGGCCACCGGTTCGGCTGCGCCCGAATGGCTGCAGCACAGCGGCCTGGCACAGGATGCCGAAGGCTATGCGCAGGTCAACGCCCACTTGCAAAGCACGTCGCACAAAAACGTGTTCGCCGCCGGCGATGTGGCCAGCCGGGTGGACCGCCCGCAGAACAAAAACGGCAACCGGGCCAAACAGGCAGGTGCCGATCTGGCGCTCAACCTGCTGGCCTCGCTGACCAACCAGCCGCTGAACGCACACAACCCTTCGCAGCACGGCGTCAGCTTCATCAGTTGCGGCGACCGAACCGCCATCGCCAACTGGGGCGGCATGAGTGCCGAAGGGGCCTGGGCCTGGCGCTGGAAAGACAAAACAGACCGGGAGTTCATGGCCCGCTTCCGCCGCGGCTGACCCGTAGCTGACCCGCGCCTGGCCGCCATCCCTCAGTTACCCCCTCAGCCACCCCTCACGATGGCCTGACAACGGGCAGCTGAACGCATTCAGTCCACCCACAGGCGCGTGGCACCGTCCGGTGGGGCGGCCACCACTTCACCGATGTCTGTCGCACGGTCGAATCCGTGCGCGGCAAAGACCTCCAACACACCGGCCACAGCCTCTGGCGCGCAGGAGACCAGCAGGCCGCCGCTGGTTTGCGGATCGGTCAGCAAGGCGCGGTCCACATCCGTCAGGCTGGCCGACAGGCTTACCTCACGGCCGTAGGCCGTCCAGTTGCGCCCGCTCGCGCCGGTGACCATGCCTTGGCCCGCCCACTCGCGCACACCTTGCAACAGGGGCACCCGCGCCATGTTCAGGCGCACTGCGCAACCGGCACCTCTGGCCAGCTCCAGCGCGTGACCCGCCAGGCCGAAGCCGGTCACATCGGTCAGCGCGTGGACACCGGGCAGGACCGCCAACTGAGGCCCCGGACGGTTGAGCTTCGTGGTGTTGGCAATCATCTGGGCGTGGCCGGCATCGTCCAGCGCCTGTTTTTTCAGGGCTGCCGACAGCACGCCCACGCCCAACGGCTTGCCCAGCACCAACCGGTCACCCACACGCGCATCGGCGTTGCGCTTGACACGGGACGGATGCACCAGGCCCATGACCACCAGGCCGTAGATGGGTTCCACCGAATCGATGGTGTGCCCCCCGGCAATGGGTATGCCTGCTTCGCGGCAGATGCTTTGCCCACCCGACAGAATGCGACCGATGGTTTCCACGCTCAGCACGCCGATGGGCATGCCCACCAGCGCCAGCGCCAGAATGGGCGTACCCCCCATGGCATACACGTCGGAAATCGCATTGGTGGCAGCAATGCGGCCAAAGTCATACGGGTCGTCGACGATGGGCATGAAGAAATCCGTGGTGGCAATCAGCGCCTGCTCATCGTTCAGTTTGTACACAGCCGCATCGTCCGCCGTTTCAATGCCCACCAGCAGTTCAGGTGGCACGGGGCTGCCCGGCAGGTTTTTCAGGATGTCGCTCAGCACACCCGGTGCAATCTTGCAACCACAGCCCCCACCGTGGGAGAGGGACGTCAGGCGAGGCTCGGCGGCAGAAACAGATGATGCGGTACCAACAGGATGTGTCATGGCAACAAATGGAAAGTGAGTTTGAGTCATTGTGCGACATCTGACTCGTCAGCGCCCCCGCCTCGGGGGTACGATGCACTTATGTCCACACCCGTACACCTGCAAACCGTGACCGGCACCCCATCGACACTGGGGCGCTTCGAGCTGAAAAAGCTGCTGGGCCGGGGGGCACAGGCCGCCGTGTGGTTGGCCCACGACCCCCTGTTGCAGCGTGATGTGGCGCTCAAGTTGTTGCATTCACCCGCTGACGGCAGCCTGCCACCCGAAGCGCAACAGTGGCTCATGGAGGCCCGCAACCTGAGCCGATTGACCCATCCGCACATCGTCACGCTGTTCGAAGCGGACGTGTACGACAACCGCCCCGGCCTGGTACTGGAATACGTGCCGGGCCCATCACTGGCGCAGCAACTCAAGACTGGCGGTGCGCTGGCACCCAGTCGGGCGGTGGCCGTCATGACCGAGGTGCTGGCAGCCCTCGAGGCCGCACACCGGCAAGGGGTGGTGCACCGAGACCTCAAGCCGGCCAACATTCTGCTGGGCGAGCAAGGCCATGCCAAGGTGACCGATTTCGGCCTGGCGCTGCGCGTGGACGGCACACCATCCGGTCAACTGGCACAAGCCATGCCCGGCGTGACCGGGACACCAGGCTACCTCTCGCCGGAAAGCGCCAGGGGGCAGCCACCACGTCCGGTCAGCGACGTGTTCAGCGCGGGCCTGGTACTGGCCGAAATGCTGCTGGGCCGACCGTTGGTGGCCGAATCAGACCCCTACCGCGCCATCTACCGGGTGGCCCATGAAGACCTGGTGCTGCCCCTGGACCCTGCCCATCCGGTGGACGACAACCTGCGGGCACTGGTGCACCGCGCCCTGGCACGCGACCCCGAAATGCGGTTTGCTTCCGCAGCCGACATGGCCGAAGCACTCCACCGCTGGATTGAAACGCCCGAAGATCCTGTGCCAGGCGGCACATCCGACTCGCCCACCAACGCCACGCTGGATTTCCTGCTGCGGCGCATGCGGCGCACCACCGATTTCCCGGCCATGTCGGAGCAGATCCTGCGGGTTCAAAACCTCGCTGCCTCCGAGAACGAAAACATCAACAGCCTGACCAACGAAATCCTCAAGGACGTGGCGTTGACCAACAAGGTGCTGCGCATCGTCAACTCCGCGCACTTCAGCCACGTGGGGGCTGGCCACATCAACACGGTGTCGCGCGCGGTCAGCCTGATCGGTTTCACGGGCATCCGCAACGTTGCCATGAGCCTGGTGCTGCTCGACCACATGGAAAACAAAGCGCACGCGGCGCAACTCAAAGGGGAATACTTGCGCGCGCTGCTGGCGGCGTCGCTTGCAACCGACCTGCGGCCCCCAAACTTGCGCGAGGGTGAAGAGGTTTTTCTGGGTGCGCTCTTCCAGAACCTGGGGCGCATGCTCACTGAGTTCTACCTGCCGGACGAAGCCACCCAGGTGCGCCAGGCCATGGCCGGGCCCCATCACCCGAACGAGGAGAGCGCATCCAAAACCGTGCTCGGCATCACCTACGAAACGCTGGGTCAGAGCGTGGGCAAAGCGTGGGGGCTGCCCGACAGCATGCTCAGGCTCATGCGCAAGGTGGCCACTGTGCCGCCGTCCCGCCCACCGGCCGACCCGACCGAGCGCATGCACTGGGTCGCCGGTGCTGCCAACGACCTGGCCGATGTGTTTCTGCACACGCCCGAGGAACAACTGCCAGCTACCCTTCGCAAAACAGCTGCCCGCTATGCCGCTGTGCTGGGCCAGCCCACCGATGCTCTGGAGCACCTGGCCGTCGCAGCGCGGGACAAGCTGGCCACCACGGCCGACGCCATCGGGTTGCGGGTGGCCCGTCAGTCACCGGCGGCCAGGCTGATTCACCCCGTCGCTGCACAGCCCGAATCCGTCGAAAACGTGGTACCGGGTGCCACCGCGCTGACAGCCACAACCGTTCCACCGACTGCCGCCAAAGGCGGCGCACCCGGCATGGCGAACGGGCAAGCCGATGCCTCAGTAACCCGCAGCCCTGACACCGACCAGACAGCCGCGCTGCTGGCACAAGGCATTCAGGATGTCAGCAACGCGCTGATGGCAGACCATATCAACCTGAATGACGTGCTGCGCATGATTCTCGAATCCATGTACCGCGCCATGGGCTTCCGCATGGTGGTGCTGTGCCTGAAGGATGCCCGCACCGGCCAACTGCAGGGGCGCCTTGGCCTGGGCGATGGCGGTACCGAGGCATCACGCCTGTTCAAAGTCGGCCTGAACGAGCCCCACAACCTGTTTGCTCTGGTGGCCAGCAAGGGCATCGACACCCTCATACACGACACATCGGAAGCGAAAGTCACGCAAAACCTGCCCGACTGGTATCGGCAGCGCATCGGCGCTGGCGCGTTCGTGCTGCTGCCACTGCAGTTCAAGAGCTCGACCTTGGGCCTGGTCTATGCCGACAAAGCCCAAGCCGAGAGCATTCTGCTGGACGACAAGGGTCTGTCGCTGCTCAAGACCCTGCGCAACCAGGCGGTGATGGCGTTCAGACAAGCGCAGCGCGGTTGATGCAATTTGATTATTTTGATTGCGTCAATATCAATAAATAAAAGCGACAGAGGCCATTCATGACCGAAAATTCAGACCCGCACTCAGCAGCCGTCACCCAGCCACCCCATCCGGTGGCGCTGGTCACCGGCGCTGCACGTGGCATCGGCATGGCGATTGCTACGCATTTTTTGCAAACAGGCTACCGTGTCGCCCTGCTTGATTGGGACGGACCCGGCCTGCAAACCACCACCCGTCAACTGTCTGCCATGGGAGAGGTGCTGGCACTGGAAGCCGACGTGGGCCAGCCCGATGCCGTTGCTACAGCGGTCGGGCAAATCAGCAACACCTGGGGGCGGCTGGATGCGCTGGTGAACAACGCCGGTGTGGCGGTGTTCAAGCCCATTGGCGACACCACGTTTGCAGACTGGCAAGCCGTGATGGCCAGCAACCTGAACGGCCCCTTCCTGTGCACGCAAGCTTGCGTGCCCTTGATGCTGGCCAGCGGCGGCGGCGCGGTGGTCAACATTGCCTCCATCTCGGGCCTGCGCGCCAGCACGCTCCGTGTGGCTTACGGCACCAGCAAGGCAGCCTTGATTCACCTGACGAAACAACAAGCCGTTGAACTGGGAAATGCAGGCATTCGCGTCAACGCCGTGGCACCAGGCCCTGTCGACACCGCCATGGCAAAGCTGGTGCACACACCCGCCATCCGCGCCGATTACCACGACACCATTCCTTTGAACCGCTACGGCACACCCGAAGAAATTGCCGCAGTGGTGGGATTTCTGTGCAGCCCGGCAGCAAGCTACATCAACGGCCAGGTGCTGGCAGTGGACGGCGGTTTCGACGCAGCTGGCGTGGGGCTGCCCACGCTGCGACGCAACCCTTGAGCCACCCGCCCGCATGAATGCCCTGCCGGACACCCTTCAGACAGGGGCAACTGCCCGACGGCTCACACCGGCCCTGCGCCTGGTGGACTCGGTGGCCGAACTGACCGCTGATGATGTGGGCTGCATCGCCATCACCGCCTCGCACGGCGGACTGAGCGCAGGACGCTACGCACTGGCGGTGCGACCGGCACTCACCGTGTTCAACGATGCGGGCGTAGGGTTGGCCCAGGCCGGCATTGCCGCGCTGCCCATGCTAGACGAAGCCGGTCTGGCGGCCTGCACCGTGGCGCACACCTCGGCCTGCATCGGCCAGGCGCAGAGCACCTGGGCCACCGGCGTCATCAGCCACGTCAACGCCAAAGCCCTGGCCTTGGGGCTGTGCCCCGAGCAAGCGCTGCAAACCCAGGTGACGGACTGGCTGGCACGCCAGGTTCAGACTGACACCTGACGGATATCAGGTGTCGGGTCGCTGCCGAAAGCGTCCGACAGAAAGTAAGCCACCAGGCGCTGGGCGGCATCGTCGGCTGCGGTGAGTTGGCCGTCCTGCTTCATGGCGACAAAGCGCGCATGCATCGGAAAGTCGGCAGCGCTGGCCGCCCGGATGTCGGCTTGCATGTCGGTGTCGATGACACCGGGTGCCACGCTGGCCACACGCAAACCGGGCACCGCATCGAGCTGGGTGGCACGCGCATGCATGTCCAGTGCCGCTTTGGTAGCGCAATAGGTGCTCCAGCCCGGATACGGGTTGCGTGCCGCGCCGCTGGACACGTGGGCCACACGCCGGTCTGCCCGGCCCCGTGTGGCGGCCACAAACGCATCCGTCAGCACCAAGGGGGTGGTCACGTTCAGGGCAATCGCACGCGCCAGCGGCCCCAGGCCCACCTGCCCGGACGTTCCCGGCTGCAAGCCGCCCGCCGCACCGATGGGTGCCACCGTACCGGCGTTGTTGACCAGCAGGGTGTGTTCGGCACCCGCCAGCCAGGAGCCCAGCCTGCCACTTGCCAACCAGGCTTCGACCGCCGACACATCGGACAGGTCCAGCGCCACCTCGGTCAACTGCGCAGCCTGTTGGCCGGGCACACCCGTCAGGGCCTGGCGCGACAGCCCCAATACCGAGATACCCCGGGCCAGCAACGCCCGCGCCAGCGCGGCCCCCAAGCCCCGACTGTGCCCCGTCAGCACCACGCGCCAGTTCGCAACGTTCATGTTTTGCTCGCTTTCATCAGACGTGCCCCACCAAGTGATGGCGGTGACTGTACCCAAACCGGACGATGATCTCGGCCACACGAAGCCAGACCACACGCCAGCAACACGGGTTCCCATGACTGGGATTGATATTCATCACTAAAATACGAAGTTATATTCATAAATATTCCTATTTTTTGGAATTTAAATGAACCGTACAGTTCAAACCGTACTCCCTGCCAGGAGGCCAATCAGAGTCTTTCCTGACTGTCAGGGAACTCTGGCGTTAGCACTCACTCCAATAGAGTGCTAACATTTCACGTGTTCCATGGAACACAGAAAGCAGACGACACATGACAACCCTTGCCCCCACACATGCCCTCTCGGTAGCCAACCCGTGGTCGCTGGTGCCGCCGCTGGGTCATCTGGATGCCTACATTTCGGCGGTCAACCGCCTGCCCTTGCTCACGCCCGAAGAGGAGCAGCGTTACGCACGTCAACTGCGCGACACCAACGACCTGGATGCCGCCGGCAAGTTGGTGATGTCCCACCTGCGCCTGGTCGTGTCCATTTCCCGCCAGTACCTGGGTTACGGTCTGCCGCACGGCGACCTCATTCAAGAGGGCAACGTGGGCCTGATGAAGGCCGTCAAGCGCTTCGACCCTGACCAGGGCGTGCGCCTGGTGAGCTACGCCATGCACTGGATCAAAGCCGAGATCCACGAATACATCCTGAAGAACTGGCGCATGGTCAAGGTGGCCACCACCAAGGCGCAGCGCAAACTGTTCTTCAACCTGCGCAGCATGAAGCAAGGCTTCAAAGCCGATGCCGCTGCCGAAGACGAAGACACCCACCGCGACACGCTGAACGAGCGCGAAATCGACGTGGTGGCGCGCCAGCTGAACGTCAAGCGCGAAGAGGTGATCGAGATGGAAACCCGCATGGCCGGTGGCGATGTGGTACTCGACCCCTCTCCTGGCGACGACGGCGAGGAAGCCTACGGCCCGATTGCCTACCTGGCCGATGCCAGCCACGAACCCACCGCAGTGCTGGAAGCCCGCCGCCGTGACGTGCTGGCCTCTGACGGTGTGGCCCACGCCATGGCCACGCTGGACGACCGCTCGCGCCGCATCGTGACCGAGCGCTGGCTGAAGGTCAACGACGACGGCAGCGGTGGCATGACGCTGCACGAACTGGCTGCCGAATACGGCGTGAGCGCCGAGCGCATCCGCCAGATCGAAGTCGCTGCGATGAAAAAAATGCGCAAGAGCCTGGCCGAGTTCGCCTGACCCCTGCCCGCTTGGCGCCAAATACAAAGCCGCTGGGGCGTGAGCCCGCAGCGGCTTTTTTATTGGTTTTATTGACATCCAGCGCTTGTGTAACGGCGGATGTTTGCTACAGACTCAAGCTTCGCGTCGCAACGCCGGGAACAGAATCACGTCGCGGATGCTGGGGCTGTCGGTCAGCAACATCATCAGCCGGTCGATGCCGATGCCGCAACCACCGGCAGGTGGCATGCCGTATTCCAGTGCACGCACGAAGTCGTGGTCAAAGAACATGGCCTCGTCATCGCCACCATCCTTGGCGGCCACCTGGGCGTGGAAACGGGCGGCCTGGTCTTCGGCATCGTTCAACTCGCTGAAACCGTTGCCGAACTCGCGGCCGGTGATGTACAGCTCGAACCGTTCGGTCACCTCGGGCCGGGTGTCTGAAGCACGTGCGAGCGGAGAAATCTCGGTCGGGTGCTCGCAGATGAACGTGGGGTTCCACAGCTTTTCTTCGACCGTTTCTTCAAAGTACAGCACCTGCAGGCTGGCCAGCGTGCGGCCGGACAGTTTGTCTTTCTCCTCGCTCATGCCCAGCTTCTTCAGGGCGTTGATGAGCCACTCGCGGTCGTCCACAGCGGGCACACCATGGGCACCCAGATCATTGCCGGCAGCGGTGTGCTTGATGATCGCTTCGCGGATGGTCAGACGCTCGAACGGCTGGCTCAAGTCAACCGCCTCGCCCGCATACGTCAACTGCAGCGTGCCGGCTGCTTTCATGGCAGCGTCGCGCACCAGTTGTTCGGTAAAGTCCATCAGGTCCTGGTAGTTCCAGTACGCAGCATAGAACTCCATCATCGTAAATTCAGGGTTGTGGCGGACGCTGATGCCCTCGTTACGGAAGTTGCGGTTGATTTCAAACACGCGCTCGAAACCGCCGACCAGCAGGCGCTTCAGGTACAGCTCGGGCGCGATGCGCAGATACATCTCCTGGTCCAGCGCGTTGTGGTGCGTCTCGAACGGCTTGGCATTGGCCCCCCCGGGAATGGGGTGCAGCATGGGGGTTTCCACCTCCAGGAAGCCGTGCTGCACCATGAACTCGCGGATGCCGCTGACCGCTTTGCTGCGCGCCATGAAGCGCTTGCGGGCGCTTTCATCGGTCATCAAATCCACATAACGCTGGCGGTACTTGATTTCCTGGTCGTGCACACCGTGGAATTTGTCGGGCAACGGGCGCAGGCTCTTGGTCAGCAGGCGGATCCGTGTGGCGTGGATAGACAACTCGCCAGTTTTGGTCTTGAACACCACACCTTCGGCCGCCACGATGTCGCCCAGGTCCCAGTGTTTGAACGCGGCATGCACGTCTTCACCCACGCTGTCGTTGTTCAGGTAGATCTGAATGCGACCACCGCTGGGCCCGAACGACGAGTCCTGCAGCGTGGCAAAGCTGGCCTTGCCCATCACCCGTTTGAGCATCATGCGACCCGCCACACTGGCGGTGGCTGCCATGGGTTCCAGCGCTTCTTTGGAGAACCCATCGAATTTCTCGAACAACGCCTCGGCCCGATCCAGCGGCTTGAAGTCGTTGGGGAACGCCACGCCGCCATCCTGTTTCACCTTCTCACGGATGGCCTTGAGTTTTTCGCGACGCTCGGCAATGAGCTGGTTGTCGTCAAAGGCCTCGGAATGGTGAGGGTGTGCAGCAGGTGCGGTCGTGGTGTGTGAAGTCATGATGGGGAATGAAAAAAGGGTTGCGCTTTGTGGGCGCAACCCCGCATTTTAAGTTTGTACGGTAACGGACTTACTCGCCCAGGTAGGCCGCGCGGACTTTGGGGTCGTCCAGCATCTGCTTGGCATCACCGGTCATGGTGATGAGGCCGGAGTCCATCACATAGCCACGGTCGGCAATTTTCAGAGCACGGCTGGCGTTCTGTTCCACCAGCAGGATGGTCACGCCCTGTGCGTACACGTCGCGCACCACCTCGAAAATCTTGTCGACCATGATGGGCGACAGCCCCATGGACGGCTCATCGAGCAGCAGTACTTTGGGGCGGCTCATGAGCGCACGGGCCATGGCCAGCATCTGCTGTTCGCCACCCGACATGGTGCCGGCCAGCTGGTCTTTGCGCTCACGCAGACGCGGGAAGATGCCAAACATCTTTTCCATGTCGGCGGCAATGCCGTCGTTGTCGTTGCGGGTGAAGGCACCGATCTGCAGGTTCTCGGTGATGGTCATGCGGGTGAACACCCCACGCCCTTCCGGCACCATCGCCAGGCCTTCCTTGACCAGATCCCAGGCACCCTTGCCCTTGATGCTTTTTCCCAGGTATTCGATGTCGCCTTCGCCAAACGGCAAAGTGCCGGTGATGGCCTTCATGGTCGTCGTTTTGCCCGCCCCGTTGGAGCCGATGAGGGTGACCAGCTCACCCTCATGCACTTCCAGGTCGGCACCCTTGACGGCCTTGATGCCGCCGTAACTGACTTTCAGGCCCTTGACTTTGAGCAGTGTGTTTGCCATGTGCTGTTCTTTCTTGCGTCAAAGGGAATGTCAGTGGCCACCGGTGCCCAGGTAGGCTTCGATGACTTTTTCGTTTCGCTGCACTTCGGCAGGCGTGCCGCTGACCAGCGGTTTGCCGTAGTCGAGCACCGTGACGCGGTCGCACAGGCCCATCACCAGTTTCACATCGTGCTCGATGAGCAAAATGGTGCGGTTGTCGTTGCGGATGCGGTCGATCAGTTCGCGCAGTTGCACCTTTTCGGTGGCATTCATGCCGGCAGCAGGCTCGTCCAGCGCGATGAGCTGCGGGTCGGTGGCCAGTGCACGGGCAATCTCCAGACGGCGCTGGTCGCCGTAACTCAGCGTGCGGGCCTTGTAGTCGGCATATTTGCCAATGCCCACATAGTCCAGCAGTTCCTGTGCGCGCTTGGCAATGGCCGCTTCTTCCGCCTTGAAAGACGGCGTGCGGAAAATCGCGCCCAGCAGGCCCGAATGGGTGCGCACGTGGCGGCCCACCATCACGTTTTCGAGTGCCGTCATTTCGGCAAACAGACGGATGTTCTGGAACGTGCGGGCAATGCCTGCCTTGGCCACTTCGTGCACCGCAGTGGGGGTGTAGGGCTTGCCAGCCAACTCGAAGGTGCCGCTGTCTGGTGTATACAAACCTGTCAGCACGTTGAAAAAAGTCGTCTTGCCAGCACCGTTGGGGCCGATCAGGCCATAGACCTGACCGCGCTGGATGGTGACGGCCACGTCGCTGAGGGCCTGCAAGCCGCCAAAGCGCTTGGACACGCCCGAGACGTTCAGCACGGTGTCGTGGTTCACGGCGTTCATGCTGCTTCTCCTTTCGACAGGGACTTGCCGTGCTCGGGCGCAGGCCACAGGCCGCGCGGCCGCAACAGCATGACCACGATCATGGCCAGGGCAATCAGCAACTGGCGCAGGATTTCAGGCGCCAGACGGCCATCGGTCAGGGCGTGCAACGGACCGGCCATGTGGCGCAGCAGTTCGGGCAAGGCAGCCAGCAACAGGGCACCCAGAATCACCCCGGGAATGTGCCCCAAGCCACCCAGCGTAACCATGGCCACGATCATGACCGACTCCATCAGGCTGAACGATTCGGGCGACACAAAGCCCTGGAAGCTGGCAAACATGACACCCGAGATCCCCCCGAACGAAGCACCCATGCCGAACGCCATGAGTTTGAGGTTGCGGGTGTTCAGGCCCATGGCCTTGGCGGCAATCTCGTCTTCACGGATGGCCATCCACGCGCGTCCGATGCGCGACTGCTCCAGCCGCTGCGACACCACGATGATGACCAGCACCAGGAACAGGAACATGTAGTAGTACAGGCTGACCGACTCGAACGTGATGCCAAATATGGTCTGCCGCTGCCCCAGACTGATGCCGAACACCGTGACCGGGTCGATCTGCATCAGGCCTTTGGGACCGTTGGTGATGTTGATGGGGCGGTCCAGGTTCAGCATGAAGATCCGGATGATTTCGCCAAAACCCAGCGTCACAATGGCCAGGTAGTCGCCACGCAGCTTCAGCGTGGGTGCACCCAGCAACATACCCACCACACCGGCCAGCAGGCCCGCCCCGATCAGCACCACCCAGATGCTGAGGTGGATGCCATTGGGAAACGCCGCCTTGACCGCTGGAAACACTTCGGCCAGATGTGGCGATGCCAGCAAACCCATCAGGTAGGCGCCCACGGCAAAAAACGCGACGTAGCCCAAGTCCAGCAGACCGGCAAAGCCGACGATGATGTTCAGGCCCAGGGCCAGCATGACGTACAGCAACGCCATGTCGATGATGCGCACCCAGGCATTGCCGAAAGGCTGCAGCAGCAGAGGCAGCACCAGCAGACCGATGCCACAGAGCACAAACGCAATCAGCTTGCCTTGTTTGGATTCAAACATGTGTGTTCTCCTTGTGCGTCAGGCGCGGTCAGCCACACGTTCGCCCAGCAAGCCCGAAGGCCGCAGCGTCAGCACGATGATGAGCACGATGAAGGCAAAAATGTCGGTGTACTGGCTGCCCAGGAAACCACCCGTCAGCGCACCGAGGTAACCCGCGCCGATGCCCTCGATCAGCCCCAGCGCCAGACCACCCACCACGGCACCGCCCAGGTTGCCGATGCCGCCGAACACAGCAGCCGTGAAAGCTTTCAGCCCGGGCATGAAACCCATGGAGTGCTGTACCGTGCCATAGTTGGCCGCCCACATCACACCGGCCAGCGCCGCCAGGCAGGCACCGATGATGAACGTGGCAGAGATGACCACGTCAGGCTTGATGCCCATCAGGCCCGCAACACGGGGGTTCTCGGCCGTGGCACGCATGGCACGCCCCAGCTTGGTGCGGTTGACCAGATACATCAGGCCCGCCAAGGTCACAGCGGTGGCCGCCAGGATGAACAACTGCGTGACTGAAATGACCGCCCCGGCGATTTCATACGGCTCGCGCGACAGCACGGACGGATACGACTTGGGGTTGGGCTTCCAGATGATCATGGCAAAGGTCTGCAGCAGCAGCGACATGCCGATGGCCGTGATGAGCGGTGCCAACCTGGGCGAATTTCGCAACGGTCGGTACGCCAGTTTCTCGATGGTGAAGTTCAGTATCGAACACACCACCATGGCGATCAGAATGGCCAGTATCAGGATGACCCAGCCCGGTGTGCCGGGCATGCCGTCCTGCATGGTGATGATGATGGACCAACTGGTCAGCGCACCCACCATCAGCACATCGCCGTGGGCGAAGTTGATCAAGCCGATGATGCCGTACACCATGGTGTAGCCGAGGGCCACCAGTGCGTACATGCTGCCCAGCACCAGACCGTTGATGATCTGCTGAAGCAAGATATCCATATTGTGTTTCTCCGTTGTTGGGCACTCAGCCAGCACAGCCCAGGGTTGGCACAAGCTAGCAAAAAACCCGCCAGGTCGCTTCCTGTTGGGAAACAACCTGCGGGTTGGACGCGGATTGTAGCCACTGACCCGAGCCCAAACCAGCTTGTTTTGGCGCGAACAGGCGGGGTTTTCCCTTGCCTGCCTTCACTGTTTGCATGTGTTTTGACTTGCATCAACCGGACAGCGGCTGCATCAGTCAGCCTTATTGTTCAACCGTTTGAGCTCTCTCAGCTTATCTGCAATGCGGATTTCCAGCCCCCGCTCCACCGGGCGGTAGAACTCGGGTTGGGGCATGCCGTCGGGCACGTAGCGCTCACCGGCCGCAAACGCGCCGGGCTCGTCATGCGCGTAGCGGTAGCCTTTGCCGTGGTCGAGTGTCTTCATCAACTGGGTGGGGGCATTGCGCAGGTGCAGCGGCACCGGCCGGCTGCCGTCGCGCTTCACGAAAGCCTGTGCCTCTTTGTAGGCCGTGTACACCGCGTTCGACTTCGGTGCAACCGCCAAGTACACCACACACTGCGCCAGCGTCAGTTCGCCTTCCGGCGAGCCCAGCCGTTCGTAGACCTCGGCCGCATCCAGCGCCAGCCGCAGGGCCCGGGGGTCGGCCAGACCGATGTCTTCGCTGGCCATGCGAACCAGGCGGCGCGACAGGTAACGCGGATCGGCACCGGCATCGAGCATGCGAACCAGCCAGTACAGCGCAGCATCGGGGTCAGAGCCGCGAACCGACTTGTGCAGGGCCGAAATGGTGTCGTAAAACGCATCGCCTCCCTTGTCGAAGCGGCGCAGGCGCTCGCCCAGCACCCGCTGGAGCCAGGCCACGGTCACCGGCTCGACCTGCTCGCTGCGGGCGGCCACACCCAGCGTCTCCAGCGTGTTCAGCAGGCGGCGGGCATCGCCATCGGCATAGGCCACGAGGACATCAACCGCATCGCTTTTCGCAGCAGGAAATGCTTTTAGAGAAAGCGCTGAAGCCATAATTTGCTTCAAATCTTCGGCGTCCAGGGGCTTGAGCACGTACACGGCCGCGCGCGACAGCAGTGCAGAGTTGACCTCGAACGACGGGTTTTCAGTCGTGGCCCCGATGAAGGTGAACAGCCCGCTTTCCACATGAGGCAAGAACGCATCCTGCTGGCTCTTGTTGAAGCGGTGCACCTCGTCCACAAACACCAGGGTGCGCCGCGGGTCCAGACCATCGCGTGCAGCTTCTGCCTGCTGCACCGCCTCCCGGATTTCTTTCACACCGCCCAGCACCGCGCTGATGGTCAGGAACTGTGCATCGAACGCATGGGCCATCAGCCGCGCAATGGTGGTTTTGCCCACACCCGGTGGCCCCCACAGGATGCAGCTGTGCGGCTGCCCCGACTCGAACGCCAGGCGCAGCGGCATGCCCGCACCCAGCAGGTGCTGCTGCCCCACCACCTCCCCCAGGGTGCGGGGGCGCAGGCGCTCGGCCAGTGGAACTACAAGGGACGGGGCGTGAGGAGGAGGATTGGCTTGGACAGGCATTCAGGCGACAGACGTTTCAGCTTCAGCAGGCCCTGATTCTTGCTGATTGTCCAACCTGACCGGCAACCTGAGCGCCACCGTCGTGCCGACACCCAGCACGCTTTCAATGACTGCATCGCCCTGGTGCAGGGTCATGATCTCCTTGACGATGCTCATACCCAGCCCGCTGCCAGGCAACTTGCCTGAAGGGTCCGCCCGGTAAAAGCGCTCAAACACCCGTTCAACCTGGGCAGGCGTCATGCCGATCCCGCTGTCCGACACCCGCAGGCACACCAGCGGTTGCCCCGCTGGCGACACGGCACATTCGAGTTGCACCCGCACCTGACCACCGGCTGGCGAGTACTTGAATGCATTCGACAACACATTCAGCAGGGCCTGGCGCAATTTGCCGCCGTCGGCCTCGATGCGCAAGTCACAGCCCTGCACGACCGACAGCAAAGGTGCCGACCTGCCAGGCGGGCACTTGAAACCCCTGAGCACATCACGCAGCCAAGCTTCGGCATCCAGCGCTTCAAAGTTGAAGTCCTTGCCCCTTCGCGCCTCGATGCGCGCCAGGTCCAACAACTCGTTCAGGATGTCGGCGATGTTCTGGGACTGTCGGTAAATGATGCCGACAAACTCATCGCGCGCCGCCTTGTCCAGATCGGGCTGGTTCATCAGCACTTCCGCAAAACCGTAAACGCTGGCCATCGGCGTTCTGAGTTCATGGGCTGCGGTGGCCAGGAATTCCGACTTCATCTGGGCCACCTCGGTTTCCCGGGTGATGTCCCTGAAGCACATCACCTTGGCACCAGTTGTCTGGTGGCCCTGATGAGCGGTGATGGACAACACACGTCCAGCGGGACGCAGCAGGCTCACCTGCACCTCGTCACCCGTGTTCAACTGTGCCGACGAGGCCAGCGCGTCGGTGACCATGTCACGCCGGCATCGCAAAACCAGCCAGGCAACAAACTCTTGCTCGTTCAAACCCACCAAGGTTGCCTCAGAAGCAGACAGCAGCTTGATGCAAGTTGGGCTCGCGTAGCGCAGTTGCCCGTACCGGTCGAAGAACACAAACCCATCGGGGCTGAGTTCGAAAATGGCATTCAGCTGGTCGGTGCGCTCAATGACCTGGGCCTGCGCAGCCTGACGCGTCAGCAACTCACGACGCAGCCGCCACAGAAAACGCGAGATGGCGAAGGCCAGCGTCAAGATCAAGGCGGTGACCAGACTGGCCTGCACCACCAGCGCGTTGCGGTCCGTCGCATGCTGGCTGCGCACTTCTGCGACATCGCGTCCCATGAGTACCAGCAGCGGGTAGTCGCGCACCTTGCGGTAGTGGTACAGGCGTTCCACACCGTCCACCACCGATACATTGGAATATCCCCCGTCCAGCTTGCCTTCCTGCAGAAGTTTGAAGATTGGCGAACTCGAACCATCCGCACCAAAATCTTCTTTGTCCCCCACCTGACGGGCCCGGGCCACGCCATCCAGCCCGTAGAGGGCCGCCATGCCGTTGTCGCCCAAATTCAAATCAGAGAAAAAGCGCGTGAAATAGGTGGCATCGACCGACACGACCACCACGCCGTTGAAACTGCCATCGGTCCTGTTCAGCCGCCGCGTCAACTGGATCGACCACCGCTGCGTCGCGCGTCCCAGCACCGGTTTTGAAACAAACAGTTGCCCGGTGTCTGAAGTGACGTGCACCCGAAAATGCTCTCGGTCCGACAAATCGATGGGTGTCGGCACCGGCCGGTTGGCCAACTGGTACATGCCATCTGCCTGAATGATGCCGACCTGGTTGAAGGTGCTCACATCGATCAGACCACGCTTGGTCATGCCAATCAAGTCCAACTGGCTGCCCAGTTCGTCGTAGCGGTCCTGCACAAAACGCACCACCTGGTCAGCGTTGCGGAAAGTTCGCCAGGCATGCTCTTCACTGACGCGCGCCAGATTGGCCAGGTCACGCTCGACCACGGCAACTTTGGTCTGCCAACCCTCTTTGACCAACACATACACATGCAACCACGTCAACAGCAGCAGGAAAAACGCGGCCAACCAGACGCCCATCACCGTGGTGCGCAAGACCTCGCGCTGGTGGTCCGCCTTCGAGCGGACTTCCTGAGCGCCGTGCGGTGTGCGCGAGGCTGCGGCGTCCGGTGCCGTCACTCGCTTCGCTCCGGTTGAGATCCTGGTAGCTGATCATTGGCCGCTGTTTCCTCTGCAAGCGCAAAGGACGGCAATGGCACCCACCTGAGAATGCCCAGCGCCAGCCGACACCCCAAATTGTTCAAAGCCTGCCACTGGGCCTCCGTCTCGACGCCCTCGGCCAGCACGTCCACACCCAGGCTCAAGCCCAGATCCACATAGCACCGGCACCGGGCCAGCATCTGCTTCGATCCGGGCAATGCCTGCACCAACTGCCGGTCAAGCCTGATGCAGTCCACCGGCATCGGCAAAGCCCCCATCACGGTGGCCAACGCCTGTCGGCTGCATGCCATGGCCACCCTGAAACCCTTTTGCCTCAACCGTTCCAACGTGGCAAGACCCGGCACCGTCTGCCCCGGCTCGGGGTCGGTCACATCCAACTCCAGGGTCACGGGTGCCACACGGGCCAGTTCAGCCCAGCGCAGCAGGCGGTCGGCAAAATCTGCCGGCTCGATCAAACTGGGGGGCACGCTGACAGTTACGCGCAAGTCCTTGCAACTGGACGCATGCCAGACCGCCAACTGCCGCAGAACCTCTTTCAACATCCATTCACCCAACACGTGAATGGCACCGTTGCGGACGGCCACCGGCAGAAACTCGTCAGGTTTCTGCGCCCCCCTCAAGGGGTGGTACCAACCCAAAGATGCTTGGTAGCCCAGTAGGGCAGGTTCCTCGCCCATGGTCCATATCGGCTGATACGCCAGCTTCAGTTCACCCCGCACGGCGGCTCCCCACAGCGCGAGCCCCATGTTGAACCGTTGCGACGCCGTGGCCGCCTGAGCATGGAAGCGGATCTGTCCGCAACCGTCTTGCTGGGCGGTGTGCAACGCCAGATCGGCGTACCGGCTCAACACATGACTTTCTGCGCCGTCCAACGGGTAGCGCGCACAACCCATGCTGCAAGTGACGCGCTCAGTGGCCTTGCCGGTGAACATGTCAACAGACAACACTGCCATCAGCTTGTCTGCCACCCGGTTGATGTCATCCTGCAAATGCACGCCACGCAGCATGACCGCGAGCGTCCCCTTACCAACACGCGCAAGCAAGTCGGTGCGACGTACCGCCCGACGCAACCGGGCGGCCACCTCGCGCAGCAACGCGTGCCGTTCAGGTACGGTGAAGGTTTCCCAACCGTCCAAAACAATGTGGAGCAGCGCAAACGCCTGTCCCTTGGACTGCATGCCATGTATATGTGCATCCATCTGCTCGCCCAGCAACCAGCGGTTGGGCAAGCCGGTCAGGCTGTCATGCAATGCGAGCCAACTCATCTGCGGGAGGTCACCTGTCTCCGGGTGTGCGCTGTCCGGCACAGCAAGCCCCACCCGCCGCAACAGGCTCTGGTAGCTTTGATTCAGGGCGTCGTGAACCTGCATCAGTTCACGTAAATCCTGCGCATAGCACAGGGACTGTATGTCCAGACCTTCATCCTCGTCAGGCTGCACATGGGTGACCACCCGCGTGGTCACAGCGGGAAAGACCATCATGCCAGTCGCTCCTGCACCCAGGCCACCACCTGCCGAGGGCTGAAGGGCTTCACAAAATAGGCATCGGCACCCCGCCGTCGCGCGTTTTCAATGTCAGCCTGCTGTCCTCGCGCACTGACAATGGCCACCGCGATATGGGCTGTGCTCGGGTCGATCTTCAAGGCATCCAGCACCTGCAAACCGTCCACGGCTCCGGGCATCATCACATCCAGCAACACCACTTTCGGGTTGTGGCGGCGTACCATGTCCAACGCGCTCAAACCATTCTCAGCCTCCACCACATGCCATTGGTCCCCCAGGCTCACGCCCAACAAGCGGCGGATATTGGATTGGTCGTCAACAATGAGTATGTCAGCCATGGTGTCCAGTTAAAGCAGGCAAGCGTGCGCCGCAGGCCTCAGCCGGGCGCGGGGGAAATGGGGTTAAGGCGGAATTTGCTCAGCGCCACCGCCACGTTGGCGATGTCGAGCAACCGGTTGAATGGAATGGGCTTGGGCAGCACCTGCACGCTGGCCGGCAAGCCGCCACGCGCTTCAATGTCAGCTGTATCGAGGCCAGTCACCGCCACCAGGACGGTGTGGGCCGTCTCGGGCATGCGGTCGAGTTGCCGCAGCATCTCGAAACCGTCCATGCCCGGCATGTGCAAATCGGTGATGAGGATGTCCGGCGCGCTGCGCCCCATGACCACCAGCGCGGCCACCGCACTGTTGACCGCAATGACGATGGGCTGCATGGGCCAGCGGCTCAGGTTGGCGTCGTACAGCCGCAGCAGGTTGACATCATCTTCCACCACCAGAATGGTCAGCCGACGTGGCCCTGAAACACCCGGGAATCCGGGGTTCGCCGCCCCACCTGACTCCTTACCTTCTGTTTCAGGGGCCTTGTGCAACAACGCCAGCACAGAGTCGCGAATAACCCTGCGGTGACCACCTGCAGTTTTCCACGCCTGCAGGGTGCCGTTTTCGACCCACAGTTGCACCGTACCTACCGATACGCCCAGCAAAGCAGCGGCCTCGCTGGTGGTACAAAACGCTTTTTCGACAGACGAAGAGGACATGGTTAATAAATTTTAGATGTTTATTGATGATTTTTGCCAATTAAAGGCAAAAAAAGCCCAACAAACACAGTTTATCGTTTTTTACGCTGCGGCCCCCCCCGGACTGTCCTTGAAACGCTCGCTGATCTGCCTGAATTCGGCTTCACATTGGACCAGCGTCCGCACCACCACAGGATCGAAATGCCGCCCGCTCTGCGACAGAATGAGATCCACCGCCGCCTGATGCGAAAAGGCCTGCTTGTACGCACGGGGGCTGATGAGGGCATCGTAGACATCGGCGACCGCCATCAACCTGGCTGGCAACGGAATATCCTCTCCCTTGATGCCGGTGGGGTAGCCGCTGCCGTCCCAATGCTCGTGGTGGTAGTGGGCAATCTCCCGCGCACACTTCAGGAACGAGTTGCCGCCCACACTGGCCTCTGCCCGCGCCAAAGCGCGGCGGCCATGTTCGGTGTGGGTCTTCATGACCTCGAATTCTTCAGACGTCAACCGGCCGGGCTTGAGCAGGATCTGGTCGGGAATGGCCACTTTGCCAATGTCGTGCAAGGCTGCCGACTTGGACAGCAGGTTGACGGCATCTGGCGTCAACTGCTCAGCGTACACCGCGTCTTTGCCGAGCGTGAGTGCCAGTTCGCGCATGTACTGCTGCGTCCGCCGGATGTGGTTGCCGGTGTCGGAGTCCCGTGTCTCGGCCAGTGAGGTCAGCGCCAGAATGGTTGCGTCCTTGGTCTGGGCCAGTTCGGTGAAAGCGGCCTGGAGTTCGGCATTCCTGAGCTCCAGTTGGGCCGTGCGTTCCGCCACACGGGAATCCAGCCGCTCGTTCTGCATCATTACCAGACGCATCATTCGTCCCAACTGCACATGACTGCGCACCCTCGACATCACGATCGCTGGCGAAAAGGGCTTGCTGATGTAGTCCACCGCACCCAGCGCCAAACCGCGCGCCTCGTCCTGCGGCGAACTCAACCCCGTCAGGAACACGATGGGCACATCGTTCAGCTCTGGCAGACTGCGCAGTTCGGCGCACACGGCATAACCATCGGGCTCCGGCATGACAATGTCCAGCAAAATCAGGTCGGCGGGCCGCCCACTTCGCACATAGCGCAACAGTGCGCCGCCCTGACTGAAGGGGTGAACATTGAATTCGGGCGACAAGAGGTTGATCAATGCCTGGAGGTACTCGGCCTGATCATCGAGGATCAGGATGTCGGCCCGGTCTGCAATCAGAAATGCACTCATGGCAATGACGCCTCCAATCTGGGCAAGAGTTCTGACAACCTGGTTTGCGCGGCTTCCATGTCAAATTCACGCAACAGGTCTGCCACCGCGTGGCAGGCTTGCCTGACGTCCGGATCGAGACCGGCCGGCAGCCGCTTGCAAAGTTCGTCGGCAGCAGCCAGCGCCCGGCTGTCCGTTGCATCGACCAACAGCTTCAGTTCGCCCAGCAGGTGATGCAGCCGATCTGTGTCCACCTGAGCGGCTTCGGCGGCCGGCGGCTCCACTTTTTGGGGGACATGCTGAGCCATCCAGTCGCGCGCTGCCTGCAGCGTTCGGTCGGCACACTGGGCCAAAGCCGAAATGGCTGGCGGAGTCACCGGTTGACCGGCTCTCAGGTCGCCTTCAAGCTGAGCGGCCAGGCCGAACAGGCGCATGGCACCCACTTGCCCGGCGCCCCCCTTGAGCGCATGAACCAGACCCAATGCAGCCTTGTGGTCCCCGTCTGCCAACAACCGAACCAGCTCCACGCCATCATGGGCGTGATGCTCGACAAACCGGCTGACCACCTTGTACGCCAGGTCCGCTCTGCCGCCGGACAGGTTGGTCAGCAACACCTGGTCCAGCAAAGCGGCATCGGAATGCGTTGACACGGGGGCAGGATGCGATCGGGCCACAGCAGGCGGCCTGCCTGGGACTTTGACACCCTCGATAGCCGGTTGGGCGGGCCGCATCCAACGGCCCAGCATGGCCAGCAACATTTGAGGATCGACCGGCTTGGCCAGGTGATCGTTCATACCGGCCTCCAGGCAGGCTTGCCGGTCTTCCTGAAATGCATTGGCAGTCATGGCCAGGATGGGCACATCGGCCCAGCCGGGCAACCGCCGGATGCGACGCGTGGCCTCCAGACCATCCATTTCAGGCATCTGCATGTCCATCAGCACCAGGTCATACCGATGTTGTTCACACTGGGCCACGGCTTGCACACCGTTGTCGGCTGTGTCCACCCGCAGACCCCATTCAGACAGCAACTCCACCATCACCTCCTGGTTGACCGGGTTGTCTTCTGTCAACAACACCAGTTTGCCCAGCAACACGTCTTTGACGGCCTCTTCGGCAGACGACATCCGCACAGCGCCCCTGCTTGCAACAACGTGTATCGAAGCCAGCGCATCGACCAGCCGGGATGCCGTGAGGGGCTTGGCCAATACCGCCTCGAAACCGACCTCCAAAGCCTGATTTTTCAGGGCCAGTTCGTCAAAGGCCGACACCAACAGACACAAGGGCCGGTGGCCCAGTGCCTGTGCCTTGAGGCGCTTCATGGTCTCCATCCCGTCCAGGCCAGGCATGTGCCAGTCGAGCAGACAAATGTCAAAAGGATCCCCGTGACGTTCAGCGTCCGTCACGGCGGTCAGCGCGGCCAGTCCATCCGGCACTTTTGTGGCGCGCATGCCAAGTGCCAGCGTGATGCCCGCGATCGCATCCCGCGCCTCGGGCAGGTCATCTGCCACCAACACACGTCGCCCACGCAACTGTTCCGGCCTTGTTTCAAAGGGCGGCATTCGGCCGGCTTGCACGCGCGCCGTGAGCCAGAACACGCTGCCCTGGCCCGGCGTGCTGCTCACACCGACATCCCCCCCCATCAGCCTGGCCAACCGCGCCGTGATGGCCAGCCCCAGTCCGGAGCCTCCGTATTTCCGGGTGGTCGAACTGTCGACTTGCTCGAAGTTCTGGAACAACCGGTCCATCTGCTTGGCCGTCATGCCGATGCCGCTGTCACTGACTTCCATTTTCAGCACAAGGTCGTCGCCATCATCGGCCAGCTTTCGGGTGCGGATGAGAATGCGCCCCTTGTCCGTGAACTTGATGGCGTTATTGACATAGTTCAACAGGGCCTGGGACAGGCGCAGCGGGTCACCCCTGAGAGCGCCGAGCAAACGTGGGTCGGTATCGAGCACGATTTCAAGTCCCTTGGCTGCGGCCATGGGACTGACGATGTCCACCACCCGTTCGTGCAGCAGGTCATCCAGCAGGAAGTCTGTGTGCTCCAGCGTCATGCGTCCCGCCTCTATGCGCGAGATGTCCAGCACATCGTTGATGACAGCCAGCAAATGCCGTGCAGCGCCCGTGATTTTCTCCAGCCTGTCGCGCTGCCAACTGCCCGGTGGCGAGCGGTCGAGCAACAGATGCGACAGCCCGACGATGGCGTTGAGCGGCGTGCGGATTTCGTGACTCATGTTGGCCAGAAACGCCGACTTGGCACGCGTGGCGGCTTGCACAAGTTCATTCTGGCTTTGCAGCGCTGCATTTCTGTCAGTGGCCTGCGTCTGCCGACGGATCTGCTGACGCCAGATCAGCACCAGTACCCCACCAGAAATCAGCACGCCCAACAGCGCCAATGTGCCGCACACCAAAGCCAGCGCCACCACCGGGCGGTGCAACTCTTCAAGATCGACCTGCATCACCACCCACCAGGGTGAACCAACCACGCTGCGTTTGGCCAGGATCACGTGGTTGCCTGCATAACCTACCCCCCGCAACGTGGATTCAAAGTCGGCGCCCATTTCTTGTGTCGTGCGCACAGGGGTGTACAAGGCAATGTCATCGACCGGCTGGAACCATTGCCTCGAATCGGAGGCACGGTTCAGAATTTCCAGGCCGCGTGCCCCCCGCCTGAACAACAGCAACTGCCCCGTTCGGGTGGTTTCAGGCCCAAGTTCAAACATCGGGTACAGGTTGGCCCGGGCATCAATGGCAAACACCAGCACCATGGGCTCCAGCCCCCAATCGAGAGGCATGGTGGCTGCCAATGCAAAGTAAGGTTGCCCCTCCTGTGTCATCTGCATGTCTTCGAGGTTGGATCGGTCACCCGTCGCGGCCCGACTCAGCATCGGTATGAGTTGCCGCACGCTGTATGGCGTACTGCCAGCGCTGGACAGGGGGATACCTGACATGGTCAGTACCTCCACACTGATGAACCCATATGTCGCACGGGTGTCCTCCAGCCAGGCCGCCAGCAGTTGCTCGTCACGCCAGGCAGCCGCACGCTGCTGCCAGTTGAGCTTGCGATTGAGTTGCATGCGCGTGAACAGTTCCAGCAGCGCCGGGTTGCGCGCCATCAGGCGAATGTCGGCGTGCCGCTCAGCCAGCCATTGCGCCAGGTCTTTCGACTTCAGGTCGGCCATGGCGGCAATGCGGACCTCTTGCTCCCTGACCACCTGGGACGCCAGCACCCAGAACGCTGTGACGCCTATGAGCGCAAAAAAGCCCACGAACGACAGGAACAGGTACACCATCTGCCGGGCGCGCAAGGTATCGAGCCAGCTGTCTAACCGGCGAATCAGCACCTCGGTCACGGATCCACCTGCCCCGGCCATGGTCACCCCTGCGGCACCGCTTCAGCGATTGCGCGCAAAAAACTCGGGGAAAAAGCTGCGTATGCCAGGGTAGTACTTGTTGACCAACTTGTCATAGGTGCCGTCGGCACGCACCTGTTTCAGGTAATCGTTGAACGCCGCGCGCAAGGCTGGGGATGTTTTTGGGAACGCAACCGCCAAGTCCTGGTGCTCTGAAATGGGGCCGATCAGCCTGATACGACCCGACCACCGATTCATGTCCAGAATGGCATCCGGCACATCCAGCAACGTAAATTCTGCCGCCCCCTTCAACAGGGAGGGCACAATGTCGTCCAGGCTCAGGCTGGCCGTGTGGCGGCGCAGATCGATGCCCACATCTGTCAACGCGTAGTTGGCTGGGTCCAGGCAGGTTTTTTCCATCACCAGCAGACTCTTGGTGCCCAGCACGGCACGCGTCTGTGCAATTTCGTCCCGCAGGCTGGCCTGCGGTGCAATGGGCTGGTAAGGCGATTCGGTGCGAGCCACCAACAGCACCTGCGACGGGAACACCGGTGCCGAGTAGTCCAGCACAGCCTGTCGCCACGGAAGGACCGTGAACCCCGCCGCGATGAGATCGCCCCTGACCGGGTAGTTGCCCTCGAGCGTCACACGATCGCCTTTGCGGACCACGTCTTTGCCCAGCAGGTCACGGATGGCATCGTAAAAATTGGACTGCACCAGTTCATACCGCACACCGATATGCCGCGCAAAACCGCGCATCAGCTCGGCATCCAGCCCTTGCCCATCCCTGGTGACAAAGTTGGCGTACTGAATGCCAATGTGACGCAACACCCCGCGTTCCTTGATTTCGGGCAGATCCGCTGCCATTGTGGGCAGAGACACGAGGGCCACACAGGCAGCAGCGGCCAGTTGAAACAGAGTTTTCAGCATTTTCATGGTCACATCCTCAGTTAGGTTCAGTGCTGGGCCGCCCCAGCCAATGTCGGTGGCGTTCCATCACGCAACAACCGTTCGACACAGTCGCTGAGTTCATTTGGACTGAATGGCTTGGTGAAATAGGCGTTGGCACCCAGAGACTGGGCCTTTTTCCGGTCATCGGGCGAGTCCCGACCGGTCAGCATCAGCACGCGCGTGTGCGCCCAGGCACGGTGATTGCGCACAGCGGCCAGCAGGGCCAGCCCGTCGCGGGGGTGCACCAACATGACATCCAGGATGATGAGATCTACACCTCCCAACTTGAACAGCAAGTTGAGGGCTTCTTCGGCCGAAGCGCACTCATGCACGTCGTGATTGCCAATTGCCAGGCGCACCAGTCGCCGGATTTCCGGCACGTCATCAACAATCAAAACTCGTTTCATGGGGAAATCTCGGAACGATTACTGCCAAGAGCATATAGGCATTTGCATCAAATTTTGGTGTTTTTTATAGTTTAAACTACAAAAAAAACTGATTTCTGATATTCGTCGCAGAACACGCGTTTCGCGTCGCCCACCTCATGCTCGACTCCTTCACCCTGGCCATCGCCGCAACAGTTTCTGCCCTGGGCTTTGCCCTGTCCATGAACATGCTGAGGTACCTGATTCCGCATGAAGTGTCGATGCGGTACTGGAGTACGTCTTCGCTGCTGATGGTGACCGGGCTGCTCCTGCAGTCGCAGCGTGGCGCTTGGCCCGACGAGTTGACCTGGCTGTTGGCCAACACGCTGGTCATGTCAGCCGGTGCCTGCTTCTGGCAGGGCACCGCCCATCTGGCCGACAGACCCTTGCACCCAAGGGCCGTCCCTGGCCTGGTAGCGTTCAGCGCAGTGGCCAACATCGCCATCCATCTGTGGTGGCCAGAAGACACCCTGTATATGGCAGTGCTGTCCGTCCTGATGGCCACCTGCTTTGCCGGTGCGGGCCGCCTGTTCTGGGCCATGAGCCGGGAACGCTTGCCCAAAACCATGCGCCTGACCAGCACACTGATGTGGCTGGGTTGCGCCCTCTTCCTGTTCAGGCTGACCGGTTTGAACGATGTCGGGTCTGGCAACAGCATGGGGGCTTTTCCGGTCTGGAAAACACTGGGCCCCTTCATCTTCGGCATCGTGTTCTTCAGTTGGTCGACGGCTGTGGTGACCTTCGTCGTGGGGGACAAGCTGCGTGAACGCCTGCAAACTGCATTGGAGCGTGCCGAGGAGAGTGACTTGGCCAAATCGGCCTTTCTGGCCAGCATCACGCATGAACTGCGCACCCCACTGAACGCGATTTCGGGCTTTGCACAGTTGATGACCCACGAGAACCAGTATCCGACCGAGGTTCGCCAATCTGCCGCCCTGATCCAGAATGCAGGCAACCAGTTGCTGGACGTGGTCAATGACCTGATGGACCTGCGGGCACTGCAGGAGGGGTCCCTGTCACTGAAATTCGAAGTCAGCCACATCCAGTGGCTGATGGACCAGGCCCTGGCTGACTGGCAGCCGGTTGCCCGCAGGCAAGGCATGCAACTGATGGTCAAAGGCGTGGCCAGCAATCTCACGGTGTGGGTTGATCCGGCGCGCTTCTCGCAGGTGATGCGGCATTTGGTGAGCAATGCATTCAAATTCAACCACCCGGGTGGCACCGTACAGGTCAGCTGGCGTGAAGATGTGGACAGTGTCGTGGTCGACGTGTCGGACACCGGCCCGGGTATTCCGGAGGCCTATTGGGGTCGTCTGTTCAGTGCCTTCGACAGATTGGGGGCGGAATCGGGCGACATCCCGGGTACGGGCGTGGGCCTGTCCATTTGCCACCAGTTGGTGCAGATGATGGGCGGCAGCATCGAATTCAGAAACAACCCCGATCAGGGTTGCACGTTCAGTGTGCGCCTGCCACAGGCGGCCGTGGTGAACGGTGAAGTGGTGTTGCAAAACGCAGGTGGCGCAACCGTGCCCGATTCAAATTTCCCCTCCACACGCACCCTTGATCCGGGCAAGCCGACGCTGCCGACCGGCAAGCACGTGTTGTACGTTGAAGACAACGTCACCAACCAGAAGTTGGTGCAAGCGGTCTTCCAGAAACAACTGGGTCTGGATGTCACGCTGGCACTCACGGCTGAGGAAGGCCTGGCACTGGCCCGCGAGCGACTGCCCAACCTGATCCTGATGGACATCAACCTGCCAGGGCTGGACGGCTACGGTGCCCTGAAGGCCCTGCGCGCAGACCCGCGCACCGCAGCCATCCCTGTGATGGCCGTGACCGCGCAGTCGCAACCCGAAGACCTGGAAAAAGGCAAAGCCGCCGGCTTTGATGCTTACCTGACCAAGCCCCTGAAGCTGGGCAACCTGGTGTCCCAAGCCATCAAGCTTCTCAACCGTTGATGCCGGTCGTCACCCGCTGAACAGCGCAGCGGGACAATGGCCGCACACAATCGCGCCTGATTCAGTGCATCAAGCGGTTCATCTCTGCCTCCAACACCTGAGGCGACAGCGGTTTGGACACATAACCGTCAGCACCATGGGACAGGTAACGCTCGCGGTCACCCGTCATGGCGTGTGCCGTGAGCATCAGAACGGGTGTGTGGTGGCCGGTGCCGGCCTCCCGCTGGCGCAATTGCCGAAGCGCAGTGACACCGTCCATTTTGGGCATCATCACGTCCATCAGCACCAGGTCAAATGGTTCCTGCGCCAGCGCATCGAGCGCGAGCTGGCCGTTTTCGACCATCACGTGGTGGTGCCCCATCTTGGTCAGCAGCAGGGCAACCAGTTTCTGGTTGATAGGATGGTCTTCAGCAACCAGTATCTTGCAGGCCCCAGTGGCATCGGCAGTGGCCATTTTCATCGGCTCGCTGCACCCGGCCACTGCCCTTGGCGGCGCCAGATTGCTGCACACGTTGAATGCAAAGGTCGAGCCCTTGCCCGGTGTGCTGGTGGCCGAGATGCTGCCCCCCATGAGCGTGACCAGGCTGCGCGAAATGGCCAGCCCCAGCCCCGTGCCGCCGTACGAGCGGGTGATGGTGCCGTCGGCCTGCTCAAACGGTTTGAACAAGGCTTCGGCCTTGGCCGGGTCAAAGCCGATACCGGTGTCCACCACCTGCACCTGCAGCATCACGCTGCCATCTTCAGCGGGCGGTGTGGCATCCATGTGTACCGCCACCTCGCCTTCGTGAGTGAACTTGACAGCGTTGCCGATCAGGTTGGTCAGCACCTGGCGCAGCCGCACCGGGTCGGCCATGACCTCGGCCGGTACCGCCGGTGTGCAGGTGTGGCGCAGGCCGATGCCCTTGCTGTCGGCCAGGCCGCGCAGTGACTTGACGGTGTGGCGCAGGATCTGTTCGGGCTGAATGCGCGCGGGCTCCAGCTCCAGTGCGCCGGACTCGATTTTGGAAAAATCGAGGATGTCGTTGATGATGACCAGCAGGTGGTTGGCCGAGTCTTTGGCCAGCGTCAGGTGCTCGCGTTGCTGGGGCTGCAGCTCGGTGTCGAGCACCAGTTGTGTCATGCCCACGATGCCGTTCATGGGCGTGCGGATTTCATGGCTCATGTTGGCCAGGAATTCGCCCTTGAGCCGGTTGGCCACTTCGGCCTTGTTGCGTGCTTCGATCAACTGGGCTTCATTCGCCTTGATCTGCGTGAAGTCCTCGAGCACACCGACGAAGTAGAGCTCGTCGTCGACCCGTGTTTCGGTGACCGACAGCCGCAACGGGAAGCGCGTGCCGTCTTTGCGGCAACCTTCCACCACGCGGGGACGGTAGAGCATGTGCTGGATGCCGGTGCGCAGGTAGGTGTCGATGTCCTGGGCATGCTGGCTGCGCCGGTCAGCCGGCATCAGCACGCCGACGTTCTGCCCCACCAGCGCCGCCTCGTTCAAGCCAAACATCGTGGCCGTCGCCGCGTTGGCTCGGACGATGGCACCGTGGGCATTGATCACCACAATGCCCACGGGCACGGCATTGAACACGTGGCTGAGTTTGGACTCCGTCAGGTGCAGATGACGTTCCAACGCCCTGAGTGTCTCGATGTCAGCCGCAAGCCTGCCATTGGCAGCTTTTTGACGCCTGGAAACCTGCCACAGCCCCAGCATCATGACCATGACCAACATTGCCAGCGGAATGAGATCAGTCTGGGTCAACATGACATTGGTTCAGGATTGGGGATGACACAATTACTGGTTTGCATCTCAAGACACTGACTTGCCGTTCGACAGGCAGTCATTGCAAAAGATATGGCCCCCGAACCGCTGGGGATGTGCAAGACAAAAACGTGCGGTGCTGAGTTTGACAGCGTTGCCGCATTGGGAGCACTGCAGTGCCAGGTCTTTTGCTGCCCCGGGTTCGCTTCTGTAAACCGATTCATACGTCAATGGCGAAGGCGCGTTATCGAGCTGACTCGACCCGGCCTTCCTCGGTTTGCCCAGTAGCCGAGTGATGAAGTTGAAAGACATTTTTTTATCCTCTTACGGTCTGTCAACTCGCGCTGAGCGCCCTGGCCCGCAGCAGCGGCAGGGCTGCATCGACGACCTGGGGGTCGAACGCCGTGCCCCTGCCCCGCTGGATTTCGTCAACGGCCACCGACACCGAGCGCCCCGGACGGTACGGTCGATGCGAGGTGATGGCATCGAAGGTGTCTGCCACAGCAATGATGCGAGCGCCCAGACAGATGTCCTCGCCACCCAGCTTCCTGGGATAACCACTGCCGTCCCAGCGCTCATGGTGCTGCCACACCATGTCTGCAATCGGCCAGGGGAAGCCGATGTTTTTCAAGATGTCGTGACCGGCATCGGCGTGAGCCTGGATGATCATGAACTCGGGCGATGTCAACTTGCCGGGACGGTTGAGAATTTCGCCTGGAGCAGAAATCTTGCCGATGTCATGGATGCTCGCACCCAGGGCCAAACCGAACAGTTGGTCACGGTCAAGCCCTAAGGCCTCGCCAATGCCCACGGCCAGATCTGCCACCTGCCGCTGATGTCCGGCCGTGTAGGGGTCTTTCATCTCAATGGCCAGGCTGATGGCTTCGACGGTGTCCTTGAAGGTGGCGATCAGGCGCTGGCTGTGCAGCAGCGCCTGCTTCTCGGACTTGACCAGTTGCGTGATGTTTTCGTGCGCCACGACCACGCTGAAGGGCGAGTCGCCGTCAAACGGTGTGACGGTCAGCAGAAACCAGCGCTCTTCCTGCGGCGAATGGCACGGGTACGACATCTCGAACCGGTTCGTGTGGCCCGCCATGACCTCACGGATACCTGAAACGGCCTGCGCCAGGTTCTTGCGCTCCTCGGGTGCAGCCGCCAGCTTGTTGCCTGGTGGCTCACATGAGGACGCTTTGTCAAGATGGAGGTAGTTGTGGCCGATGCCGTATTCGCCGGGCGTACCGCCATTGGCATCCGAAAACTTGCGCCAGTTGCGGTTGACCATGCGAATCACACCTTCGACGTCCAGCAAGGCAATGTTGGCTGACATGGCGTCGATCACGGTTTGGTAGCTGGAAAGCGTTTGCAACATGATGGGAAACAGAATGGTGTGAGTCCCTGTGCAGTCTTGTTGTTGTTCTCGGCACTTCGTGGGGCGCTGCGACTGTGGACGATCACCGCAAAGTGACGCTGTGGTTGCCCATTTGCATCAATGCCCCACAGGCAAGGTAAACGTCTGGACGAGTTTTTCCAGGTTGCCCGCCTGGTCCTGAAGAGACTGCGCGGCGGCGGCGGCCTGCTCGACCAGCGCGGCGTTTTGCTGCGTCACGTCGTTCATCTCGTCGATGGCGGTGTTCACGCGCTCAATGCCCTGCGTCTGCTCGGCACTGGCCTGGGCAATCTCGCTGACGATGACCGACACGTTGCGGATGCTTTCCACCACTTCGGTCATGGTGGCACCGGCCTGGTGCACCAGTGCGCTGCCCGCATCAATTTTGCCGACCGAGTCGCCGATCAGCGCCTTGATTTCCTGCGCCGCAGCCGCCGAGCGCTGGGCCAGGCTGCGCACTTCGCTGGCCACCACCGCAAAACCACGGCCCTGCTCACCGGCCCGTGCGGCCTCGACCGCAGCGTTCAGCGCGAGGATGTTGGTCTGGAAGGCAATGCCGTCGATCACACTGGTGATGTCGGCAATGCGGCGCGACGACGCATTGATGGCGTCCATGGTGCTTACCACCTCAGACACCACACCACCGGCCCGCTCGGCTACGCCCGATGCCGATGCGGCCAGGTCGCTGGCGTTGTGGGCATTGGCCGCATTCTGGTTCACGCCGGCCGTCAACTGCCGCATGGAGAGGGTTGTTCGCTCCAGACTGTCGGCCTGTTGCTCGGTGCGGGCGGACAGGTCACTGTTGCCACGGGCAATGTCACCGGATGCGCCATAGATGGCCTCGGTGCCCGAACGCACTTGACCAACCGTTCGGGCCAGACTGCTGCGCATGTCCTGCAACGCCCGCTGGAGAGCGCCGATCTCATTGTTCGAGGTCACGTCGATCTGATGCGTCAGGTCACCGGCGGCAATGGCCCTGGCAGTCTGCACACCGTATTCGAGCGGATGGGTGACCACCCGGCGGATGAAAGGGTAAATCAGACCCAGCACCGGTATGGCGGTGACCAAAGCCAGCAAGATGGACTGCCATCGCTGCGCAGCCTGCTCGGCGTTCACCTTGTCGAGCGACACCTTCATGCTGACGACACCCAGCACAGAACGTTCAGGCACCTGATGGCAGGTCAGGCAGTTTTTGCCGAGCGAATCGGTCAGCGCCAGCGCCGGCCGGACTGCGCGAAGGTACTCGCCGTGCTGATCTGCCTCAACCTGGAAGCGCGCTTCGCCGGTCTGGAAGACCTGACTTTCAATCGCATCAGGCTGGCTGTCGTCCTGACTGGTCCCAGGACCGAACGCAACCTTCACGGGCTCGCCTCGAAGCACCCTGACATCCCGGATGGTGCCGAGCTGCTTGATCTGGTCCAGAAACACGTGGCGCTCGCTGACTGTGCCGGTCACCATCATGCCGGTCAGCCCGGCCATGGTGGCGTTGTGCATGCTGTGGGAATAGTCGGTCGCTTGCTGGATGGCCAACTCGCGGTTCACGTGGCCTTGCCAGATGATCACACCTGTCCAGACCATCACGAGCGCCAGGGCGACCGTGCCGAGCAGTTGCATCCAGATTTTGACTTTCCCGGTTCTCATGACCGTTCCTTGGGGGGTAAAAACACGCCACAGCGCGCTGGAGAGGATATGTTGTTTTCTTGAATATAGTCCAATATTTGCCGTGTCATTTGGTAAAAATCAACAAAAAATATTTTTATTGATTCAAATCAATTTCAACGGCCTGCTGGCCGATGCGAAGATGGCAAAGGAGAACTGAGATGAAGCGGTCTCGTTTCCCTGAAAGGGCCTGGCTGACAGGACTCAGCGGGAAAGCAACTGTTCCTGCAACCATTTGCCCACCTTGAAAGGGCTGAACGGTTTGGTGAAGTAGGCGTTGGTCAAGCAGGCTTGAGTTTTTTCCATGGACGTGCCGCATGGGAGCAACTGGCCTCACCTCACCATGCTTCAAAGGCGGAATACGGCCACTGATCGCCTGAGACCCTCTGTTCCGATACTGAGGTTGTCTGCCGCAGCGCTGGTTTGCTCCACCATGGCAGCGTTTTGTTGAGTCACGTTATCCAATTGGACGATCGCAGTGTTGATCTGCATGAGTCCTTCTGACTGCTCGCGCGTGGCATGGCGAATTTCTTCGACCACTGTTCGTGTTGCGTTGATTTCGGTCACGACATCGTCGATGGTGGCGCTGGCCTGACCCATCTGGTTTACGCCATTGCTGACCTGGTCAGACGCGCTGTGAATCAGGTTCTTGATTTCCTTGGCTGCTGCGCCGCTGCGCTGAGCCAGGCTTCGCACCTCGCCAGCCACCACGGCAAAACCCCGCCCCTGGTCTCCCGCACGAGCCGCTTCCACTGCCGCGTTCAGCGCGAGAATGTTGGTCTGAAAGGCTATTCCCTCGATCACGCTGATGATTTCGCCCATCTGCTTTGAAGAACTCTCAATACCCTTCATAGCACTCCCAACCGTGCGGATATCCGCCTGCCCTTTGACTGTGATTGCTGCGCTTCGCTGTGTCTGCTCGGCCATGGCGTTTGCATTGTCCGAAGTGGTTCGCACTGTGGCAGCGAGTTCTTCCATGGATGCAGCCGTCTGCTGAAGGTTGCTGGCCTGCGTTTCTGTGCGTGCCGACAAGTCACGACTGGCCGACGCTATCTCCTGCGCCGCTTGACCGAATCCACTCACCTCTGAACGCACGTCGCCGATGATGGCTTTGAGGTTGACTTGGATTTGCGACAGGTTACGCAGCAAACTGCCCACCGGCTCAGGGGCGGATGTGTCAACACGCGTCATCAGATTGCAAGCTGCCACGTCACGGGCAAACTGCTCCGCAATTTGCAAGGGCGCAGCAACACTAGATCGAAACCATAGCATGATAGCCAAACCAAGCAAGAGCAAACCAATACCTTCAATGATGAATGCTGTCTGCACGTCTGCACCCATTGCCGTGGGCATCAAACTGACAGCGACCATGGCCAACAGCAACATGCCCAGTCGAGCTTGACCACTGCTGCGACCCCATGCTTGCGTCAAACTCGATACACCGGTACGGGCGACCTGACCACGCTCCAAGGACAGACCACTGTTCCTTGCATTGAGCTTGGCATAAAGGGCCTCGGCAGCTTGAATCTGTAACCGGTCAGGTTTGGTGCGAACCGAGAGGTAACCAATTGGCTTGCCGTTTTCCATGATGGGTGTGGCATTGGCCACTACCCAATAGTGGTCACCATTTTTACGACGGTTTTTGACGACACCGGTCCATGGGTGACCACCACCAATGGTCCGCCACATGTCCCGATAAGCTTCTGCTGGCATGTCTGGGTGGCGAATGATGTTGTGAGGTTGCCCGATGAGTTCGTCATAGTCGAATCCGCTGGCTTCAACAAACGCACGGTTGCAGTGAGTGATCTCGCCCTTGGTGTTGGTGCTTGACACCAACATCAGATCTGCCGGGTAGTCGTACTCGTTCTGGGTAACAGGTGAATTGTTTCGCATAGGCTCGATCAAAACGATCGCTTGATAAAAATCAAGGTGTATTTTGATGATTTTTAACAAAATTTACAACTTATAGTTTGCAAATTCTGTGTTTTGCAAGCCTGACTGAGTCAACCGTCATCTGAACCAACAACCCATCGCCGACAACCTGAATCATTTGGTGGGTATTCAGCTTGGCTGGATGTCTTTTCGTGCCGTCTGCTCTCCGAATGAGGAGTCAATGCTTTTGAGCGCTGATCGGGCAAACAGCAAAAACGAATCCAACCAACAGCAGTTGACTCATTGACAGGCTGAGCCTGCATTTGCTGCGCTTTGAAATCAAGGTCTGCCCAAATGCTCCTGCAACCATTTGCCCACCTTGAAAGGGCTGAACGGTTTGGTGAAGTAGGCGTTGGCCCCGCAGGCCAAGGCCTTGTCATGATCGGCCACCTGGCTGCGCGCGGTGATGAGGGCGACGATGGTCTGACGGTTGGCGGGGTCGGCACGGATGGCTTGCAACACCTGGAAGCCGTCCATCGGACCGGGCATCATGACATCGAGAAATACGACCGACGGGTGATGCCGTTCAACCTGAGCAAGTGCACCGGGACCGTCTTCAGCTTCCAGCAAAGTGACCTCTTTGCCCACGGCGATGCGCAGCAGGTGCCTGATTTCCGGGTGGTCATCCACGATGAGGACGGCGTGCATGCAGGGTTCTCCGGGTAGAGCGGCAAGGCAGTTCAGCGCGGCGGCAATGCAAACAAAGAATTGGCGTGCCGGCTGCGCGCCTCGACCCGACCAAACAGCAGGTGCGAACCGTCGTCCCAAGCCAGACCGAGGCGTTCGCAAGCCGGCCCTGAGAGGTGAGTGACGCGGTTGCGCGAGCGACCACCCAGGTCGAGTGCATTGGAGAGCACTTCCCCAATGTGAATCAGATCGACCAGATGCTGGCTGTGCGGCGACAGGGCGACCGCATTGGCCGGCAACGGTTGATGGTGGCCGGCAATGGCCGCCACGATGTCGGCCGGCAAGTCCCACACGTCAGCCATCCACGCGCCGATGGTTGCGTGGCTGACCGAAAAGCACTCGACCTCGGCAGCCTCGATCGGCACATGCCGCGCCTGTGCAGCCTGCCAGCAACCGGCCAGCCGGTCGGCATCGAAATGCGACAGCCACAACTGACCGATGTCATGCAGCAAACCTGCCACCAGCGCGGATGACGGGCTGACCGGCACGTCCACCTGTTGCGCCAGTTCTTCGCAGCACACACCGACAGACACGCTGTGAGGCCAGAATGCAGTGGGCAACTTGTGCCGGACCCCGGCCGCAAACGTGCTGAGGCTGGAAATGATGGCAATGTGACGCACACGCGTCACACCCGCCAGCGAGGTGGCAGTGGCGATGTCGGTGACCGCCGACTCGCGCCGGCCCCTCACAGCGGCGGTGTTGGCCACCCAGAGCACCCGTGCGCCGATGAGGGGATCGAGCGAAATGGCGCGGGTCAGGACGTGGAAATTGGCATCCGGGTCGTCGAGTGTGTCCAGTATGTCTTTGAGCACACGCGGAAAACTCGGCAGACTGAGGCTGAGTCGGCGAACCAGATCGTGTGTGACGGGCGTTCGACTCATCAGGCACTTCGGTAAGCCAACACCTGCTCGAACAGAGCGGCCAGCGTCGGTTCGGTCAAGTCGGCATCTTCGAAAATTTCCAGCACCCTGCGTGCAGCCACCGCGACATCGTCTGCAACCGCTTCGTCGGTTCGCTGGTCGGGGTATTCAATCTGTATGAACTCGGCATGGTGGGCCACCAGTTGGCCCAAACTGGCCTCGGTCAACACATGACTGGCCGGCAGGGTCAGACTGAGCAATCCGCGTTCGACTGCGTTGGCAGCCACACCCAGGACCATGCCAACACAGGCTTCTTCGACCGGAATGAAACGCTGACGGATTCGCATCGGTAAACGGGTGACCTGCTTGTTCAAAACATGGCACCCAGTATCGCATGAAATAGCAAATTTCAACGAAATTTGCTATTTACACATCAAATAGAGCGCTGCATCACTGCTTCAAGACATCCGCCCCGGCCGGCGGATTGAACTGGAACTGCGCGGCAGGCAACGAAGGCAGCGTGCGAAACCCTTCGAAGCGGATGGTCGACCGCTGGCCAAAGCTGTCTTCCATGTCCAGCACCGCCAGTTCACCCTGGGCGAACGCGAGGCGCACGCTTTTGAGTTGGCCATCACCCTGACGCGGAGTGGCACGCACCCAGGTCAGGCCCTTGTCGTCGGGCTCGTCCGCGAATTCGAACACCTCGGCCAGTTTGGCCAGGGTAGCCGCAGATGCCACCAGCGCAGCAGGCGTGGACCCCAACGCCTGCGACTGGGCTCGGCTGGTGACCTGATTCAGGTCATGGTCGTACAGCCACAGCGTTTTGCCATCGGCCACGATGGTCTGCTCGAACGGTTTGGTGTAGTCAAACCGGAAGCGGTCGGGCCTCATGAAGGCAAAGCTGCCGCGAGATGTTTTGCTCCGCCCGGTCGCTTCACCCGCCCGCACGGGTGCGGTCACGGTTTGGACGAAGCTGGCGGAGCCCGCTTTGGCCTCGGTCAGGAATTTTTCAAGATCTTTCAAGCCTCCAGCGCTTGATGGTATTGAAAATAATGCTATGCATAACGAAAAAACGTAGGTTCGCATGTTGTTTGGATGCGTGCCTGCACGCAAAAGTTGCCGCACGCCGCGGTCAATCGCCGCCACGGGCGGGCACCAGTATGTCGCGCTGGCCGCTGCTGGTCAGCGAACTGACCAGACCGGCTTTTTCCATGTCTTCCAGCAGACGGGCTGAGCGGTTGTAACCAATTTTCAGCTTGCGCTGCACGTAACTGATGCTGGCTTTGCGGTCCTTCAGGACGATTTCCACCGCCTGGTCGTACATGGGGTCCTTCTCGCCATCAGGCCCGTCGCCCGCATCGGCACCAGCACCTTCGCCATCGCCCAGACTGGCTTCCAGCACGCCGTCGATGTAGTTGGGCTCGCCACCCTGCTCTTTCAGGTAGGACACGACGCGGTGCACCTCGTCATCGCTGACGAAAGCGCCGTGTACCCGGATGGGGTAACCCGTTCCACTGGGCATGTAGAGCATGTCGCCCATGCCCAGCAGGGCCTCGGCCCCCATCTGGTCCAAAATGGTGCGGCTGTCGATCTTGCTGCTCACCTGGAACGATATGCGCGTGGGAATGTTGGCCTTGATGAGGCCGGTGATCACGTCCACGCTGGGGCGCTGGGTGGCCAGAATCAGGTGAATGCCAGCGGCACGGGCCTTCTGCGCCAGACGGGCAATGAGTTCTTCGATCTTCTTGCCCACCACCATCATCAGGTCGGCCAGCTCGTCGATGACGACCACGATGTGTGGCAGGCGCTCCAGCGGCTCGGGCTGCTCGGGCGTGAGGCTGAACGGGTTGCCGATGAATTCGCCCCTGGCCTTGGCTTCGTCCAGCTTGGCATTGAAACCCGCCAAGTTGCGCACCCCCATTTTACTGAGCAGCTTGTAGCGCTTTTCCATCTCGGCCACGCACCAGTTCAGGCCGTTGGCGGCCTGCTTCATGTCGGTGACCACCGGGCACAGCAGGTGCGGAATACCCTCGTACACACTCATTTCGAGCATCTTGGGGTCAATCAGCATGAGGCGCACGTCGCGGGCATCTGCCTTGTACAGCAGGCTCAGAATCATGGCGTTGATGCCGACCGACTTGCCCGAGCCCGTGGTGCCCGCCACCAAGCAGTGGGGCATCTTGGCCAGGTCGGCCACCACCGGGTTGCCCACGATGTCTTTGCCCAGGCCCATGGTGAGCAGGCTCTTGGCCTCGTGGTACACCTGCGACCCCAGAATTTCGCTCAGTTTGATGGTCTGGCGCTTGGCGTTGGGCAGCTCCAGCGCCATGTAGTTTTTGCCGGGAATGGTCTCGATCACGCGGATGGACACCAGGCTCAATGACCGTGCCAGGTCACGCGCCAGGTTCACCACCTGCGAGCCCTTCACCCCCGTGGCGGGTTCGATTTCGTAGCGTGTGATGACCGGGCCGGGGGCTGCAGCCACCACGTGCACCTCCACGCCAAAGTCTTTCAGTTTTTTCTCGATCAGGCGGCTGGTCATTTCCAGCGTGTCGGCCGACACCGACTCCTGACGCGCCGGTGCACCATCCAGCAGGTCCACCTGCGGCAGGTGCGAATCGGGCATCTCGGCAAACAGGGGCTTCTGCCGCTCCTTGGCCACACGGTCGCTCATCGCCGGCTCGTTGGTCACCGGTTCGATGATGCGTACTGGCTCGGGCCGCGCCACTGGCTTGGGTGGCTGGACCGCCTCAGCATCCACCGGCGCGGCCTGAACAGCCGTGTCGAACAACACGGGTTCGGTACGTTCCGGGGCCGCTGAAACGGGCGTGTGCGTGTCGCCACCTGCTGTAGCAGCAGGTGACAAGGCATCCACCGATGCCAACCACGGCGCAACGGCGGCTTCTTCTTCCACGCGCTGGCGGGCGGCCTGTCGGCCGATCAGCAGGTCATGGTCAGCCTCACGACGCTCCCGTCGGGCCTGCCACCAACCGTCCAGAAGCCGTCCCAAACCTTCGGCCCATTGACCCCAGGAGAACCTGAACACGCTCGCCGATGCAAACACCAGCACGCCAATGGACACCAGCGCCGAGCCGTTGAATCCGAGCCAACGCATGGCCATCTGCCCCAACCAGTAACCCAGCGCACCGCCTGAATGGCCGGGCAACATCGACTCGAACCGGTAGAGCCTGCTCCACTCCAACACCGTGCTGGCTGCCACCAACAACAGCAACAGCAACCAGAATCCCAGGCGTTTCAGGGGCGCCGAGCCGAGCCAGGCCCAACGGCTCCCGGCCCATTCGTCGGGCTTCAGCGCGGGCTCTTCGCGCAACCAGGCCGCCAGCGCCGCCAGCCACAGGCGCAGCCCGACCAGCCACAACCACCAGGTGGACAAGCCCAGCAGAAAAAACGAGCCATCTGCCAGATAGGCACCTGCACGCCCCCCCCAATTGGCCAATGGCGCGCCCGAGCCTGTTGTCGACCAGGCGGCATCGCCCCGGGTGTAGCTGACCAGCGATATGAAGGCAAAAACCAGCGCCACCAGTCCGGTCAGCAGGCCAATTTCCTGCGCAAAACGGTTGATGCCCATGGGCGGCGCAGCCGCCCGGTCGGCATTCAGGGTGTTGAGTGAATACGTCATGACCGTCCCGAGTGCTCGGTGTGCACCTCAAATACGACCGGGCGTGCGACGCCGGTCATTGATGTAGATCACGCCATCCGCATGCTCTTCGATAAAGCCCTTCTCCTCCAGATCTTTGATGACGCGGCTGACCATCTCACGCGAGGCCCCGACCATCTTGGCCACATCCTGACGCGAGAGCTTGCCGTTGATCACTTTGCGACCGGGGGACTCGTCGGTGGCCGATTCGATCAGCACACGTGCCACACGACCGTACACGTCCATCAGCGCCAGCGATTCGATGTTGCGGTCGGCCTTGCGCAGCCGTTGCACCAGACCTTTCATGACCGCGTAAGCCATGGCCGAGTTTTCGCCCAGGCAGCGGGCAAACTCGGCACGGCCCAACAACAGCGTGTCAGTCTGTATGTCAGCCCGAACGGATGCGGAATGCGGTTGGTTGTCGATCAGGCTCATCTCGCCCGTGTAGTCACCCGCCCCCAGTGTGGCCAGGATCACTTCGCGCCCCCGCGAATCGGTGGTGACCACCCTGGCACGGCCGGTCAGCAGAATGATGAGGCGGTCAGATTTCTCGCCCTGCGTCACCAGCACCTCGCCTCGTTTGAACCGCTGCTTGGTCACTGCGGCGGCCACCCCTTCGGCCTGCTTCGGCGTGAGCGTGGCAAACAGCGGTACCCGGCGGATCAACTCCAGGTTGGACAAAATCGACATCAGTGACTCCTGTGCTGACAGTTACGGGTGCGTGGACGGGCACCCGCCGGTTGGACTTGAGATTAGGGCGTGCGCCAGCACATGCAGCGGGTGCTACCTACAATCTTCGGTTTTCCAACAGGCCGGGGCGCAGCAGCCGGTGCGACACCACAGCCTTTTCTGCCTTGACAGCGCAACCACCCGCGCACCACACACCATGAAGCATTCTAAAGTTCTGATTCTGGGCTCCGGCCCGGCCGGTTACACCGCCGCCATTTATGCGGCCCGCGCCAACCTGTCACCCACCCTGGTCACAGGCATGGCCCAGGGCGGCCAGCTGATGACCACCACCGAGGTGGACAACTGGCCCGCCGATGTCAACGGCGTACAAGGACCCGACCTGATGCAGCGTTTTTTGCAACATGCCGAGCGCTTCAAAACCGAGATGGTGTTCGACCACATCAACGCCGTCGACCTGAGCAAACGCCCGTTTGTGCTGACCGGCGACAGCGGCCAGTACAGTTGCGATGCACTCATCATCGCCACCGGTGCGTCGGCCAAATACCTGGGGTTGCCATCTGAAGAAGCTTTCATGGGCAAGGGCGTGAGTGGCTGCGCCACCTGCGACGGCTTCTTTTACCGGGGCCAACCCGTGTGTGTGGTGGGCGGTGGCAACACAGCCGTGGAAGAGGCGCTGTACCTGTCGAACATTGCCAGCAAGGTCACGCTGATTCACCGGCGCGACAAGTTCAAGGCGGAAGCCATCATGATCGACCACCTGATGGAGAAAGTGGCCGCCGGCAAGATCGAACTGAAAACCCATTGCGTGCTGGACGAGGTGCTGGGCGATGCCAAGGGCGTGAACGGCGTGCGCATCAAGCACGTGCAAACCGGCGCCACCGAAGACCTGGCCGTGCAGGGTTGCTTCATCGCCATCGGCCACCAGCCCAACACCGACATCTTCAAAGGCCAGTTGGACATGAAGGACGGGTACATCGTGACCCGCTCAGGCAACAACGGCTTTGCCACCATGACCAGCGTCCCGGGCGTGTTCGCAGCCGGAGATGTGCAGGACCATGTGTATCGCCAGGCCATCACCAGCGCGGGTACCGGCTGCATGTCCGCACTCGATGCCCAGCGCTTTCTGGAACAGGGCGGCACCTGATCGGATCAGGCATCCAGAACAACGCCAGATCAGGATACCAGAGCAAGTCCCGGCCTCTGCGCTATAATGCCGGGTTTTTCGGGGTTACCGCCACCCTTTTCATGGCGAGGTGAGGTTGTCATTTCAGGCCGTCAGGCCGCGACAACCGTGTTTATCGGAGTGTCCTCATGGCACGCGTCTGCGACGTAACGGGCAAGAAGCCCATGGTAGGGAACAACGTTTCCCACGCCAACAACAAAACCAAGCGCCGGTTCCTTCCCAACCTGCAATACCGCCGTTTCTGGGTGGAAAGCGAAAACCGTTGGGTGCGTTTGCGCGTGTCCAGCGCAGCTTTGCGCCTGATCGACAAGAACGGCATTGACGCCGTGCTCGCAGACCTGCGCGCACGCGGCCAAGCCTGATACTGAAAGGAACCGATCATGGCAACCAAAGGCGGACGCGAAAAAATCAAGCTGGAATCCACTGCGGGTACCGGCCACTTCTACACTACCAATAAGAACAAGAAGACCACGCCCCAAAAGCTGAGCTTCATGAAGTTCGACCCCAAGGCTCGCAAGCACGTCGAGTACAAGGAAATCAAGCTGAAGTGATCCACTTTCAGCTGATGCAACAAAAAAGCCGCTGAGTCCCAGCGGCTTTTTTGTTGTCCGACTGACGCTTGCAACACCGAACGGCAGGGTCAATAAAAAAACCGCCCTGACGGGCGGTCTGACTGTGGCGGTGCCCAGCACACCCGTCACAGACGGGCATCAGGCTGTGTCTTCAGACGCGCACGGCACGCAGCGTGTACGAAAACTCCTTGAGTGCGGCCACGCCACTGTCTTCTGCGCGTTTGCACCAGGCCTGCAGGTCTTTGGCCATCTGCTCGCGCGTGAGGTTGCGGTTGGACCACAGCTGGCGCAGTTCTTCCCGCATCGCGTGCATGGTGTCGAGCACCGGGTGCTCGGCACGGAACTGGGCAAGCTTGGCCCGCAGCTCTGAAGGCACCTTGTCGTCATCGCGGTGCATCCAGCGTTTGGCTGCTTTCAGCATCGACACATCGGCATGCCTGGCCTTGGCGGCTTCGATCTCCGCCTTGCAGGCTCGGCGCATTTCACGCGCGTAACTGGCCATGACTTCGTAGCGGTTGGCAATGATGGCTTCCAGCGTCAGCTCGTCGGCCACGGGCTTCACATCGCCCAACACCAGATGAGGAGCCGTTTTGCGCACCTTGGCCAGGCCCATGATCTCCATGGCGCGGATGTAACCCCAGCCGATGTCAAACTCATAGGGCTTGACCGACAGCTTGGCCGACGTGGGGTAGGTGTGGTGGTTGTTGTGCAGTTCTTCACCACCGATGAGGATGCCCCAGGGCGACACATTGGTGCTGGCATCGGCCGCCTCGAAGTTGCGGTAACCCCAGTAGTGCCCCAAACCATTGATGATGCCGGCGGCGGTGATGGGAATCCAGGCCATCTGCACCGCCCAGACCGTGAGACCGATGGCGCCGAACAACGCCACGTCGATGATGAGCATCAGTGCGACACCCTGCCATGAAAAGCGGGTGTAGAGGTTGCGCTCAATCCAGTCATCGGGCGTGCCGTGGCCATAACGGGCCAAAGTATCCGCGTTTTTGGTTTCAGCCCGGTACAGCTCGGCACCCTGGGTCAGCACTGTCTTGATGCCGAACACCACCGGGCTGTGCGGGTCACCGACCTGCTCGCATTTGGCATGGTGTTTGCGGTGCACAGCTGCCCATTCCTTGGTGACCTGACCCGTGGTCAGCCACAACCAGAACCGGAAAAAATGCGACGGAATGGCATGCAGCTCCAGCGAGCGGTGCGCCTGGTGGCGGTGCAGGAAGATGGTGACACTGGCAATGGTGATGTGCGTCAGCACCAGGGTGATGAGGATCACCTGCCACCAGGTGGTTTCAACCAGGCCGTGCGCCAGCCACTGCACCCATCCATCCAGAGCATTCATATCGGTCAACTTCCATGCAGGCCACAGACGTGCAGCCCAAAGCCCAGCATTTTAGGTGCACGGCTTGCTTTTGAGTGCATTTGAATACGCGCTTATGGGCACACATGGGGGCACTTCGGCAAACCGGTCGCAATACCTCACTGCCCGTGCAAATCCCTGAACGCCTGCAACACAAACCGGGCAGGTGACCCAAACGCCTTGAAGTTAGACATGTCGGGCGGGTCATCGAAAAAGCGGTTGACCGCTGGGTGTGCCGACCAATCGGCCTCGCTCAGCCGGCGAAAGCCCATGCTCCAGTCGGCAAATTCTGGTGCATCCACCGACCGAAGCATCAGCCGACGGATGTTCCCGGTTCGCGGGTCCGACTCAATCCGATCCATCATCTCCTCGATGGCATCGTCAGAGCCCTCCAGCACCTGGATGAAACGCTCCCGTCCGTAAAGGAGCATGCCCGTGAGGCCCAACGCCGGGTTGTTGCGGTGTGCAGCTGCCAGAATGGCCGCCAGGTCGGCCTCGCCCAGACCGGGCGTGGCATCGCTGGTGTAGATCAACTGTGAAACCATGTGTACCTCGCTACGGTCATGTGTGGGTGAACACCGGGCCCCATTTGACGCCTTCAGGCTTTCAGGCCTTGCGTTCCCACACGGCCGCAAAAAAGCCATCGGTGTCATGCCGGTGTGGCCACAGGCGCAAGTATGGCCCGGCACACAGGGCGGCAGCGTCGGGTGCAGGCTGCGTATCGGCAGAAGCCATCAGCTTGCCCAGCACGTCAGCCACGGGCACCGGCACAAAGTCAGGGTGAGCGGCTGTGAAGGCCTCGGCAACGGCTTCGTTTTCATCGGGCAGGATGCTGCACGTGGCGTACACCAGCCGACCGCCCGACTTCACCAGGCGTTGCGCGCTGGCCAGAATGGCCATTTGCTTGGCCTGCAACTCCTGCACACCGGCAGCGGTTTGCCGCCACTTCAAGTCAGGGTTGCGACGCAAGGTGCCCAGTCCCGAACAGGGGGCATCGACCAGCACACGGTCCATCTTGCCTGCCAGGCGTTTGATGCGCTCGTCACGCTCGTGCGCAATGGCCACCGGGTGCACATTGGAGAGCCCGCTGCGGGCCAGACGGGGTTTGAGCGCATCCAACCGGTGGGCCGACACGTCAAACGCATACAGCCGCCCGGTGTTGCGCATCATGGCGCCAATGGCGAGCGTCTTGCCACCTGCACCGGCACAGAAATCGGCCACCATTTCGCCACGTTTGGCCTCCAGCAGCCACGCCAACAGCTGCGAGCCCTCATCCTGCACCTCCAACTCGCCATTGACGAAGGCCGGCAGCTTGTTGATGGCGGGTTTACCCTGTATGCGGATGCCCCAGGGCGAGAACGGTGTGGCCACACCATCGATAGCATCTTTTTTAAGCTGGTCAAGCGCTGGAAGCCTTTTCTGCTTGAAATCATTCACACGCAGGTCCAGCGGCGCAGGTGAATTCAGGCTGGTGGCCAACGCCTGGAACTCGTCACCGACCTGGGCTTTCAATGGCTGCACCAGCCAGTCCGGCAGGTTGTGGCGGTGGTGGGGCTGCAAGTCGCCAGCCGGTATGGTGGAGGTGCTGTCCAACCAGGCCGCCTCGGCATCGGTCAGCGCGCTTTTGATGTAGTTGCGGTCGCCATGGAAACCCAGCACAGCCAGCTTGCGCTCGCGCGAACCGGGGCCTGAGCGGGCCAGGTACTCGAACAACAGCTTCTGGCGCAACACGTTGTAGGCCGTCTCGGCCAGTGTGTTGCGTTCGCGTGGCCCCAGGTTGCGGTGCTCACGGAAAAAACGGGACACCACGGCGTCGGCCGGGTGATCAAACTTGACGACGAGCCGCACCAGGTCGGTGCAGGCGTCCAACAGGGTTTTGGGGTGCATGGGGCCGATTGTCCCACGCGCCTCCGTGGCATCAGGCTGTGGCGTCAGGCTGCACCAACAACATGGCAAAACCACTGGCGCAACCCCGTGCCCGATAATCGCGCCCCATGTCTGACATCGAAAATCAGGTGCGCCGCCGCCGCACCTTTGCCATCATCTCCCACCCCGACGCCGGTAAAACCACCCTCACCGAGAAGCTGCTGCTGTTTTCGGGTGCCATCAACATCGCCGGATCGGTCAAAGCGCGCAAGGCTGCCCGCCATGCCACCTCCGACTGGATGGAAATTGAGAAGCAGCGCGGCATTTCGGTCGCATCGAGCGTGATGCAGATGGAATACCGCGACTGCGTCATCAACCTGCTCGACACCCCCGGCCACCAGGACTTCTCGGAAGACACCTACCGCGTGCTGACCGCCGTGGACGCCGCGCTGATGGTGATTGACGCGGCCAACGGCGTTGAGCCCCAAACCCGCCGCCTGCTACAGGTCTGCCGCGCCCGCAACACGCCCATCCTGACCTTTGTGAACAAGATGGACCGCGAGGTGCAGGCCCCGCTGGACGTGATGGACGAGATCGAGCGCGAGCTGGGCATGACCGTGGTGCCGTTCACCTGGCCTGTGGGCATGGGAAAAATGTTCCACGGCGTGTACGACCGCCGCACCGACCAGATGCGCGTGTTTGCCGCCGGTGAAGACCGGGCAGGCGGCGACGAAGAAGTGCTGAGCGGCCGCGACAACGCCGACACCGCCAGCCGCTTTGGCATGGAATGGACCCAGGCCAAAGACGAAATGGAGCTGGTGGAAGGCGCGTCACCCGCGTTCGACGAAGCCGAATTTCTGGCTGGTCGGCAAACCCCGATGCTGTTCGGCTCGGCCATCAACAACTTTGGCGTGCGCGAGGTGCTGGACGCCCTGGTGGACCTGGCCCCCCCGCCCGGCCCAAAACCCGCCATCCAGCGCGTGGTGGAGCCGGTGGAGCCCAAGTTCAGCGGCGTGGTGTTCAAGATCCAGGCCAACATGGACCCGGCGCACCGCGACCGCATTGCCTTCGTGCGCGTGGCCAGCGGCAAGTTCGAGCGCGGCATGCCCCTGAAGGTGGTGCGCAGCGGCAAGGTCATCAAACCCAACACGGTGGTCACCTTCATGAGCCAGCGCCGTGAACTGCTGGACGAAGCGTTTGCCGGCGACATCATCGGCATTCCCAATCACGGCGTGCTGCAACTGGGCGACACGCTGACCGAAGGCGAGGCCCTGCAGTTCACCGGTCTGCCGTTCTTTGCGCCGGAAATCATCCGCAGCGTGGAAGTGGCCGACCCACTGCGCACCAAGCAGCTCAAGGCGGGTCTGACACAGCTGGGCGAGGAAGGGGCCATCCAGGTCTTCCGCCCCGTGGCAGGCAGTGTGCTGATGCTGGGAGCAGTGGGCCAGTTGCAGTTCGAGGTGGTGGCCCACCGGCTGGAGACGGAGTACGGCGTGAAAGCCCGCATCACCGGCAGCCCCTACCAGGTGGCCCGCTGGGTGACCTGTGCGCCGGAAGACGGCGGCGAGCAGGAACTGAAGCGCTTCATCGACGCCAACCAGCACCGCGTGGCCCTGGACGCCGTGGACGCCCTCACCCTGCTGGTGGACCACAGCGCCACCCTGCGCGCCGTGGAGGCCAACTGGCCAAAAATCAAATTCCACGCCATGCGCGAGCATGCGGGGCTGGTGTTCCACAAGGCGGTGTGAACCTTGCCCGCTCAGGCGGGCTTGTCACATTGATGGCCCCTTGGGCCCAGCTTCAGGCACCGCGGAACGGGATAGGGACTGCCTGTGCGAACAGCCTGCACCATTTCAACCAGCAGCTCGGCCGACCGGGTGCCAAAGAAATAGTCGTACACCCTGCCATCGACCATCAGTGCCATTTGTGGCGAGCCAGAACGCCCGGCACTGGCCTCATCCAGCTGGGTTTTGTACACCCGAGCAGCGGGCGGCAATGCCTCGGCGGCGGGCACCGGTGAGCGGATGAGCTTGTCCACACCGGTGATGCGGATCGAGCGCCCTTCCGGGGTGGCCGCAAACCGCGGCAGCTCCTGTCGCTTCCAGACGGCACAGGGCGGGCAGTCATCACCCCCCATCCACACCAGTTCAATCACCTGCCCACGGGCTGGCAGGGCCAGGCCCAAGCACACCGCCACGCACCCCAGCACACGCCCCAGGCGTTGCAGTCGGGTCAGGCGCACGAAACGGTGAAACACAAACATGGCAGGATGGTCGATCGGTTGTCGCAAACAGCTACAGTATGCGGAAGCCGTTCGGGCGTTGACGATACAGCGGATGGACAATCCGGTTGCACGCCACCGCCGGGCGCGAACCGCGCCGATTCATCCCCTTGCGCACCTTGAACATCCCTACTTTGTCTCGTCCACCGTTTCAACGCCTGTTGGCCCTGGCAGGCACCTTCCTGGCCATCCTGGTCACGGGCTGCACCAGCACAAAACCCGCGCGCCCGACGCTGCAGGAGAAGTTCGGCTCGGAAGAAACGTTCTCTCGCCTGATGCCAGCCCCGCCCGCACAGAGCTGCGAAGCGGCACGGCGGGCGCTGCTCAGCCAGGGCTACATCCTGGTCAAGAGCCAGCCTGACCTGATCGACGCCAAAAAGAGCTTCCAGCCCGCACCGGAGGCCCAGCAGGAAATGATGATCCGTGTGGTGTGCCTGCCCGAAACCCCGGCTGACCAGTTGAGTCTGGTGTTTGTCACCGCCATCCAGGACACCTACACGCTCAAGAAGTCCAACACATCGGCCAGCCTCGGCGTGGGTGGCGTGGGGTCGGTGTCACTGCCGTTTGCCTCCAGCAGCGAAGCGTTGGTCAAGGTGGGCAGCGAGACGATTTCGTCCGACGCCTTCTATGACAGCTTCTTTGCCCTGGTCCGCCGCTTCCTGACGGACGAACTCGCCGGCAAGCCTGATTGAGCGCAACTGACCCGGCCAGTCAGCGTCCAGTTGGTCATCCCGCGTCGCCCGGTCGGCCCGCAGAGCCCGGTCAGTCGGTCATTCGATCACTCAAAGGCCACCACACGCTGCGTCTGCACCCCCAGGCCGTCTACGGCCAGGCACATGGTTTGCCCGGGGCGCAAAAACACCGGCGGTTTCTGCCCCATGCCCACGCCGGGTGGTGTGCCGGTGCTGATGATGTCGCCCGGCTGCAGGCTCATGAAGCGGCTGAGGTAACTGACCAGGAACGCCACGCCATACACCATGGTGGCCGTGCTGCCGTTCTGGTAACGGTGGCCGTCCACCTCCAGCCACAGCTTCAGCGCCTGCGGGTTGGGCACCTCATCTGCCGTGACCAGCCAGGGGCCAATGGGGCCAAAGGTGTCGCAGCCCTTGCCCTTGTCCCAAGTGCCGGCGCGTTCGAGCTGGTATTCGCGTTCGGACACATCGTTCACCACGCAGTAGCCCGCCACATGGGCCATGGCGTCAGCCTCGTCGATGTAGCGGCCACCCCGGCCGATGACCACGCCCAGCTCCACCTCCCAGTCGGTCTTGACCGAGCCACGCGGCAGTTGCACCGCATCGTCCGGGCCGCAAATGGCGCTGGTCCATTTGCCGAACACCACCGGTTCCGGCGGCACGGCCATGCCCGCTTCGGCCGCGTGGTCGGCGTAGTTGAGGCCGATGCAAATGAACTTGCCCACCTGCCCCACGCACGGCCCCAGCCGCAGGCCCTGCTGTGGCACACCCGGCACCAGCGGCAGGCTGAATGCATCCAAGGCCCGCAGCCTGGCCAGGTTGTCGGGCAGCAACGCTTGGCCCGCCACATCGGGCACCACGCCAGACAGGTCGCGCACGCGGCCGTCAGCATCCAGCACACCGGGTTTTTCCTGGCCCGCAGGCCCGTAACGCACAAGTTTCATGAAACTTCCTTGTAGCAATCAATGACGCCATCAAAACGATGGATGATCGAATCATTCAATGAATGCAGCGCACAAACCATAGCACACTGACGCCCCGGCAACGGTGGCTGGCGAACCCGTTCAGGCCAAGCCCGCCAACAGCCGCTCAATGGCGCGGGGGTAGATGAGGTGCTCTTGCGTCAGCACCCGTGCCGCCAGCGTGTCGGCGGTATCGTGTGGCAGCACAGGCACCACGGCCTGTTCCAGAATCTCGCCATGGTCCAGCTCGGCGGTCACCTGGTGCACAGTCGCGCCAGCAAACTTGCAGCCCATGTCCAGCGCCCGTTGGTGGGTGTGCAGGCCGGGAAACGCGGGCAACAGGCTGGGGTGGATGTTGACCAGCCGCCCGGCGTAATGCGCCACAAAACCGGGGGTCAGGATGCGCATGAACCCCGCCAGCACCACCAGCGCCGGCTGGTCGGCCTCGCTGCCAGCGCCCCCAAGGCGGTCAATCTCGGCCATCAGCGCCGCATCGAATGCTTCCCGACTGGGGAACGCCTTGTGGTCCAGCACGGCAGTGGCCAGGTGGTGCTCGCGCGCAAACTGCAGGCCCTTGGCATCGGCCTTGTTGCTGACCACGGCGCTCACCCGGGCACCAAAGCGCCGGGCCCAGCCCGCCTGTTCGGCGTGCCTGACAATGGCGGCCATGTTGGAGCCGCCGCCCGAGATCAAAATGACGATGTTCTTCAACCTGATTCCTTTAGCGGTGGCCACCCGGTGTGGTGTCACCGCATCGATGTATCACTGACAAGAAGTGTAATGACCACCCACCGCCGCCCCCTCACCCCCGTTGAAGCCCGCGTGTTGGGCACGCTGATGGAAAAGGCACGCACCGTGCCCGACAGCTACCCGATGTCGATGCAGGCGCTGCTGACAGGCTGCAACCAGAAGACCACCCGCGATCCCGTCATGAACCTGACCGAAAGCCAGGTGGCTGACGCCATCGACGAGCTGAAAGGCCTGGCGCTGGTGGTGGAACAGAGCGGCGCACGCGTGCCACGCTACAGCCACAACTTCATGCGTGGTGTGGGCGTGCCCGACCAGTCCGCCGTGCTGCTGGGGCTGCTGATGCTGCGCGGGCCGCAGACGGCGGGCGAGTTGCGCATCAACAGCGAACGCTGGCACCGGTTTGCCGACATCTCGTCGGTCGATGCCTTTCTGGAAGAGCTGCAGGACCGCAGCGACGACAAAGGCGGCCCCTTGGTGGTGAAGCTGCCCCGCGCCCCCGGTGCACGCGAGCAGCGCTGGGCGCACCTGATGTGCGGGGCGGTGGACATGAGTCTGCACGCCGCCGCCCTGAACGCATCGGGCGCGGCGGAGGACGATGTCATCGCCCTCACCCGGCGCGTGGCGGCGCTGGAAGACGAGGTGTCAGCCCTCAGGCAAACGGTGGCCAACCTGTGCGCGCAGCTGGGCGTCACCCCGACCGGCACATGAGCACCTGAGGGCTTGAGGGCCCGGCATCCGGGCAAACCCTCAGCTGTCCCATGCTGGACAAAGCGGAGCGAACGACCGTGCTAAAACCAGCACCTGGCATCCACACCACTGCAGGAGAGCACGCATGGATTTGGCTTTCACGCCCGAAGAACAACAGTTTCGCGAAGAGGTCCGCACCTGGGTCCGCGCCAACCTGCCCGCTGACATTGCGCACAAGGTCCACCACGCGTTGCGGCTGAGCCGCGACGACATGCAGCGCTGGGCTAAGATCCTGGGCAGCAAAGGCTGGCTGGGTTTCGGTTGGCCCAAGCAATTCGGCGGCCCCGGGTGGACCGCCATTGAAAAACACCTGTTCGAAGAAGAATGCGCACTGGCGGGTGCACCGCGCATCGTGCCCTTTGGCCCGGTGATGGTGGCCCCGGTCATCATGGCCTTCGGCAATGCCGAACAGCACCAACGTTTTTTGCCTGGCATCGCCAGCGGCGAGGTGTGGTGGAGCCAGGGCTACAGCGAGCCCGGTTCGGGCTCCGACCTGGCCAGCGTCAAAACCCGCGCCGAACGCGTGGGCAACACATACATCGTCAACGGACAGAAAACCTGGACCACACTTGGCCAGTACGGCGAGTGGATTTTCTGCCTGGTACGCACCAACACCGAGGTCAAGCCGCAGGCCGGCATCAGTTTCCTGCTGATCGACATGAAGAGCCCTGGCGTGACCGTGCGCCCCATCAAGCTGCTGGACGGCGAGTGCGAGGTCAACGAGGTGTGGTTCGACAACGTCGAAGTGCCGGCCGAGAACCTGATCGGCGAAGAAAACAAGGGCTGGAACTACGCCAAATACCTGCTGGCACACGAGCGCACCAACATTGCCGACGTGAACCGCGCCAAGCGCGAGCTGGAGCGCCTGAAGCGCATCGCCAAAGCTGAAGGCGTGTGGGAAGACATGCGCTTTCGCGACCAGATTGCGCTGCTGGAGGTGGACATCGTCGCGCTGGAAATGCTGGTGCTGCGCGTGCTGAGCGCCGAGAAGAGCGGCAAACCGTCGCTCGACCTGGCAGGCCTGCTCAAGATTCGCGGCAGCGAAATCCAGCAGCGCTACGCCGAGCTGATGATGCTGGCCGCCGGCCCCTACAGCCTGCCCTACATCTTCGAGGCCATGGAGGCCGGCTGGCAGGGTGACGCGGCACTGGGCCTGTCCGAGTTTCCCGGCGGCAACGTGGCCAACGCACCACTGGCCAGCACCTACTTCAACATGCGCAAGACCACCATCTACGGCGGCAGCAACGAGGTGCAGCGCAACATCGTCGCGCAGACCTTGTTGGGCTGACGCACCACAGGGTCCGCGCGAGGCGCGACCCGACTGCTCCCCCGTGCCGCCTCCAAGCGGGGGTTCCATTCAGAGCTTCGCTGAAAAAAGGATTTGAATATGGATTTCGATTTTTCCGACGACCAGCAACAGCTGCGCGATGCCGTCACCCGCTGGGTGGACAAGGGCTACACCTTCGAGCGCCGCCGAGCCATCACCGCCGCAGGCGGGTTTGACCGCGCTGCCTACGGCGAACTGGCCGAGCTGGGCCTGACCGCCCTGCTGGTGCCCGAAGCGCACGACGGCATGGGCCTGGGCTTTGTCGACG
>ERZ761609.143-NODE-143-length-99543-cov-65.346233_pt1 | contig 99543 bp, 81 predicted proteins | sample MGYA00511163_ERZ761609 | MGnify/ENA primary metagenome ERZ761609 (study PRJEB28899, sample SAMN02445070) | bioreactor sludge metagenome | biome: EBPR sludge | place: Australia: Brisbane, Thorneside Wastewater Treatment Plant | collected 2011-12-16 ...
TTATCTAATCCTTTGGCCTAAAGAAAATGAGCATTTATTTTTGCCCCACTACATAAGCATTTCCTTTCTATCCATTATAGCCCTGAAACCCAATTTTTTCGGGACGAGGCAACGGAAGATAAAACTACCGTATGCAGTACCTCGACGAGGGAACTAAGCTCCTTTGGTTCCCGGCGCTGGTAAAAGCGAATATTTTTTTTCCTAAGCGGTCTCCCCCAAAACCCCGGGAGGCCGCTTCTTTTTTACTGCTCCATCGCCCGGCGCTTCATCTCTGCCGCCGCATCATGCCCCAAATACCGTTCGATGTACCCATGTGCTACATACAACACCGGCGTGAGTACAACGGCCATCACCGATTTATAGGTGTATTGAATGACCGCTACCGAGAGCAATTGGCTCCAGGTCCAGGGCGTCACTGTGCCGAACAGGTCGGGGCCGGCCTTGAAGGCGATGTACAGCACCACAAAACTGTCAATAAACTGTGAAATGAGCGTAGAACCCGTGGCCCGCAGCCAGATACGCCCTTCGCCGGTCAGGGCTTTGATGCGGTGAAAGGCCGTGACGTCCACCAATTGCGCCATCAGAAAGGCCGAAATCGAACCTGCAATAATGAGCATACCCTGCCCCAGCGTCACACTGAAAGCCGCCTGCATATCGGGCACGCCCTGCGCCTGATTTTGTGCTACCCACCAGTCGGCAGGCGCCAGTTGAATGGCAAAAAATATCATAATGAACGCATACCCGATGAGACCCACCGTGAGGAACGACAAGAGCCGGATGCCGCGCTTGCCATAATATTCGTTGATGAGGTCGGTCATTACAAAAACGATGGGCCACAACAGTACGCCCGCCGAAAACTGAAGCGCGCCCTGCTGCCCGAACAGGTTGAAATTGAATGGTTTGAGGCCCAGCGTCGGCTCCAGAGCGAAGATTTTTACCCCAATAAATTCTGCTACCATTGCATTGGCAACAAAAAAACCTCCCAGAAAAATAAACAGCCTGCCGGAGCGCAAAGAGAGCACGTCGGCAGCGCCCCGGCCCGCGCCGGCGTTATCGGGGGTGGTGGAATGTGGTGAAGAGGACATCGGTTGCAGATTTTTTAAAATTAGACAATACAATACCAAAACCTGCCCGCTTGTTGAAAAACATCGCAATTTCGCCTCCGATTCTTACCAAACTTCGAACCATGTACAGGATTACCGGCTTTCTTGTTTTCTTTTGGCTGCTTTGCGCCCAAGTCCTTGCCCAAACCATAGACGCCCGCATCGTGGAAGGAGACGCGGCACAACTGCACGAACTGCGTACCCGTCGCGGCGATGTATTTTTCGGCACGCTGCTGGGACAGACTGCCGACAGTATTTTTTTCAAATTGCGGTCCAATCTGGAAATTCAATTTGCTGCCGAAGAAGTGGAAAGCGTCCGGTTGGCTTTCGCCGAACAAGCGGCCCCGGTGAGGCCCCGCAAAACCGCCGCCGAGCCTGAGCCGGCGCCCGAATACCTCCTGTTCAGCCCCACGGCTTTCAATTTCAAAAAAGGGCAGGGGGAATTCCGAAATACGCTGCTGTCTCTCAATCAAGTAGATGTGGGCCTGAGCGATCATTTTTCGTTGGGCGCCACCTTGTTGTTGCCCATTATTGCGGGCGTTCAGGTGAAGGCCAGCGCGAATTTGTCGCCAAGCACACGCCTTGCCGTCGGCGGCTCGGCATACACCGCTTTTTTTGACTTAGGAGCCGCCGCGCATGTTTACGGAGCCTTCAGCAAAGGCGCGCCCGACAAATTCATCAACTTCACAGTAGGGGCAGTAGGAGGATTCGGCGGCGATTGGGCGCCCATTTTCAGCGGCGGCGGCGCATATCGCTTTCATCGCAATTGGCGGCTCATGGCCGATATTGCTTATTCGCCCATTCGCGGCGATGCCCTCATTTTGCCCTCCTTATCGTTTTCCTGGTTCAGTGCCCGGCATCGCGTTGATTTCGGTCTGTTGTCCGTGTCTGCATTGCCCGTTCCTATTCCTCATGCCAGATATGGGCTGAGGTTTTGAGACAATTTTACTTGATTTTTAGCTTCGATGCACTATATTGAAAACCAATGTTTTAGCACTTTTTTAAATAGACAATCACGGGTTATACCCGATGAAAAATAGTTTGCGAAAAAATATAAACCATTTTTCATCGGGATAACTGATAGCCAGTGGTTTGCAAAAACTAAAATTCGCAAACCACTGGCTATCGAGTATAAATCAAATTGCAATCTTATGATACTTTTAAGTATCCAAACACACAAATGATTTGCTCGTTTATTCTATACTTCCTACCTTTGTCATAGACATTGCTGCCGACTTAACGGATGTAGAAATGCGATAATGCCTTGACTTACATAAAAATAGAACAGAAAATATGATAGCAAAAACGCTTCAAGCCTTGAGAAATGAGGCCAATAACTACATCAGCCAAGCAAGAACACAGGAAGCGATGGATGTAGTGGCCGAATGGGCACATGAAAACAATCAGGCGCAATTAAAAAGAGACATAAATCTCTTAAAAGGCCAGTTGTCAGCCCTGAATAAGCAACAAATAATGGGTACTGTATCTTTTGAAGAATTTATGAGAGAACAGGCAAAAGTAAATGTTCGACTACTGGATTTACTAAGCACCCTTGAAGAAAAAATATCTAATGATGATGTATCAAGCCAGCCGGAACCAATAAAAGCCAGTAAATTAAAAATCCTGATGTTGACGGCTAATCCAACAAATCTGGCGCGATTGAGGTTGGATTCAGAACATTCCAATATTCTTCAAAAATTACAGGGTAAGCAAGAGCGATTTGATTTTGTGATAAAAAAAGGTGTCAGTAAATCAGAGTTTCAAGAATTAACCGTTCAGGAAAAGCCTGACGTATTGCACTTTTCAGGACATGGCGAAAGCGCAGAATATGGTGTAGGAGGCTTAATTTTACAGGATACAGATGGCAGAGAAGATATACTGCCCCCAAAAGGATTGAACCTTTTGTTTCGTTTTTTTAAAAGCGAGAATGTCGCTATCAGGGTTGCCCTTTTAAACGCTTGTTACTCAGAAGAGCAAGCTCAGGCTATATGTGCGCATGTGCCTTATGTCATTGGAACAACCTTGAATATCGGCGATACTGCTGCTATTGGTTTTAGTACGGGTTTCTATTACAAATTGGCTGAAAACGGCACTATCGAGCAAGCCTTTAATGCCGGCATTACCCGCGCCGGTATGGATGGAGCTGATGAGTCTTATTTTGCTTTATTTAAAGATGGCAAGAAAATGTCTGTTGGCTTTTAATAACCCAAAAATAATTAGATCATGAAATTAGTACTCATTCACGGACGTGCACAAGGGGATAGAATCGAGGAGGATGTCAGGCGAGAATGGATTGATAGTTTGAATGCCGGATTAGATAAATCAGGCTATCATCTCAATTTAGAAGAAATTGTTGCTTTTCCCTTTTATGGCAAACAATTAGATGAGTATATAGGAAAAGCAGAGGCATCTAAATCTGATGAATTGAATCCGGTGAGGAGCGGAGCCCATTCATTCGTTAACGAAGCAGAGCAAATAGCTTATTACGAAAGTGCTTTGAGTGAAATTGCTTACAAAACGGATATAAACATTGCTGACAGGGCAGAGCTAAATGCGCCGCAAGGACAAAAAAGAGGCCCTTTAAATTGGGAGTTCGTTCAAAAGCTCATGGTGTATTTGGATAAGAAAAAGATTTTGAACAATTTTGTTCTCAAAACGATAACCGAAGACGTGTTTATGTATCTGAATGTCAGTTTTATACATAAAGAAATCAATAAGTTGGTTAAATCGGCTATTCCTAAAGAGCCTTGTGTAATCGTTGGGCATTCTTTGGGGTCAATTATCAGTTATTTGATCCTGAAAAACAGTCCGGAGTTACAAGTTAAAGAGTTTATTACACTTGGTTCGCCACTTGGAACTGAAGCCGTAAAAAAATATATTCAACCATTGATAAAACCAACATGTTTATTGGGTAATTGGTACAATGCTTATGACGAAAGAGACTTTGTTGCCCTGAATCCATTAGACAGAACTCATTTTAATATTAATATGACCATCGAAAATAAAAACAATGTCAATAATTCAACTGATAACAAACATGGGATTTCAGGTTATCTTAGCGATGCAGAGGTGGCTCAGAGGATTTATCAGGCGTTAGTTCATTAGTAGAAATTAGCATTATGCCAACGCTGCTTGCGGAATGACAAAATCAATTCCTTTTTCACCGAATATGAGATATGGCGGTTTAAGCCAAATGGGAATAGAGCGCATGAAAAAATTGCTAAACAGAATATTGGCTGAATAATGAAAAGCATCATTTTCCTGTTATTGGCGTTGGTTTTATCCTGTTCGAGGATAGAAAAGCAAGTCTCCCCAGAGATGCGGCAGTACCATGATCCACTGCCTGTAACGGACTCCTCTTATTTACTTCGGGTTTTTGATGGCGAATGGTATGAACCGGGAATACCCTGCGGTTATGTCAGCAATAAAGGAGATACGGTCATTCCCATTGGGAAATACAGTATTTGCTGGTCCGATACAATCCGGAGCTTTGGCATCGTGACAGGCAGCGGGCCGACTCAATCTAAATTTATAGGAATAGATCAACAAGAACGGCTGCTGTACGAAATTCACTATTATGACAACGGGCCGGATTGGTTAGAGGAAGGCCTGTTCCGAATTATGAGAAACGGTAAAATAGGGTACGCCGATAAGAATGGTTTTATTCAAATTGAGCCTCAATTTGAATGTGCTTCACAATTTGAAAATGGATTGGCTAAGGTGGCTCTTCGTTGTGACCTGATTCCAGAGCATGAACATACCCGCATGCAAAGTAAGGAGTGGTTTTATATTGACAACAGGGGAAAAGTTGTCAAAAAATAACCCGCTCTTACCGGAACCGCAGCTTTATGTGAAAGACACGGCGACAAAACAACAAAAACCACCAACAATGCAGACCAAACGAAATAGCGCAAGCGCGTGCAATTTGTGAGCATTGTATTATATTTACCCTCGTTATGGACCAACTCATTGTTTTCGCAGTGCTGTTGCTGGCGTTGGGTTTGTTCGCCTGGGGCCGTATCCGTCACGATCTGGTGGCGCTCATATCCCTTATGATACTGGTACTGACCGGCATCGTGAAGGCCGGAGAGGCATTTATCGGCTTTGGCCATGCGGCGGTCATCACAGTAGCCTCGGTGCTGGTCATCGGCAAAGCGCTCGAATTTTCCGGCCTCACGGAGTGGTTAGGCAAAGGGGTGATGCGCATCGGCAATAATCCTTATTTACAGGTATTTGTGCTTTCTGCGCTGACGGCCGGGGCCTCGGCATTTATGAACAATGTAGGCGCCTTGGCCATTATGATGCCTATCGCTTTGCACCTGGCCCGCAAAACCGGCTACTCGCCTTCTTTCATACTTATGCCCATTGCGTTTGCCTCCTTGCTGGGCGGTATGACCACGCTCATAGGCACCCCGCCGAACATCATTGTGTCCGCTTTCCGGGAGGAAGCTACCGGACGCACTTTCGCCATGTTCGACTACGCGCCGGTGGGCGTTGTGATTGCCTTTGCCGGCGTTGTGTTCATTTCCTTAGCCGCTTTCAAGCTGCTGCCCCACCGCAAGTCTCAAAAAAGCGGCGCCGATTTGTTCGACATCAACGACTACATCACAGAGGTCGTAGTGGTACCCAATTCAAAGCTCATAGGTAAAGGCGTCTCCGATTGGGGCAAAATCTCGCAGACCAAAGTGCAGATTTTGGGCCTCATTCGGGCCAATCGCCGCATTCATGCCCCCGACCCGGAGGAGACGCTTCTGGAAGGCGATATTCTCATTCTGGAAACCGATGCAGACGAACTCAAAGCCGTGATGGACAACACAGGCGTAGCGCTCATCGGCGATAAAAAAGTACCTGATCTTTCTCAGGGCGCCGGCAATATCGCCGTGGTAGAGGCCGTGGTCATGGCCGGTTCATCCCTTTTGGGGCGCTCTGTGTCCGACATCGGGCTAAGGCGGCAGCATGGCCTCAACCTCTTGGCGGTAGCCCGGAGGGAGCAAAAAATTCACCGCCGCTTAGACCGCATCATTTTTCAAACGGGCGACGTGCTGCTGCTGCAAGGGCGGGAAGACGGCCTCCATGAGACCATTGCCTCCCTGGGCTGCCTGCACTTGGCCAAACGGGGATTGCGCCTCGGTTATCGGGCCAAAATACCGGCGGCTCTGGGCATATTCGGAGCCGCTATTGCCGCAGTAGTGGCCGGCCTGCTGCCCGTAGAGGTGGCCTTTACTTTGGCTGCCATGACGATGGTGCTGGCCGGAATTTTGCCAATCAAAGAGGTTTATACCAGTATTGACTGGCCGGTTGTAGTGCTGCTGGGGGCCATGATTCCGGTGGGTACGGCATTAGAGACGACCGGCGGCGCGCAGCGCATTGCAGATGCCGTGCTACAAATGGCAAACCATATCCCGTCCTGGGGCATACTCACCATCGTGCTGGTACTCACCATGTGCCTGTCGGACGTCATCAACAATGCGGCTACGGTGGTCATCATGGCGCCCATTACGATAGGAGTGGCCAAAGGGCTGGGCTTGTCGGTTGATCCTTTTCTCATCGCGGTGGCCATTGGCGGGTCCAGCGCGTTCCTTACACCCATCGGGCACCAGTCGAACACTTTGGTCATGGGGCCGGGCGGGTATAAATTTACCGATTACTGGCGCCTTGGCCTGCCCTTGGAAATACTCATTGTGCTCATCGGCATACCGCTGATATTGATGCTGTGGCCGCTGTGAACTTATCAAAAATGAACTCAATAGCCTTCATTGATACTGAGGTAGAACCCAAACGCCGGGTGATTCTTGATATGGGAAGTATCAAGGATAACGGCGAATATTTTCATGGGCATTCGCTTGTAGATTTTACCCGATTTCTTCGCGGAACAGCCTTTGTTTGCGGACACAACATCATTCGCCACGATTTACAATATATCGAAAACAGCCTCTCACAAGCTGGTATTTCATCTGCCCACATCATAGACACTTTGTTTCTTTCGCCACTTTTATTTCCGTCGAAACCCTACCATGCCTTGCTCAAAGACGACAAGCTACAAACCGAGGAAGCTAACAACCCGCTCAATGATGCGGTAAAAGCCAAAGACCTTTTTGGGGATGAAGTTTCGGCTTTTCAAAAAACGGATGATGCCCTGAAACGCATTTTTTATACTCTGCTGAATGACAAAAAAGAATTCCACGCTTTTTTTCGCTTTATGGAGTATGCAGATGGAGCAACTGACTTGGAAACAGCCATCAGAGAAAAATTTGAAAACGCCATTTGCGAAAATGCCGGTTTGAAAAAAATTATTTCGGAATATCCACTCGAACTGGCTTATTGCCTGGCCCTAATCAACGCTAATAATCGCTACTCCATTACGCCGCCCTGGGTGCTGAAAAATTACCCCAAAGTGGAAAGAATTATGTTGTTGCTCAGGAACAAGCCCTGCCTGACCGGCTGCACATATTGCAGGCAGGCTTTGGATATACACAAGGCGCTGAAAACTCATTTTGGTTTTGATGCGTATAGAACTTATGCCGATGAGCCGCTACAGGAAAAAGCCGTGCAGGCAGCGGTGGACAACAAATCCATTCTGGCGGTATTTCCGACAGGCGGAGGCAAGTCCATTACTTTTCAGGTGCCCGCTTTGATGAGTGGCGAAAATTCAAAAGGACTGACCGTGGTGATTTCTCCCTTGCAATCTTTGATGAAAGATCAGGTGGACAACCTCGAAAAAAATGGAATTACAGCCGCCGTAACGATCAATGGCCTGCTCGACCCGATTGAAAGGGCAAAATCCATTGACAGGGTTCGAGACGGCTCCGCATCAATACTTTATATATCGCCGGAGTCGCTGCGTTCAAAGACCATCGAACAATTGCTTCTGAGCAGAAAAGTAGTGCGCTTTGTGATTGATGAGGCGCATTGTTTTTCTGCCTGGGGGCAAGACTTCAGGGTTGATTATTTATACATCGGCGACTTTATTGATTCGCTTCATAAAAATAAAAACCTCGAAGATCCCATTCCTGTTTCTTGTTTTACGGCAACGGCAAAACAAAAAGTCATTGAAGATATTTGCCTTTATTTTAAAGATAAGTTGGGGCTTAAATTGGAGATATTTTCCTCTAAAGCGACGAGAACCAATCTGCATTATCAGGTTTTTGAAAAAGGAAACGACGAAGAAAAATATAACGCAGTACGCGATTTAATAGAGGACAAAGACTGCCCTGTGATTATTTATGTTTCAAGAACCAGGCGCGCTGAGGATATTGCCTCCAGACTGCGCAAAGATGGTTATACAGCCAGGGCATTTCACGGACAGTTGGAAAGCCGGGAGAAAACCGAAAATCAAAATGCTTTTATTGCGGGCGAAGTCCAGATCATGGTGGCCACCTCTGCTTTTGGCATGGGCGTTGACAAGAAAGATGTGGGTATGGTGATTCATTATGAAATTTCCGATTCGCTCGAAAATTATGTGCAGGAAGCCGGACGGGCCGGGCGGGATGAAAATATCACGGCAGATTGCTATATTCTTTTTAATGAAGAGGATTTGGGCAAGCATTTCATTTTACTCAACCAGACAAAGCTCAACATCAATGAAATTCAGCAAATCTGGAGGGCCATAAAATGGATTACCAAATTCAACTCAAGCGTTCAAAAATCGGCACTGGAAATAGCGCGCCAGGCTGGCTGGGATGAGGGTTTGAGAGAAATAGAAACCAGAGTGACAACGGCGATAGCGGCGCTTGAGCAGGCGGGCTATCTGAAGCGCAACCAAAATGTGCCGAGGGTTTTTGCCAACAGCATAATGTCGAAAAATGCACAGGAAGCCATTGACAAAATCATGGGGTCGCATAAATTCAGCGAGCCCCAAAAAATGGCCGCTGTGAGAATTATCAAATCCTTGTTTTCGAGCAAGAGCAGAAAAAACTCGCTGGAAGATACCGCAGAGTCAAGGGTGGATTACATAGCCGAAACGTTGGGCATTGAAATAAAAAACGTAATTTCGATTATTCAACTCCTGCGCGACGAGAAAATCCTGGCCGATGCCAAAGATTTGCAGGCATTTATCAAAAGAGGCGACTCTAAAAAAGGCTCCATCGAAATTGCCCGCTGCTATGGAAAGATTGAAATTTTTTTGGCTCCCTTGTTGGAAGAAGTCGAAAAATCATTTCATATCAAAGAATTGAATGAACAGGCTGAAAAACAAGCCTGCACAGACACCTCCCCAAATAAGATAAAAAATATTTTCAATTTTTGGGCCATTAAAAATTGGATTAGGAGGCATAATAAAGACTACTCAAAAAATCACATAGTGGCCATCAGTTGTCTGCCTGCGGAGTTGTTGAAAGAAAAAATTGACAAAAGGCATATCATAGCCGAATTTATTGTGAATCATTTATATGATAAGAGTTTGACGCTTACAGAAGAAAGCTCCGGACCGAAAGAAGAAATACTGGTTGAATTTTCTGTTCTCGAATTACAGGAAGCATTTAGTCGTCAAATGCAATTGTTTCAATTTCGGCCCGATATTGAAGATGTTGAGGATGCCTTGTTTTATTTATCGAGAATAGAAGCTCTTAAAATAGAAGGCGGCTTCCTCGTTGTGTACAACAAGCTCACCATTGACCGCCTTGAACAAAACCCGCGCGTGCAGTATAAAGAAACGGACTATCAAAAACTCAGCCAATACTACGATCATAAAGTTCAGCAGATTCACATTGTTGGAGAGTATGCCAAAAAAATGCTGGATGATTATGCCGGGGCACTGACCTTTGTTGACGACTATTTTCAATTAAATTTTTTCTCTTTCCTGAAAAGGTATTTTCCCGGCGCCAGAGAAACCGAAATAAGAAGAAATATTACCCCTAATAAATACAGGCAGCTTTTCGGTACTTTGTCTGAAATTCAGCGCGAAATCATTGACGACAGGCAGTCGAAATATATCGTTGTTGCAGCAGGGCCGGGAAGTGGCAAAACAAAGGTGTTGGTTCACAAACTTGCCTCCCTGCTGCTCATGGAAGACGTAAAACACGAGCAATTGCTGATGCTTACTTTCTCAAGGGCGGCAGCAACGGAGTTTAAAAAACGTCTGACAGAGTTGATTGGCAATGCCGCCAATTTTATTGATGTCAAAACTTTCCACTCTTATTGTTTCGATTTATTGGGCAAGATAGGAACGTTGGAAAAAGCAGGTGAAATTATTCAGACAACCGTTGAAAAAATCAAAAACCATGAGGTGGAAATCAGCAGAATTACAAAAACGGTATTAGTGATAGACGAAGCGCAGGACATGGATGAAGATGAATTTGCGTTGATTCAGACGCTGATGGATAAAAATGAAGATATGCGGGTTATTGCGGTGGGAGACGACGATCAGAACATCTATCAATGGCGCGGCGCCGAATCCAAATACCTGTTGAGTTTTATTACCGAAAAAAATGCAACCAAGTATGAATTGATAAAAAATTATAGAAGCAAAAACAACCTGATAGATTTTTGCAATCAGTTCATAACCAGCATTGACGGGCGTCTTAAACAAACTCCGATTGAAGCGCACCAAACCGATAATGGCAAAATTAAAATTGTACGCTACCGCAGCGGCCACCTTATTGCGCCTTTGGTGGACGATATTCTTGCAGCAGGTCTTTCGGGAACCACCTGCGTACTGACTCACAAAAACGAAGAAGCCTTTCAGGTGGCGGGATTTTTGCTCAAAAACGGGATGCCTGCGAAATTGATTCAGTCGAATGACAGCTTTAATTTATTCAATCTCGTCGAGTTACGATTTTTTATCAATGAACTGAATATGGGTGAAAATGTATTTACTATCAGCGACGATGTGTGGGGAAATGCCAAACGAAAGTTTATTGACAGATATAAAGGCAGTTCCAAATTTGAAATCTGCAATCAATTAATTAAAGACTTTGAAGCCACTCACACCAAGCGAAAATATAAATCAGACTTTGAGGTATTTGTTCGGGAGTCTAAATTAGAGGATTTTGCGAGTGAAAATGGGGAGAGTATTTTCGTTTCAACTATTCATAAGGCAAAGGGAAAAGAATTTGATAATGTATTTCTTTTGCTTGAAAACTTTGACGCGAGTAATCAGGAGAAAAAAAGGCAGTTGTATGTAGCTATGACAAGAGCCAGACAAAGACTTGTTGTTCACCTGAACGGCCATTATCTCGACGCATTTCAGACAGAGGACTTAGAAAGAGTAGAAAATAACGCTGTATTTCAGCCGCCGGATTCTTTGGTGCTGCATTTGTCGCACAGGGATTTGAACCTGCTTTTTTTTCATTTTATACAAAGGCGCGTTCATGATTTGAGCAGCGGCGATGTACTGAAAATAACGGAGGAAGGTTGCACAAACGAAGCTGGTGAATTGGTTTTAAAATTCTCCCAAAAATTCCTTGTCAAACTTGCAGAAATAAGGCAACATGGTTTTGGACCGAAAGAAGCAAAAGTGAATTTCGTTGTTTTTTGGAAAGGGGAAGACAAAAAACAAGAAGTGAAAATTGTTCTTCCCGAACTGTATTTTGAAAAGACTTGAATAGATTATATTTGTTTTTGCCCCCCTATCCCCCCGCATCCAACAAAAACTTCGCCGCCCAATTAGGAAATCTGAATCCTTGATACTTGCCCCAAAAAGGCTTGGAACCCGGCACGCCGCCGCCCGGCCACACTGCCGAGCGGGCATCCTCGTACAACAAAGCAGCAGCGCTATGCAGCTTTTCATCCGCTCCGAAAACCTGCTCCAACCGGCGCAAAAGGATGCACAATTGCGCATTGCCCGTCACGCATTGAAAGGAAAAATCGCCGCGCCAGGCTTCGTCGTAAGTGCCGGCTAAGGGGCCGTTTTGGAGGCGCATATCGGCTATTTTATGTCCGAACAGCAGCGCTTTTTCTTGCAAATTTTTGTCATCCAACAAGCAGGCCGCTTCCAGAAAACCCCGCCAGATGTAAGCGATGGTATGTGTAAACGCAGGCTCGCCGGGCCGAAACGACCAGTCGGCCACGCTCAGTTCGGGGCGGATGCCGCCTGTGTAGCGGTTTAATGCGCCGGAAACGATGGTTCGTACTTCTGTCAGATTGGGCAGGTACTTTTCAGCGTACAACATAGCCCACAGCGCGCGGGCATTGTACGCCGGATCGTAGCCGGAGACGTAGTCGGAGTTGCGTAGCGCGGGCGCTTTTGCAAACTCCTGAATCAGCCAGGCCACTGCCCGACGCGCAGATTCGGCATATCGCGGGTCGCCGGTTTCTAAGGCGCTGCGGGTCATTCCAAACAAAATCATGCCCGTATCGAACAGCAGGGGAGCGAGGTTGCCTCCGATGCCGCCCGGCCAGGCCCCGTCGGCCTGTTGGATGTCGCAGAGCCAATCAGTACAGGACAACGCATCGCGGCGCAGGCTTTCGTCACTGGTCAGACGGTAGTAATCCCACAGGGTTTCGATGAGGTAGCCGGTGGTTTCAGGATAGGCTGCCGACCAGCCGCGCCACAAGTGGTAATACCCTGCTGAACCGCGCCCGGCATGTACGGCGATGCTGCGTTGGAGCCAGTGGAGGGTTTTCTTCACTTCAGCACACATTCCACCCTTCGATTTTGACGGCGTCCTTCCTCGGAGGCATTGGTAGCCACCGGGCGGGTTTTGCCGTAGCCTTTATAACTAAGTCGTTCAGCATCAATGCCCTGCTGTATCAGATATTCAAATACTGAGCGGGCGCGGCGTTCGGAGAGCAGGCGGTTCGATTCGTCGCTGCCCACATTGTCGGTATGACCGGCTATTTCGGCCTGCTTTTCGGGGTGTTCGGTCAGCCAGGCCGCGAGTGCGCCGAGTTCCTCCAAAGAAGCCTCGGCCAACTGATGGCTGCCCGTGGCAAAAAGCACGCCCTGAAAAGTGTATTTGCCCTCGCGTTCCATCGCCTCCTGCACCGCGCTGCCGTTGGGGTCTTCCACAATGCTCACATCGTCAATGCAATAGTAGGCGATGCGCATCATCCGCTGGAAAACATTTTTTTTCGCTTCGGCAGACAAGGGCGGCAGTTTGGAGAGGTCATAGCGGCTTTCGATGCTGGTTTGTACGTCGTTTCGGAAATTGCCGATGATGAAATATTTCGACGCCTCGGTGGCGGTAAACCAGCCCTGCACCTGTCGCCACTGTTCGTTGTTGGCCCTCAAAACGGTTTTGGTTTCAAAAGCCGGCTCCATATTGATCCATTCCTTTTGTTCCGAAAAACCCGCAGAGACATTGAGCGGCGCGCTTTGTAGCGCAATGCCGATGTTGTTGGCCGCCACCGGATAGACCACCACTTTGTCGCCATACACAGAACGCAGATGCGCCTTGGATACCGAGTCGCTCTGATTGATCCAAAAAGAAACCTTGTAGCGCATGCCCGGCACGAGCGGCTGAGCCAGTTTTCCCTCTATAAACTCGTGATAGTCATCGGTATAGCCGCAATCCTGGCGGGGCAAAAACGTGATGAGACCCACATAGCGATTGCCGGAATGTGGCGGCGGATAGATGCAGGGGCCGGCGGTGGTGTCGTAATGAATGAGGTCGGGTGTACGGTCGCTGACAGAGGTCCAGTTTTTGGCCACGTTGTTGAAATCCTTGCCATACTTCATAAAACGGCAGGGCGTGACGCTCTGGTGCGGCCCTTTGAGTTCTTCAAAGCCGGGATTGAGCACGAGGTTTTTGTTTTGAGCCGGGGCAAAAACGGGCAACCATAAAAGGAGGAAAGCGATTCGATACATCATGGCCGTACTGGATTTGGGTGGAGTGAATGGTTGCATAATGCAAAGCGGTGCAGAAAGTTACGCCCAAAGTAAATTTGTATTCAATTCTGTTTCATTATTATCCCGATAGATGCTACCGTTTTGATCAATTGACTCTTTGCTAGTGATTCCAAAACATCTTCAATTTGTAATGGCGGATTTTTGAGGCGTCCTACCATATCTTTAAAGGCGGTTATACAAATTGATTCATTGTTTATCAGTATGTTATGAATAAAGTCATCGGGATGAATTGCTTTAATAAACAGTGTTTCTAAAGGCTGTTCGGGAAAGTCTTTGAGATTGAATGTGACTATGAAATTTGCTTTTGTGTGAACCGCCGCAGCCAGAACATGCCGGTCTCCTTCATCCGGTAATACAAAAGAGTTTGTAGAAGAATGAAAATCAGTAACTGAGGCATCGGGAAATGCTGTATTCATCAATTTAACCGTGTAGTTGAGTTGTTCTTGTGTTAGATCAGGGCGATTTTTGATGAGGTTGCGCGTCCATTCCTCTTGAATATCGGATGACCATTTAGGAGCAAATACTCCCCGAAAAGCCAAACTCAACAAAAAATCTCTGAGTGGGGCAGGATACAACACATTGGCATCCAGGATGGCGACTATAGCTTGGGGTTCCATTATTCAATAGCCTAAATTTAACTCCTGAGCTTGTTGAACGAGTGCATTTAACGCATTCTCTCTCAACGCTTTTTGGCGACTTTGAAACAATAATAAATCGCCAAGCAATACCCGTCTGTGTCTGCCCACCCTGCGATGAGCAATCTGGCCTTCTTCCAATAATTTTATCAGGTGCGGCCTGGAAACGTGCAGTATTTCAGCAGCTTGTACGGTTGTCAGTTCCGTATCATCCGACAAAAGAGCGAAACTTTGCCCGCCTGCCATCAGATGCAGCATTTTCTGTAAAGCGTCAAACACTTTGGCAGGGATGGCAATAGGAGTATCCGGCGCCTCCATCAACGTGATGTCCACCGCTTGTTGGTCAGGGCTTTTGCTATGCAGAACGAGCCGCTCTAGTGTGGCAACAGACTGAGCTGCAAGTTTTTGCTCCTCTTTGCTATTGGCTGCAATGCTTGAAGTCATGGTTCTTTTTGGCTGCAATGTACGCAATAAATGCAATAAGTGCAATAAGTGCAATGAATATTTGTATTTATTGAGCGCCGCAAAAGACTGATAAGCCGTTTGCCTTGACAAAACCCGCCTAGTTGGTTTTCCAAAAGTGAAATATAGAACTCATTTTCAAAAGCACATTTTGAAATTTCCCCAAGCGGAAAATCTAATTTCTTATTCAAAAACGAGCTTGCGGCTTGAAGCTTGTAGCTCATGGCTTGGGGGAATATCAAAAAATATCCCAAAGTCTCCTACCTCAATTTCCTATTCTCCGCATGTCGTTGCGCATCTCGGCGGGTTTTCTTTTCCAAACTGGCTTCCAACGCATCGCTCAGGTTCACGCCGGTCTGATTGGCCAGACATATCAGGACAAACAGCACATCCGCCATTTCGCCGGCGAGGTCTTCCTGTGCCGTTGCTTCGGCTTCTTTGGTTTTGAACGACTGTTCACCATAGATGCGCGCCATCAGCCGGGCCACCTCGCCCACTTCTTCCATCAAAATGGCCGTGTTGGTCAGTTCGTTGTAATAGCGAATGCCCACCGTGCGAATCCACTCGTCCACGCGTTGTTGTGCTTCCTCAATGCTCATCACTCTTTGTTTTTGGTATCCATCATGATCGTGACGGGGCCGTCGTTGAGCAGCCGCACCTTCATATCTGCCCCGAAAACGCCCGTTCGTACCGGCAGGCCGGAAACAGCGTGCAGGTGTTTGACAAACGCCTCGTAAAGAGGAACGGCAACATCGGGTTTGGAGGCCCGGATATAAGAAGGACGGTTGCCTTTTTTGGTGCTTGCGTGCAAGGTAAACTGGCTCACTACCAGCAACTCGCCACCCACCTCGGTCACCGGCAGGTTCATCACGCCCCCGGCATCGTTGAAAATGCGGAGCGCGGCAATTTTTCGGCAGAGCCAATCCGTATCTTCCTGATTGTCTGCGTCTTCTATTCCCAATAAAATGAGCAATCCCGGCCCGATGGCTGAAAATACCTCCCCGTCTATGGTGACGGACGCTTCGGATACTCGCTGGATGACTGCGCGCATGATGTTTTTAGGGCGCAAGATAGTGCGTTGAGGGGAAAGGTGGCGCGTAGTTTTTATGCAGAGTGAAGGGGTGAATCCGCCGGATACAATTTCGTAGTCACCCCTTCACTATACTATTTCAAAGCATTACTTGGCTGCAATTTCTTCCATCACAACCGCCTCCGCAACTTCCACCTCCGCCGGCACAAAGTGATAATACCGCGCGCCGGTTTTGTTGCCTTGCTGTGAGATATGATGCAGGGCAAACTCAGCTTCGGGCGCCATCACGCTGGTTTTGGTGCGACCCCGGTGCAGGTTTTCGTACGTTTTGTAATCAATGACTGTGCGGCAGTCGAGTTGCTGTTGTATGCCGATGCCGGCTGCAATGCTGCGCCATTCCGGCTGGAGTACTCCTTCAAATACCTTGCTTTTGGAGCCGCTGCCGTAGCCGAAAAAGCCGAACATGCTGCCGGTCATGTCTTCGGGCTGCCCTGCCGCGCGCTCCAATGCAGAAGCCAGCGCCAAGAAAATGGAGCAGGAATACACATTGCCCACATGGCTCGAAGCCCACTGAGACGGATCTACCCGTTCTTTGATAAGAGCCTGATAATCTTTTGTTTTGGTAATAAGCCGCAAGAATTCTTCGTAAGCTTTGTTGTATGCATTTTTGTCGTCAAAGTCGGCAGGGTCGGGTTCCTGCAAGCCGTTGATCTCAGCCCAGCCGGCCCAGGAGCCGTCGCGTTGCTTTTCCAACATGAACAATTCTGAAAACATGCGCTTGCCGTGAAAAGCATACGGCAGGTGGAAGATCAGGCGGCTCCAGCGGTCTAAGATTTGAGCGCTTTCAGTCATGCCTCCGCGGGCTTCTTCCTGTTGGCGGAAGTGCTGGAACGCCTCCCGGATGCGATTTTGGTAGCACCAGTTGGAGTATGGACCGTCAAAAGTGGGCGTGTCTTTGCGCACGCTGAACGCCTCGTCGTTTTCGTCCAGAAGGCCATGTACCTCTAATGTTTCGGGGAGTTTGGCCAGGATTTTTTCTGCATCCATTTCTTTTAAACCAGCCAACTGGAGCACTTCCTGCACCAATTGCAGTTTGGAAACAGACTTTTTAGGTTTGAAAAAATCATGCACGCTGCGGGTTCCCACGCCCCAAGTGGAGCCAATGACCATCAGGCGGGGAGCATGTTTCACCAGTAAGGCCATAGCTCCGGCGCCCTGCGTGTATTCGCCCGAAGAGGCAAGTTCGTACTTGGCCACATCGCTCGCTACCACAATGCCGATGCGATTTTGGTCGCCGCGCACCCAGTCCACCGTATTGTGCAGGGCATCCACCGCGCCCACACAGGCGAAGGTGAGGTCCACCACATCGCAGTGCAGGAAGCAATCGGGGCCGTACTGTGCGCGGTAGTGGCGGCGCAGCATTTCCAAAATATAAGTGGCAGTGGGCTTGGCGCCGTCGAGTGCGCTTTCGGTGCCGAGGTAAATGCGTCCTATCCTGCGCGGGTCCAATTCGTTCTGGTCTATGAGTTGTTTCACAGCATTGGCCGCCAGGGTGGCAGCATCTTCGTGGGCATCGGCCACCGCCATATCTATGAGTCCCAGCCCGTGACGGAGCTTGTCGGGGTCAATATTTCTGGCTTTCGCCAGATCGGCGATGGGCAGGTAGAGCTTTGGAATATAAACGCTGAGATCGTCTATACCCACTGAGGCAGAGGTGAAAATGTGGTTGGAAGGAGACTGCATGGCCTTTTTGTTTTTGATACAAAATGACAAACCAAACAAGAAAGCAGTCGGTATGTTGCGGAAGAAGCTTGGGAATTTTCTAATTTCGGCGCTCAAAATCTACATACCATGCGTTTCTTTCTGCTTCTTTCGCTGGCTGTTGCCTTCAGCGCCAACCTCGCCGCGCAGACCTCCATTTCTTCCAAAACTGCCGGTATGAAAGCCTTCGACGGTTATTTTCGGTTTTATTGGGATGAAAAAGAGGGCCGTATCTGGCTGGAAATCAATCGTTGGGATGAAGAGATTTTGTACGTCAATTCCTTAGCTGCCGGTGTGGGTTCCAATGACATCGGCTTGGACCGCAATCAACTGGGCGATACCCGCATTGTCAAGTTTCACAGGGTTGGCCCCAAAATCCTGCTCGTACAACCCAACTACGATTTCCGTGCCGTCAGCAACAACGCCGACGAGCGCCGCTCTGTAGCCGATGCCTTTGCACAGTCTGCCATCTGGGGTTTCAAGGTCGAAGCAGAAGAAAACGGCCGCGTGCTGGTGGACTTCACCCCCTTTCTGCTGCGGGATGCGCACGGCGTGGTTGCCCGGCTCAAGTCCTCCAATCAGGGCACTTACCGCGTCGAAGACAGTCGCTCGGCCATTTACATGGAACGCACCAAAAACTTCCCGAAAAACAGCGAATTTGAAGCTGCCGTCACCTTCACCGGCGAAGGAGCCGGCGCCTGGCTCCGCTCAGTAGCGCCCACGCCCGAATCCATCACTGTGCGCATGCACCACTCGCTCATCGAACTGCCCGATGCCGGCTACAAACCCCGCGCTTACGACCCGCGCTCTGGTTACTATGCCATTCAGTATCAAGATTATGCAACGCCCATAGACCAGCCTTTGGTCAAGCGTTTCATCGCCCGCCACCGTTTAGAAAAGAAAGACCCGAACGCCAAAATCAGCGAGGCAGTAGAACCCATCGTATATTATTTGGACCGCGGCGCGCCCGAACCCATCAAATCGGCCCTCATGGAAGGCGCCGCCTGGTGGAATCAGGCTTTTGAGGCGGCAGGGTATAAAAATGCCTTTCAGGTGAAAGAACTGCCCGCCGACGCCGACCCCCTCGACGTGCGCTACAATGTCATCAACTGGGTACACCGCTCCACGCGCGGCTGGTCTTACGGCAGCACCGTTTCCGACCCCCGCACCGGCGAAATCATCAAAGGCCATGTTTTGCTCGGTTCTCTGCGGGTGCGCCAGGATTTTCTCATCGCGCAGGGCCTCATCGAAGCGTATGAAAAAGGTACGCAGCCCGATCCGCGCATGTTGCAAATGGCGCTGGCCCGCCTCCGTCAGCTCTCGGCGCACGAGGTAGGCCACACCATCGGCCTCATGCACAACTACATCTCCAGCGTCAACGACCGCGCTTCGGTCATGGACTACCCGCACCCCTACATCACCCTCGATGCGCTGGGCAACCTCGACTTCAGCAAAGCCTACGCCACCGGTATCGGCGCTTGGGACAAACGTGCCGTTATCTATGGTTATCAGCACTTTCCGGCAGGTACCGACGAGACCAAAGCACTTCAGGACATCCTCCGCGAAACCGAAAAAATGAACCTGCCTTACCTCACCGATCAGGATGCCCGCCCACAAGGCAGCGCGCATCCGCAGGCCCACCTCTGGGACAACGGCGCATCCGCAGCTGCTGAATTGCGCCGCTTACTGGAAGTCAGGAAAACTGCTCTCGGCCGCTTCGGAGAACTCAACATTCCCACCGGCACGCCCATGGCCGATCTGGAGCGCGTACTCGTGCCGCTCTATCTGGCACATCGCTATCAGGTGGAGGCTGCTGCCAAAGTCGTGGGTGGCGTACAGTACAGCTACGCCATGCGCGGCGACGGCCAAACGCCCGCCCTGCCTGTGGACGACAAGCTCCAGCGCGATGCTCTGGCAGCCCTGCTCCTCACCCTCGATCCCAAAAACTTAGCCCTGCCCGAAAGCATCCTTCGCAATCTGCCTCCGCAGCCGCCGCTCTATCCCCGCGACCGCGAACTGTTCAAAACCCAAACCGGCCTCGTTTTCGATCCCATTGCTGCCGCGCAAAGTTCGGCCTCGTTCAGCATCGAACTGCTGCTACACCCCGAACGCCTCGCCCGCATGATCGAACACCGCGCCCGCGACCCTAAACGCTTGTCGGTCAATGATATGATGGACCAAATTCTCTCGGCGGTGAAAGTGCAAAAAGCGCAAACGCCCTTTGAGCAGGAAATAGCCCGCGCCAACGAAAAACTCGTTTTCAATCGGCTCATGCAATTGGCCGGAGACACAGGCACAGCGCCGCAAGTATCGGCCATCGCGCTGTTCAAACTCAATGAAATGGAGAAACGCCTCGAACAGCAGGCCGGTTATGCCGACGACGTGGATCAGGGCGCACACTACACTTGGCTCTTGCATCAGTTGCGCCGCTTCCGCGAAAACCCTTCCATCTTCAAGTTGCCGCCCGCTCCCGTCCTGCCCGACGGCGCGCCCATCGGCTGTGGGCATGAGGGACATTGAGGCGTTTACCTCGCGTTTGCCCTGCACTGTGACCAACATCACCGCTTCCGCAAAACGAAATTTCGTACCTTTGCGCCCGCAACCAAAAAAACAATAACACGACATGGCAACAACGCCCGAACATGTAAAATGCCTCATCATAGGCGCCGGCCCCGCCGGTTATACCGCAGCCGTTTATGCAGCCCGCGCCAACCTCTCTCCCGTGCTCTACACAGGAAAAGAACCCGGCGGCCAACTCATGATTACTACCGACGTGGAAAATTTTCCCGGCTACCCCGACGGCATCATGGGGCCTGAAATGATGGAAGACTTCCGCAAGCAGGCCGAGCGCTTCGGTACTGAGGTGCGTTACGAATTGATTGAAAAAGTGGACTTTACCGGCCCGGTTCACAAAGCCTGGACCGAAAGCGGCCACGAAATTCAGGCCGATTCCATCATCATCGCCACCGGCGCCAGCGCCAAATGGATCGGCCTCGAATCCGAACAAACGCTGATGAACAAAGGTGTTTCGGCCTGCGCTGTATGCGACGGCTTTTTCTTCCGGGGCAAAGAAGTGGCCGTAGTGGGCGGCGGCGATACGGCTGCCGAAGAAGCTACCTACCTGTCCAAACTCTGCCCCAAAGTACACCTGCTGGTGCGCCGCGACGAGATGCGCGCTTCCAAAATCATGCAGGAACGCGTCAGCAACACGCCCAACATTGAAGTTCACTGGAATACCGAACCCCGCGAAATCCTCGGCGGAGATCATGTGACGGGCGTTCGTGTATGGAACAAAGTCACTCGGCAGGAAAGCGTCATTCCCGTCGAGGGCTTTTTCGTCGCCATCGGCCACAAGCCCAATACCGACATCTTCATGGGCTGGCTCGACATGGAAGACAGCGGCTACCTCATCACGCAGCCCGGCAGCACCCGCACCAATATCCCCGGCGTTTTTGCCTCCGGCGACGCACAGGATCACGTCTATCGCCAGGCCGTTACGGCGGCAGGCACCGGCTGCATGGCTGCCTTGGATGCCGAGCGCTATCTGGTAGAAAAAGGAATTGTTTAATACCCAATGAAGGGGTGGCTTGCATTGTACACGCACTGTGCAAGTCACCGCCTTCCATATTCTCACCCCGGTTAAATCCATACTGCCTTATCCGGTGTTCTATGCCTCATGGAATTTCCCGAACAGCCATACAGAAAGGGTAGGGGGGCGCAAATCAACACGCCCAACCCTTACCACCGCCATCATGCCGACGAATCGCCTGATTCTCAGGAGGATTGGGAAGATTTGTATGAACTGCGCACTGAGTTCATCGAAGTACACCCCAAAACCATGCTCAACAAAGTGGACAGCCCCGACATCGGCGTCTGCTATTCCATGAATCCCTATCAGGGCTGCGAACACGGCTGCGTTTATTGTTACGCCCGCAACACGCACACCTACTGGGGCTACAGCGCCGGCGTGGATTTTGAACAAAAAATTTTGGTCAAAAAAGCTGCCCCGCAAGTGCTGGATGCCGAATTGCGCAAGCCTTCCTACCAGCCGCTGCCCATCATGCTGGCCGGCAATACGGATTGTTACCAACCGGCTGAAAGGCAGTTCGGCATTACCCGGCAGATTTTGGAAGTGCTGTGGAAACACCGCCATCCCGTGGGATTGATTACCAAAAACAGCCTGATTCTGAGAGATTTGGACCTGTTGAAACAAATGGCCGAGCTTCGATTGGTCAAAGTTTCCGTTTCGCTCACCACCCTCAGCGAAGACACCCGCCGCCTGCTCGAACCCCGCACTGCATCTGTGAAAAGCCGCCTGCACACCATCGAAACCTTAGCCGCTGCCGGAATTCCCGTCAACGTCATGCTGGCGCCCATTGTGCCCGGACTGACCGATCACGAATTGCTCGCCATGGCCGAACAGGTCGCCCTGCGCGGCGCATCTTCCATCGGTTATCAGGTAGTGCGCCTCAATGGAGATGTGGCTGCTATTTTTGAAGACTGGGTACGCAAAGCCATGCCCGACAGGGCCGAGCGCATCCTCCATCGCATTCAGGATTGTCACGGCGGCCAGTTAAACGACAACCGCTTCGGTACCCGTATGCGCGGCGAAGGTCAGATTGCCGACATCATTGCACAGCAGTACCGCTTGGCCAAACGCCTGTATTTCAGCGATAAAAGCATCCCGCCTTATGATTTTGAACTGTTCAGGCAGTTGAAAAACCCGCAGTTGAAGTTGTTTTAAACGGCCATCATCTTCTTTATCAGCACCACCTGCCCCAGATGGTAATAGCCGTGCTCTATCATCACGTCTATATTCCTTTGGAAATCACCGTATTCAGGCTTTACAAAACCCTCCGCCAATCTCGAATCAGACATCTGCTCAATGGCTTGCGCAAACGCCTCCGCATCCGTCAGAAACAGATCGCGCAGCGCCAGCCAATCCTCTTCCGATTCCACCGGCTTCATGTCAAAGCTGTATTTGTCGCGTATTTCCAGGGGCCCGCCCCGAAACACCTGCAACACCCCGGCAATGTAGTAGTGAATGTGAAAAGTTAGCTGTGCAATGGTATTGAGGTTGCCCACTTTGCGGGTAGCCTGTTCCCAACTGAGTTCCGACAGTTGCGCTTTGTAATTCGTGCCGGTCACCCAGGCGCCGCTCAGGAATACTTCTCTGAATCTTTCGGCGAGTTTGGCTGCGGTGTTTGTTTGCATTTTGAACGTTTTATCGTGTTTTTTGAAAATCGCGCATCTTTGTTTTTCAGTACATTGCCTCAGCCCAACACCCGAAAGTCAGGCATAGTTGACTGATTTATTGATAATCATTTACTGCACCTTCTGATCTTATGCTGAATATGCCCCGGCAATTATAACTGATGCTGTTTGACTTTCACTATCTTTGTAGTGAGGCAAAAAAAGAAATATATGAAATCAGCTATTCTTGTATTCATGCTCGGCTGTGCTGTCGTGTTATATTCCCAGAACGAGGTCAAACCGCCCGCACCAGTGTTTCCGATTCCATCGGCGGCGCAAATGGCCTGGCATCAAATGGAAATGAATGCCTTTGTGCATTTTACAACCAATACCTTTACCGGAAAAGAATGGGGCTTTGGCGATGAAAACCCTGGTATTTTCAATCCTGCCCAAGCCAATGTGCAACAATGGATCAACATCTTTCAAAAAGCCGGTTTCAGGGGCGTTATTCTCACTGCAAAGCATCACGACGGTTTTTGCTTGTGGCCTTCTACATACACACATCATTCTGTCGTCAACAGTCCATACAAAGGCGGTAAAGGAGATATTGTAATGGAGGTAGCAGAAGGATGTAAAAGATATGGTCTGAAAATGGGAGTATATTTATCGCCCTGGGACAGAAATCACGCCCGGTATGGAACTCCGGAGTATGTGGATTATTACAGAAATCAACTGAAAGAACTGATTGCTGATTATGGCCCTTTCTTTGAAATATGGTTTGACGGCGCAAATGGCGGAGACGGGTATTATGGAGGTGCAAAGGACACAAGAAAAATTGATGGGCGAACTTATTACGATTGGCCGGGAACCATCAATATGGTTAATAAAATAAACCCCAATGTGATATTTTTCAGCGATGCCGGCCCGGGCTGTCGTTGGGTTGGCAACGAAAAAGGGGTTGCCGGTGAAACAAACTGGAACACCATTTCTGTGGATACGCTGTATGCCGGAAAACCCAATATTGAACAACTGCTCAACACGGGATCAGAAGATGGTACAAGTTGGGTGCCTGCTGAGGTGGATGTATCTATTCGACCGGGGTGGTTTTATCATCAAGAAGAAGATTCGCAGGTGAAAACGCCGGAAAAATTGTTTGAAATCTACCTTTCGTCGGTGGGAAGAGGGGCGGTTCTTTTACTTAATGTTCCTCCCGACCGCCGGGGCTTGATTCACGAAAATGATATTCAATCGCTAAAGGGCTTCCGCAGGATTTTAGACCGCACATTTAAAATCAATCTTGCCCAAAAGGCATCAGTGCGGGCAAGCAGCCATCGGGGAAATCATCCATTATTTGCGCCGAAAAACCTGCTGGACGACGACTTTGATTCCTATTGGGCCACTGAGGATAACGAAACCACTGCAAATGTTGAAATTACCCTGAAATCTGAAAGGACCCTCCAATACATCGAGTTGCAGGAATACATAAAACTTGGCCAGCGTGTGAAATCATTTTCGGTTGAGGCTTGGCTTAATAATCAATGGCAAACGGTAGCAACAGGCACAACGATTGGATACAAGTGCATTTTACCATTGAATTCCATAAAAACTGCTCAATTGAAAATCACTTTTAGGGATTCAAAGGCATGCCTTGCCATTTCGAAGATTTCAATTTACTGAGCAATGGCGCAATCGCCGTTCCCACCTGCAGCTTGCAGCCTGTAGCTCACGGCTTGCAGCTATTGACAAAACCTAAAATATATAAAACAAAAACCCCCTCATTCCTTACCTTTGCGCCGCTATTCAAAAAATCACTTTTGCAAAAGTAACACACCATGTCATACCGTTCTCACAATTGCGGCGAACTGCGCCTCAGCGATGCAGGAAAAACAGTAAAACTCAGCGGTTGGGTTCAAATCGGGCGCGATTTCGGCGGCCTCACTTTTATTGACCTCCGCGACCGCTACGGCATTACTCAGTTGGTTTTCAATATGGAAGACGATGCGGCCCTCTGCGAGCAGGCCCGCAAACTCGGACGCGAATTCGTCGTCTCCGTCGAGGGGCTTGTGCGCGAACGCACGAGCAAAAACCCCAATCGCGCTACCGGCGACATTGAGATCGAAGCCAAATCACTTGACATCCTCAATCCGGCCAAAACGCCTCCCTTCACCATCGAAGACAACAGCGACGGCGGCGACGACCTCCGCATGAGATATCGCTACCTCGACCTCCGCCGCAGCCCCGTACAGCACAACATCATCTTCCGCAGCCGTCTGGCGCTGGAAACGCGCAAGTTCCTCTCCGACAAGAACTTCCTCGAAATCGAAACGCCCTTCCTCATCAAAAGTACGCCCGAAGGCGCCCGCGATTTCGTCGTGCCTTCCCGCATGAATCCGGGCCAGTTTTACGCCCTGCCGCAGTCGCCGCAGACGTTCAAACAAATCCTCATGGTGGCCGGCTACGACCGCTATTTTCAGATTGTGCGCTGCTTCCGCGACGAAGACCTCCGCGCCGACCGACAGCCGGAATTCACGCAAATAGACTGCGAGATGGCCTTCGTTACCCGCGAAGACGTGCTCAACACCTTCGAGGGCCTCACCAAACACCTCTTCCGCAGCATGTTGGGCCTCGAACTAAGCAATTTCCCCCGCATGTCTTACGACGACGCCCTGCGCCTCTACGGCTCCGACAAGCCCGACCTCCGCTTCGATATGCAGTTTTGTGAACTCAACGACCTCGCTCAAGGCAAAGGCTTCTCCGTTTTCGATGACGCCGAACTCGTGGTCGGCATCTGCGCCAAAGGCATCGCCGAAAGCTACACCAACAAAGACCTCAATGACCTCACCGACTGGGTAAAACGCCCCCAAATCGGCGCCAAGGGCTTGGTGTATGCCAAATTCAACACCGACGGCAGCATCAAAACCACGGTGGGCAAGTTCTTCAGCGACGACCAAATCCGCGAGTGGGGCCAAAAAATGGGCGCCCAAACCGGTGATATTCTCTTCATTCTCAGCGGTGAAAAGGAAAAGACACGCAAACAACTAGGCGAACTCCGCCTCGAACTGGGCCGTCGCCTCGGCCTCATGAAACCCGGCGATTTCAAACCGCTCTGGGTACTCGATTTCCCTCTTCTCGAATGGGACGAAGATTCCCAGCGCTTCTTCGCCATGCACCACCCCTTCACCTCGCCCAAAACCGAAGACCTCGCCCGCATGATGACCGACGACTTCGAAACGCTCAAAAGCCTCCGCGCCGATGCTTACGACCTCGTCCTCAACGGCTCCGAAATCGGCGGCGGTTCCATCCGTATCCACGACCGCGAACTACAGTCCAAAAACTTCAAACTGCTCGGCTTCACGCCCGAACAGGCCGAGGCGCAGTTCGGCTTCCTCCTCGGCGCTTTCGAGTTCGGCGCGCCTCCGCACGGCGGCATTGCCTTCGGCTTCGACCGCCTCTGCGCCGTCATGAACGGCCAAAGCTCCATCCGCGACTTCATCGCATTCCCCAAAAACAACCAGGGCCGCGACATGATGATAGACGCGCCCTCGCCCGTCGCCGACGAGCAATTGGACGAGCTTTGCCTGCGCGTGGAGCTGGAGGAATGAGAAGGTAGTTTTTCGTGAGTTTGGTTTTGGGCGTGCCGGCCCCGCTGCTTATCTCCTGAAAACAGATAAACTGGTTGGGCCGTCGGGTGCTTCGGTCGCTCCCAATAGGCGATGCAAAAATAAAGGTTCATTTTTACCCTGAAAAATGAACCTTTTGCCCACTACCAAGGTCACTACCCTCAGCCCCCTCACGCGTGTCGGGCGAGAGCTGTTAGCTTTCATAGCAACAGCCGGTTAAAGCTAACAGCTCTTCAAACCAAAGCCGGCATCTCTGCACCGACAGGGTTTGTGTTATAATGTACAAAACACTCAACTTTTCAAAGAATAAAGTAGTTTTGTCTGAAAATACTCTTCATTAAGATGGTTGATATTAAGAAACGGCAGTTTTCCAATCTCCAACTTACACTGCTTGAGTTGTACGATAAGGAAGTAAGCGAAGACGACCTTCGCAATATCCACGACCTTATTGGTAAATATTTTGCTGAACGCCTGACTGAAAATGCTACCCGGGTTTGGGATGAGCAAAAGTGGTCTGAGGAAACTATGTATAATTGGCTGAATGACCCCAATCAATGAGAATTGTATTAGACACCAATGTATTGTTAGTTGCACTTCCTGCTCAGTCCCCGTTCTTTCCTATCTTTAAGGCATTTCTCGATTATTATCAAGGCCGAAGCGTTCCTGAACGTGCTACCTTCGCTTTATCACGATCACAGTTAGTCGCCCGCCTCCCGAAATTTTTTTCAAAAAAAGTTTGCATAAATAAACAAAACATTTATTTTTGCATCATCAAAAAACAAAAAAGTTAATCAAGCTCATGGAGCCAATCAACAGCAAGGATCGGGAGGCTAAACTCAAGTCCCTCCAAATGGCGGTAGACCGCCTCGAAAAAACTTATGGCAAAGGTACCGTCATGCGTATGGGCGACTCCAAAGTCATGGATGTGGAAGTCATTCCCTCCGGCTCACTCGGTGTGGACATTGCCTTGGGTATCAATGGTTTCCCCAAAGGTCGCGTCGTAGAAATCTACGGCCCGGAATCCTCCGGTAAAACCACGCTCGCCATTCATGCCATTGCCGAATGCCAAAAACAGGGCGGCATCGCTGCGTTCATTGACGCAGAGCACGCCTTCGACAGGCACTACGCCGCCAACCTTGGCGTGGATACCGACAACCTGCTCATCTCCCAGCCCGACAACGGCGAGCAGGCACTCGAAATCGCCGAAAACCTCATCCGTTCCGGCGCCATTGACATCATTGTTATAGACTCTGTGGCCGCCCTCGTGCCCCGCAGTGAAATTGAAGGCGAAATGGGCGACTCCAAAGTGGGCCTTCAGGCGCGTCTCATGTCGCAGGCCATGCGCAAACTCACGGGTTCCATTGGCCGCACGGGCTGCTGCTGCATCTTCATCAACCAGTTGCGCGAAAAAATCGGGGTCATGTTCGGCAATCCCGAAACCACCACCGGCGGTAATGCCCTCAAGTTTTATGCCTCTATCCGCGTGGACATTCGCAAAACCGGCGCAGGTATCAAAGATAAAGACGGCAACATCGTCGGCAACAACGTCAAAGTGCGTATAGTAAAAAATAAGCTTGCGCCGCCTTTCCGCATTGCCATGTTCGATATCATGTTCGGTGAGGGTATCTCCAAAACCGGCGAAATTGTGGACATGGGAGTAGATCAGGAGATTATCCAGAAAAGCGGTGCCTGGTATAGCTACAACGGAGCTAAAATTGCCCAGGGCCGCGAAGGCGCCAAACAGTTCATGGCCGACAACCCGGAGGTGGCAATTGACATTGAGAAAAAAATCAAGGAGAAGTTGAACTCCGGAGCTGCTGCCACGAGTCCGCTCAAAGGGATCGTCGCTGCCGATGACGCCGAGCCGGGCGCTGATGATTTTTAAAGTCAATTTTTCAACCACATAGTCACAGATGGATGGCCCCATATTGGAGTCCATGCACCCTATCGTGACTATGTGGTTGTATCTCTGTCGAAAATTAAAACCCAGAAGAATTTCCCAAGTGGTGACCTCACCAAGTCTGTCGGTATGAGTGACGCCGCCCAGTTGAGTACCCTTTGTTCGGGGGGCTATAGTATGGAACTGAACCCCGGATGCACTTGTCGGTATCGTTAGAAACTACAGGGGGGCGGCACGCCCTGAAAAAAAGTAAAAAAAATTCGGTGAGGGGCATACGAGCAATTTAGGCATAATGTTTACTTTAGCCCTGCGATTGAAAGGTCGCGTTGCCCATTCACATTTTTGTTTTACCAGATCAACTGATTATGAACCTGAACAATCAACTCACCTTATCCATTTTGAGCGGCGAAGCTCTGACGCTGCATTTCGGAGATGTGCTTCAGCCCGTAAAGGAACATTTGGCACGGCCTGCCTTAGTGCCTGTGAATCAATGGGATGATGATGAAGAGGAATTGGAAGATGACGATGATATGGACTTTGATGTAGAGGAGGAGGATGCGGATGATGAGGATGGTTGGGAAGAAGAGGAGTTTGATATAGATGAGGAGGATTATGACCTCGAAGAAGATGAGGAGGACATGGATTTTGATTCTTTTGGAGACGACGATGAGGAGGATGGCTACTACGACGATGAACCGGAGGATATGCTGGGACATCAGGTAGAAGACCGCAATCCGTCGCCGTGCAACCCGGCGTATGCTGTGGAGGCGCGCATGGAGTTGCTCTGATGCCGGCCGTTACGATTGACGAGGTCATACGGCAGTTGGAATCCATCGTGGAAGAGGCATCTGCTGCGGGGGATCCGCTGGGAATTTTCGCAGTGGTGTATCTGGGAGTTACGCGCGATGTGAAATCGGGTATTGACTCTGGAAAATTTGAGGATGGCGCCCGCATGGCGCGCTTGGATGTCATATTTGCCAACAGATACCTTGATGCGCTGGCCTTGTATAGAAATTCGGAACCCTGCACCCGGTCGTGGGAAATTGCATTTGAAGCTGCTCAGAATCAGGACTTTCTGATACTCCAGCATTTACTGCTGGGAATGAATGCGCATATCAATTTAGACTTGGGAATTGCTGCGGCTGAGTCGGTGGAACCGAACCGAATCTCGGAATTGGAACGCGATTTTATGTCTATCAACCGGGTATTATCGGAGAAAATTGATGAGGTGCAAGACCGTCTGAGCAGGGTTTCGCCCTTGTTGTTCCTGCTGGATTGGGCTGGGCAGCGAAAAGATGAGCAATTTGCGGAGTTCAGTTTGATACAAGCCAGAAATCAGGCATGGCAATCGGCTTTGAATCTGGCGAAAGGGGACGCCGGACAGCAAGCTTCTGCGATTCAGGATTTGGATGCTCTTGTAGCTGCTTTGGGAAGACTTATCTCGCATCCCGGCAAGTGGATAGGCTGGTTGTTGAAGTTGATTCGATTGTTCGAGAAAAAAGACGTTCGGCAGGTGATGGCCTTGCTTCGGTGAATACTTACAACAAAAACCTCAACAAATCACTGTTTCCATTGAGATAATCGAAGCTGAAATGATGGCTTCTCATGCTTTCCTGTAAGCGGTCGAGCTGGCCGGTTTGTTTAAATTCTATGCCCACCAATGCAGGCCCGGCTTCGCGGTAGTTTTTGCGCATGTACTCGAAGTGTACGATGTCGTCGTCGGGGCCAAGTACCTCCACCACGAATTCGCGCAGAGCGCCGGGGCGCTGAGGGAATCTGATGATGAAGTAGTGCTTGAGGCCCTCGTATTGCAGTGCGCGCTCTTTGATTTCGGGCATGCGGTCTATGTCGTTGTTGCCGCCGGAGACAACGCAAACAACATTTTTTCCGGCCAATTGATCTTCATATTGCTCCAACGCAGCAATACTGAGCGCGCCGGCAGGTTCTACCACGATGGCATCTTCTGCGTAGAGCTTGAGGATGGTGCTGCACACCAATCCTTCGTGCGCCAAAATCAGGTCGTCCAACACCTGCTGGCAATGCTCGAAGGTGAGATCGCCGGCGCGTTTGACGGCGGCGCCGTCCACAAACCGGTCAATTGTTTCGAGCGTGATGGGTTGGCCGGCGCGTAAGGCTTCGTACATGGCCGGTGCGCCAAGTGGCTCTACTCCAATGATTTGTGTGGCGGGAGAAAAGGTTTTAAAATAGGAACCCATACCCGCGCTGAGTCCTCCGCCACCCACCGGCACGAAGAGGTAATCTATTTGCGGGAGGTCGTCCAGGATTTCCAAAGCCACGGTGCCTTGCCCTTCGATGATGCGTTGGTGGTCGAAAGGAGGGATGAATGTTTTGTTTTGCGTGGCCGCAAACTCTTGAGCGGCGGCGGCGCAACTGTCGAAGGTGTCGCCCACGAGTCGCACTTCGATGTTGTCCTGCCCGAACATCTGGGTTTGAGACACTTTCTGCCGGGGTGTGATGACGGGCATGAACACGATGCCGTGCAGGCCGAGTTTGCGGCAAGACCATGCAAAGCCTTGCGCGTGATTGCCCGCGCTGGCGCATACCACGCCGCGCTGTATTTGCTCGGGGCTGAGGGTACTCATGAGGTTGTAAGCGCCCCGAAGTTTGTAAGAGCGCACCACCTGAAGGTCTTCGCGCTTGAGCCAAACTGAGCAGTTGTAGCGCTGTGAGAGGCCCTCGTGGCGCATGAGCGGGGTGCGGCGCACTACCTGCTGGAGGCGTCGGGCGGCTTCGTGGATGGCGTGTGCGGTGTCTTGCAAATTCATGTTAAAGCATTGCCTGGTGCCAATAAATCCGCTACTTTCTGTCCCATTTCCTTGCAGCCCACTGTTTTTTCTGCTTTTAGATCGGGGGTGCCGATGCCGGCTTCGAGGACGGAGCGGACGGCTTGGCGCACGGTATCGGCTTCGGTATGGAAGCTGAAATGATCGAGCAGCATGGCGGCTGAGAGTATGGCGGCTACCGGGTTGGCAATGTCCTGACCGGCGGCCTGCGGGTAAGAACCATGTATCGGCTCGAAAAGTGCGGTATGTTCGCCAGTGGACGCGGAGGGCAGCAGTCCGAGCGAACCGGGCAACACGCTGGCCTCGTCGGAGAGGATGTCGCCAAACATATTTTCGGTGAGGATGACGTCGAAATCGGCGGGAAACTGAATGATTTGCATGGCGGCATTGTCCACATACATCCAATCGAACCGGACATCGGGAAATTCGGAGGCGGCCATTTCGGTGACGACGGAACGCCACAGACGGCTGGTATCCAATACATTGGCTTTGTCCACGAGGGTGAGTTTGCCACGGCGATTGCGTGCATAGTGAAATGCCTGCCGGGCAATGCGTTCGATTTCGGGGGCGGAATAGGAGCACACGTCGAAGGCGTCGGAGGCGGTGCGTTGGCGCTCGCCGAAATAGATGCCGCCGGTGAGTTCTCGGAAAATGACGAAGTCCACGCCGGTCACTTTTTCGGTTTTGAGCGGCGAGAGGTGGGCCAGCGTGGGATAGACCGAGACCGGGCGGATATTGGCAAACAAACCGAGGCTTTTGCGAAGGCGGAGCAGCCCTTGTTCGGGGCGGATTTTGGCCGTTGGGTCGTTGTCGTAGCGCGGGTGGCCGATGGCGCCGAAAAGGATGGCGTCGGCGGCGAGGCAGGTTTCAAGGGTTGCGTCCGGCAGCGGGTCGCCGTGTCGTTCGATGGCAATGGCGCCCACATCGGCGGAGGTGTAGGTGAATTGGTGGCCGAAACGCAAAGCTATGGTATCCAGTACTTTGACGGCTTGTTGAGTGACTTCCGGGCCGATGCCGTCGCCGGGCAGGAGGGCGATGTGTTTGTTCATTGGTTTTGCAATCATTTATTTAATTTCAAAAGCTGCGAGCTACGAGCCGCGAGCTACGAGTTGTTGTTCAAATTGTTCGATGTCGTTTTTGATGCTGAGGAGGTAATCAATGTCGTCGTAGCCGTTGAGCATACAGACTTTGCGGAAGGGGTCAATATCGAAATGTGCCTGCGGGCCGTCGGCGCCGATGCGAATGGTTTGCTGTTCGAGATCAACGGAGAACCCGGTTTGGGGATCGGCCTCTATGGCGCTGAAAATGAGGTGTAAAAACTCCGGCGAGACTTGCAGGGGCAGCAGTCCGTTGTTGAGGGCATTGCCCCGGAAAATATCGGCGAAGAAACTGGACACGACCACCCTGAAACCGTAGTCGTACAAGGCCCAGGCGGCGTGTTCTCGGCTGCTGCCGCAACCGAAATTGCGCCCTGCCACGAGGATGGCGCCCTGGTAAATGGAATTATTGAGTACGAAATCTGGTTTGGGGCTGCCGTCGGGGTGGAAGCGCCAATCGCGGAAGAGGTTTTCGCCGAATCCTTCCCGCGTGGTGGCCTTGAGGAATCGGGCGGGGATGATCTGGTCGGTGTCCACGTCTTCGATGGGAAGCGGGACGGCGGAGGAGGTGAGGCGGGTGAATTTTTGCATGGAAAAACAATTGATTTTTGGAAAGTACTCGCTTGTGCGCAAGGGATAGGAGCGGTACCGGCGGCGGTTGGCATAGAGGTGTGCCGCCGGTAAGAGCGGATAGCCCGGCCCCGCCCGCCTGCCTTTGCAGAGCGACTGTGGGGAGGCGGTTTGAGGCGGGGTGCGCCCCGAAAATGATTTATGTTGAAAGCGATCTTACGTCAATAATTTTTCCTTCCACTGCCGCTGCCGCCGCCATAGCCGGGCCGGCCAGAATGGTACGGGCGCCGGGGCCTTGCCGCCCTTCAAAATTGCGGTTGGAAGTGCTGATGCAATACTTGCCGGCGGGTATCTTGTCTTCGTTCATGCCGAGGCAGGCGGAGCAGCCCGGCTCGCGGAACTCGAAACCCGCCGCTGTAAAAATGCGATCCAAGCCCTCTGCTTTGGCCTGTTGCTCCACTTGTTTGGAACCCGGCACTACCCAGGCCGTGACGTGGGCGGGCACTTTTTTGCCCTGTACGATGCGGGCCGCCAGCCGGAGGTCTTCGATGCGGGAATTGGTGCAGGAACCGATAAAAACGTAGTCAATGGGTTTGCCTAAAAGGGATTCGCCTGCTTGGAAGCCCATGTATTCCAGCGACTTATCGAAAGAAGCGCTGCTTTCGGAAGGAGCCTGTGGGATACTGCCGTCCACGGGGATGCCCATGCCGGGATTGGTGCCGAAAGTGAGTATGGGGGCTATGTCGGCGGCGTTGAAGTGGTGCTCTTCGTCGAAGGCGGCATCGGCGTCGGTGAAAAGTGTTTGCCAATACTTCAGCGATTTTTCCCATGCCTCGCCCTGTGGCGCAAACTCCCTGCCGCGCACATATTCGAAGGTCGTTTCATCGGGGGCGATGAGGCCGCCGCGCGCGCCCATTTCGATGCTCATGTTGCAGATGGTCATGCGGCCCTCCATGCTCAGGCTGCGGATGGCACTGCCGGCGTATTCTACAAAAAAACCGGTGGCTCCGGCGGCGCTCAGGCGGGCGATGATGTGCAGGATGATGTCTTTGGATGTGACGCCTTCCGAGAGCGTTCCGTCCACGGTGATGCGCATGCGTTTGGGCCGTTTTTGCAGCAAACACTGGGTGGCCAGCACTTGCTCTACCTGGCTGGTGCCGATGCCGAACGCAATGCTGCCGAATGCTCCGTGGGTAGAAGTGTGGCTGTCGCCGCACACGAGGGTCATGCCGGGCTGGGTGATGCCGAGTTCGGGGCCGATGACGTGTACGATGCCCTGCCGCTGATGGCCGAGGCCGTAGAGTTCGACGCCGAAAGCCTCGCAATTTTCGGTGAGTTTGTCCACCTGGAAGCGCGACAAAGGCTCGCTGATGGGCAGGTGTTGGTTCAGGGTGGGCACGTTGTGATCGGCGGTGGCGATGGTTTGCGCGGGTCGGAACACCGGGATACCGCGTTTTCTCAGCCCGTCGAAGGCCTGCGGGCTGGTGACTTCGTGGATGAGGTGGCGATCTATGTAGAGCACATCCTGTCCGCCCTCGACGGACTTGACGACATGTGCGTTCCAGATTTTGTCAAAAAGCGTGAGTCCGGCCATTATGCTGCTGCGATTTTATCTGAGTGTTGGGAATTTCTGAGTTCGGAAACGATGAACTGGAGGTCGTCGTCCTGTACTTCCTTTTTGCGGTCGGCCACTTCGAGGAAGGAGGCGTAAATTTCGTCCAATTCGTCTTTAGTGAGATCGAAGCCGAGGCATTTGTAGCGGTATGCGAGGGCTGCCCGGCCGCTGCGCGCCGTGAGGATGATGGAGGAATGGTCCACGCCGACTTCCAGCGGGTCAATGATTTCGTAGGTTTCGCGCTTTTTGATGACGCCGTCCTGGTGGATGCCGGAGGAGTGTGCAAAGGCATTGGCGCCCACGATGGCTTTGTTGGGTTGCACGGGCACGCCCATGCGGTCGGAAACGAGGTGGCTCACGGGATTGAGCAGACGGGTATTGATGCCGGTGCTGAAGCCGAGTTCGGCGTGCTGGCGCAGTATCATCACCACTTCTTCGAGCGAGGTATTTCCTGCGCGTTCGCCGGTGCCGTTGATGGTACATTCTATTTGTCTGGCCCCGTTGATGACGCCGTAGATGGAATTGGCGGTGGCCAGCCCCAGGTCGTTGTGGCAGTGGGTGCTGAGGATGGCTTTTTCTATACCGCGCACATTTTCAGCGAGATATCGGATTTTTTCGCCGTATTGTTCGGGCAGGCAGTAGCCGGTGGTGTCGGGAATATTGAGCACGGTGGCGCCGGCCTGAATGGCAGCTTCCAATACGCGGGCGAGGAATTCATTGTCGGCACGACCAGCGTCTTCGGCGTAAAATTCCACGTCCTCCACAAAGGATTTGGCGTACTTCACGGCGGCGGCGGCGCGATGAATGATGTCTTCGGGCGTGGTGCGGAGTTTGTAGCGGATGTGCATTTCCGACACGCCTATGCCGGTGTGGATGCGGGGGCGTTTGGCTCCGACGAGCGACTCGGCGGCTACTTTGATGTCTTTTTCAACGGCCCGGCTGAGGCCGCAAACGGTGGCGTGTTTTACGGTGCGGGCCACTTGCTGCACCGACTCAAAATCGCCGGGGCTGGAAATGGGAAAACCTGCCTCGATGATGTCCACGCCGAGGGCTTCGAGGGCGTGCGCGATTTCAATTTTTTGCGCGGTGTTGAGTTTACAACCGGGCACCTGCTCTCCGTCGCGGAGGGTAGTGTCGAAAATGTGAACGGGTATGGCCATGATCTTGCTGTTGTTTGTCTCAGGATGAGTGGCCAAAGGTAAGCGAGCGCCAGGCTGCCGGGCAAACCATAATTGTCGGCTACTGATATTTTATATCGTCTTTTTTGGGGTGTAACGAACTGGTTTACAGTTTTTTATTGAAGGTTTTTATACGATGCCCGACCATTGTAAAGGGAAAGAAACAAAGGTTTGTTTTTTGCTTTTTATTGCTGCAAGGGCCGGGCATTTTGTCGATTTTGGTCACCTTGTTTAAAGTCCTCTTTTTGGGTGAAATACTCAAGTCCTAAAATTAATAAAATTGAAGAGATTAACGATACTTTCTGCATAATAGCCAATAAGCCCCAATCGCCGGAACCGTATAAATATAATGTATAGTAGAATGTCAACATACAAATGATGCAGGAGATTTTTAATAAATGAAGTCTCGTTTTTAGTGTAAATACGGTTATATAAAATAGCCCAACTAAAGATAAAGTGCTGGATATAGATATCATTATGTCGTGCAAAGGGGTTGCAATAAGGAAGTTAAATATGATATCGGTAAAACCAACAATCTTTAAGACAATGGATGAGTGCCTATTAGACATTTTTTTTGCCATATTAATGAAAAATACGCCGTAGCCAACAGAGTGGAATGCCATGCCGATAATTGCCCAAACTCTTGATGGATTGTCAACGCCATTTACGGCTTTTATTTGAAATAAATTGCTGATAAAATTTTTTGTCCAGTCGAACCCTGTGGAGTTTTGGTCAGATATTGAGCCGCCAGGATATACGAACGTTGCTATTATGATAAAGCTCACGGAAAGTGAAATACAGATTAAAACCGAATGTTTCTTTATCATTTGCATAAAAGTTAATCTGTTCATCGTTTCAGGTTTTGTATTTTGGCAGGTTGAGAAGCACAAAATTATCACCCTGCATCAACTTGAATTAAAATATGACTTGTTTCACCTTAACGGGGACACTACGCATGAGATAACGTGCGTATAGTTATGTTTTTCAACACCCAACACTTCTGTGCCCGCCTACCGGTTTTACCAATTCTCCAGCTTGGGCCGGTTTAGACAAATAAATTGTCGGAATGGTTGCATTGTAATGAGCGGAGGTGTCAATGATTAAGTCTAAAATTCCATCTCCGTCTATGTCGCCGGCAAAAATCAAATAGATCATTTGGTCATCAAAACCTGGTTGGGCCACGAGAAGGCTTTTGCGTTGTTGCCCGTTAATCGTAGCGGTCAAATAAAGTTTGTAATTCCAAACATCAAACCAATCCGGGTCCTCCTGAACTTTCTTTTTTTTGCCTGTTGCAAATATCGTGTAGTTAATGCCTGAGTACGACCATACAATTGTATCGCCCGGATAAATATAGTGTTCAGGCAGCTTTGCATCTTGAACGATTCTGTCTGTCAAAAAGGAAAGCGGTTCTATTAGAATAAGGCAAGTATCCTCGTTGATTGCTTGAATTTCCCATCCTGTTTTTTCATCTTCATCCTCATCAAGAACCGGGTCGTAAACGTTTGTCGCCTTGATTTTTGTTTGTTTTAAATAATACCCGTTTTGACTCTTGAATAATCCATACCATTTGAATCGGCTTGCATTTTTGAATACTTCGTCTTTGTGAAAAGTCCCGACTGTGAGCACTTTGGCTGTAAATATGCTGTCAACAGGAAAGATAAAATCGTCGTAAATAATACTGTCACTCTGCGTTGAAGTTACAGGTGAAATCATACCACTGGCTGCTATTGGATTTTCGGCAGTTTCGGGATGATTGGAGTGCATGCAAGCCGTGAGTCCGAAAATGACAGTGATTGTTGATAATATGGTATGCGTCATTTCTTTTTCTTCTTTTTCTCAGGTTGTTTTTCAGTATGTATCCAAGTCCAGGTATTGTTTGATTGTACAGGGGGACTTATGCTTTCTGAGGTATCAATGATTAGTAGGATTACCTCCCCGGATCCGGCATTTCAATAATTTCATCTTCCGGTAATTCCAGATCGAGCGAATCGGAGAGCATTTCATCGGGCGAGGGGATGCGGAAGGTGCAGGCCGTGCGGCGAATGAGATCGGGCGACAAAGCCGGAAATTCACCGCCCTGCCATTGGGCGAAAGCCGGGTCTTTTTTCAGTCGGGTCATAAAGTAGGCCCACACCGGCAGTGCCGAAGCCGCGCCCTGGCCGTTTTCAAAATTGCGGAAACGCACCAAAGGCGAATCTCCGCCCACCCACACGCCGGCCACGATTTTGGGCGTATAGCCGATGAACCAGCCGTCGGCATGGTTTTGCGAGGTGCCGGTTTTGCCTGCCAGGGGGATGTCGTGGTGCCCGTATTTCCAGCGAATGCGACTGGCCGTGCCGTAAATGGCCACCGACTGGAGCATCTTGGTCATAATGGCGGCTTCTTCGGGGCTGATGGCCTGCCGGGGTTGCTGCCGGGTAAAATCGGCCAGCACTTCGCCTTTGTAGTTTTCAATGCGGGTGATAAAAACAGGCGGAACATGCCTGCCTTCCGACGCAAACACGGTGAAAGGCTGTATCATTTCGAGCAAAGACACCTCTGCCGAACCCAGCGCAATAGACGGCTCGGCAGGTATCGTGCCGGTGATGCCGAGGTTTTTGGCCATTTGCATCACTTTTTGAACGCCAAGCCGCATGATGAGCGAAACGGAAACGGTGTTGACGGAGTTGGTCAACGCGCCCTCCATAGAGTACGAGCCGCCGTAGATGCCGTCCGAGTTTTGAGGTATCCAGTCGTCGAGGTCTTTGCCGTCGGGGGCGAAATGCGGTTCGGGGTCGTCGCGGCGCCAGTCTTTGATGGCCCAGTCGCCTTTGGCATATTCGTGGTAAACAAGCAATTGGTTGCGGATTTGCTCGCAGGGCTGAACGCTGTCTCTGAGGGCCGCCATATACACCACCGGTTTGAAGACAGAACCTGCCTGACGCCGGGATTTTACATGATCGAACTGAAAAAACTCGTGATTGATGCCGCCCACCCATGCCCGGATGTAGCCCGTATATGGCTCGATGGCCATAAAGCCCACCTGCAACATGCCGAGGTGGTAGCGCACCGAATCGAGCGGGCTCATTTCCACTTCCTGGGGGCCGTCCCAGGAAAAAACGGTCATTTTTACTTTGGTGTTGAAGATGGCGTCAATTTCCTGATCGGATTTGCCTTGTAGTTTCAGTTGTTTGTACCTCAATGAGTTGCGCACGCCGAGTTGGATGGTTTGCACATCGCTCCAGGGTACGGTCATGCCTTTCCAATGCTGGTCGAATGTTTTTTGCGTGGCCGACATGTGCTCCTCGACAGCCTCTTCGGCTATGCGCTGCATGTCGGTGTGCAGGGTGGTATAAACCTTCAGTCCGTCGGTGTCAAGGTCGTATGCTTCTCCGTTGGGTTTGCGTTTGTCTTTGAGCAGGCGTTCTACCTCCTGGCGTACAAACTCGCGGAAATACGGCGCTATGCCCTCGTTGCGCATGATGGGATTGTAACTCAATTGCAGGGGCAAGGCCTGTAAGGAGTCTCTTCTTTTTTGAGAAATGTAGCTGCTTTTCTGCATTTGCGAAAGCACCACATTGCGGCGTTCTATGGCGCGTTGAGGCGCTTTTACAGGATCGTAAGAAGAGGTAGCTTTGAGGGTGCCGATGAGCAGGGCGCTTTCTTCGGGGCGCAGTTGTGTGGCCGATTTGCTGAAAAAACGCCGGGCGGCCACATCTATGCCGTAAACATTTTGGGAAAAAGGCACGGTATTGAGATACAACCCCAGAATACCCTCTTTGGTGTAGGCGCGCTCTAATCGGCGGGCAATGGCTACTTCTCTCAATTTATTGATTATCAAAGAAAAGTATTTGAAATCCCTTCTGGGCAGGAGATTTTTGGCCAATTGCTGACTGATGGTACTCCCGCCGCCGCCCGTTTTGTCGCCCCGCAAAATAGTGCGGAAAAGCACGCGCGCCCAGGCCACATAGTCCACGCCGCTGTGTTGAAAAAAGCGGGCATCTTCGGTGGCTACGAGGGCTTGGCCTACATGTGTGGGGAGGTCTTCGTAGCGTACAACGGTGCGGTATTGTTTGAAATAACGGCCCAGCAGGATGCTGTCGGAAGAGTAAATATCAGAAGCGACCTGCGTCTCAATGCTTTTGAGTTCTTTAGCCGTCGGTACGGTGAGGGAAATGGAAAAATAGACTACCCAAAGCAGCGTCAACATGGAAAAGCCCAGCAGGAAAAGCCGTTTGGTCCAACGGGCGGTGCGGGGCCACCTGGCGCTGAATTGATGCCAGGGCTTGAGGAAAGGTGCTGTAAATGAGTGAATTGAGGAAGCGATTTGCTTCCGGGCGGCTGCTATTTTCGTGAGTATGGGATGCTGCATTTTAGATGCGTTGCTGTTGCGGCGAAAGGTAGAAGTTTTTTTTGCTACCCTGTACAAAATGAATAAGGCCGACTGATAAAAAAAGTTCAGACTTATACCCGGTTGATCCAGCAGGCGGTGATGATGCCGGTAGCCACCGCTGCATTGAGCGATTCGGCGCCGCCGCCGGGCGCTTTGGGTATGGCAATGCGATGGCTGAGAAGCTGCTGCGTGGCCGGGCGGATGCCTTTGCTTTCGTTGCCCACGATCAATAGCCCGGAAGAGGGTAGGGGAGTTGTGAAAAGATTTTCTCCGTCTAATACAGCGCCCAATACGGGGAGTTCGGGCTGTCGGCGCAACAAGGTTTCCAACTCAATTTCCTGAGAATCAACTCTTAAAAATGCCCCCATCGAAGCCTGTACGACTTTGGGATTGTAAACGTCCACGCTGCCGGGCGAGCAAAAAACCTGCGGAACGGCAAACCAGTCGGCAATGCGGAGAATGGCGCCGAGATTGCCGGGGTCTTGCACGTCGTCCAAATAAAGGGCAGTGTGAATGAGCGGCAACTCGCCGGCCTGCGGAACTTCGAGCACCATGAGGACTTTGTTGGGCGTACTGAGGCCGGAAAGTTTGGCCAAGTCGTTTTCGCCTGCTTCCGTGATGGCGGAGGCTTGTATTGGAGACAATTGCGCTGCATTTTCATGCAACCATTCCGGCAGTGCAAAAACGCGAACGACCTTGCATCTGGAAGACAACAGGGCCTCGCCGGCAATTTTTTCGCCCTCGGCAATGAAATTGTTATACTTTTGGCGAAACTTCTTCAAGCGCAAAGACTGAACGAACTTGATATCATTTTTGGAAACAGACATTGTTGGATAGTTGTATGCTTCGTAAGTTTTTTCACCGATGGTTTTTCTGCACGTTTGCCGGCGCCCTGCTGCTTTTGTCGGCAGGCTGCAATACCACCCGTTATTTGAAAGATGACGAACTTTTGTTGGTGAAAAACGAGATTGTCCTCACCGACGCAAAGGACGTGAAAAACAAGGGAAAACTGAGCTATGAATTGACGACTTTGTACAAACAGCGCCCCAATACCAAGTTCTTCTTTGTGCCGAGGCAGTGGTTTTATTACCGCAGCAATGCCCCGGAGGACACTACCGGCTTTAAAAAATGGCAGCGCCGGCGTCTGGCCGAAGCTCCCGCCATTCTGAACGATACCCTGACCCGCCGCACCGAAGAGCAGATGACGTATTACCTCAATTACCTCGGCTATTTTCAGGCGAAAGCCGAGCACGAAGTCATTCAAAAAGGACGGCACAAGGCGGAGGTGCGGTATTATGTGGCGCCCGGCGAGGTAGTTCGGATAGATACGGTGCATTTCAGTTCTGCCGATACGGCCATCCATCGGGAGTTGCAGGCCATCCATTCCGAAACGGTTTTTCAAAAAGGTGCTCCATTGGAAGGAAGGTTGTACGACCTTGAAAAAGAACGCATTGCGAAGCATCTTCGCAGCAATGGCTATGCTTATTTTTATTCCAACAGCTTTGCGGAATTGGACGCCGACACTACCGAATCCCAGAAAAAAACCACCCTCTATCTGGAGGTCATTCCTCCGCCCGGCGAGAGCAGCCATCAGCGCTACACACTTGGAAATATTACCATTTATTCGCAGTTTGACGCCACCCTGCCCGACAGCATTTACCGGGACACCGTAGTGAATGGATTTTTGTTCAAATTGCGCGAACCGGTGTTTTTGGTGCGGCCTCAAACCATCCTCAATGCCGTGCATCTGCAAACAGGCGACATTTATAGTCAGGATAGTTACGACCGGAGTTTGCAGCATTTGTCTTCGCTGGGAGTGTTTCGTTTTGTGAGAATTCGCTTAGATGCCGACAAAGACGATGCCTCGGTTTTGCATGTGCGCATAGAGCTGACGCAGAATAAAAAGTACGAATTAGGTTTCGACCTCGACGCCAATTACATAGACGGCTACACCCTCACCGGCCGGGGCAGCCTCATGGGCCTGGCTTTTTCGCCGACGGCCCAGAACCGCAACTTGTTTAAAGGCGCCGAACTGAACATCACCAGCCTCAATGCCGGGGTGGAGGTCAATTTTTCCAAACTCAATACCAACGCGTTTTGGAACTCGGTAGAACTGGGGCTGCAAAACGAGTTGTATTTCCCCAAATTTGTGGACTACCTCTACCTCTGGCGGGGCATGAACAAGCTCCCGTTCGGTAAGAAAAAATTGGTGAGCGACGCTTTGTATCAGGTTTTACAAGACAAGGCGGCGTCAAGGCTGTCGGCGCGATACAACTATGTGTTCAACTTCGGGTGGTACGAGACCAGCCTGCTCAATGCCTCCTTTGGCTACGATGTGCCCATAGACAACAACACCCGCATCGTGCTGGATCATGTGGGAATTGACTATCTGCGCCCCGTGACGCAGCCTGCATTTGATACCATTTTGATGGCCAATCCGTTTTTGGCGCGCAGTTTCGGCAAGCAGTTGTTTGTGAGTTTGTTCTTCCGGGAGTTCAATCTGTCTAAACAGCGGCGCCCCAATCGCTATGGAGAATCGGGCTTCAACAACCTCAACATAGAAATGGCCGGGGCCGAGATTTGGGCCGGCAATGCACTGTACAACGCTTTCGCCCTCAGTCAGGACACCCTTCGGATTTCCGGCACAGATTTTTCGCAATACGTTCGCATTGAGTGGGATACGCGCTATTTTAAAGAATACACCCCCAATCTGGGCTTTGCCGCCCGCTTCAATGTGGGCTTGGCGCGGGCCTTTGGCTTTTCTACCGACGTGCCTTATGTGAAGCAATTTTTTGTGGGTGGCCCCAACAGCATTCGGGGCTGGGCAGCGCGTGGACTGGGGCCTGGCGGCTATCGGGATACTTTGTCGGAGGGGCTTACCAATCGCCTGCTGTTTTATCAGACCGGAGATTTGAAATTGGAATTCAATGCAGAGCTGAGGTTTCATGTGTTTTCGAGGTTAAAAGGCGCTATTTTTCTCGATGCCGGCAATGTGTGGACGCTCCGCCCCGATGCCGACCGCTGCGGATCTCAGTTCCTGCTCAGCCGCCGCATGTCTGAAAACTGCCCGGTCAACCTGCCTTTTAATGATCCATTTTACAAACAAATTGCCGTAGGCACGGGGGCGGGCTTTCGTTTGGATTTCAAATATTTCATTTTCCGTTTAGATTTGGGGGTGCCGCTCAGGTACCCGCGTCCGGTGAGGAATCTGATGGATACATCGCCTTCGGAGGCAGATTATTGGCACGATTTCAGCAACTGGCGGCTGCGCGATGTGAATTTTAATTTCGGGTTGGGGTATCCGTTTTAGAAGAAAAGAGCGCTCAATCACGGCTGCACCGAAGCTCCGCATTTCGACTTCTGTGGCAGACTGTCGTACAAATTGCACAAGGATTGAAACGAATACCGGCAGAGCTTGTTAACTTTGCGGATAGTTTTGTCGGCCCCGGCAGCAGGAAATCTAGTCCAATCTCTTTCTTCCTCTTCCGTTCCGTCAAAATGCCGGTGTTTTCCAACGCTTCATTTAAATATCATTCAAACTATGTTGAGAGCAGGAATTTTACTTCTCTTTTCCCTCTGGGCTGTGCTGTCTGTGCAAGCTCAACACCGCCATCACGGCTACTGCGGCAATGGCGAAGGCGGCGAATGGGACGCCATGCTGACCGAACGATTGCTGCGCAACAAGCAAGCGCTTGAAGATCAGCCGGTGCAATTCAGAAGCACCATTTATGTGCCTTTGCGCATTCACATGGTGGCCAACAGCAGCGGTTTTGGGCGCGTTACGCACGCCCAGGTGCTGGACCAATTGTGCAAACTGAACGAAGATTTTGCCGACATGGACGTGCAGTTTTACATCAAGGGCCTCAACGACAACATCAACAACAACGGCATTTATACCACCCAGTACAGCGCCGGTTTGGTGATGAACAACCTCCGGGATGCCACTGCCCTCAACATCTGGATAGTGGACGTGGCAGCAGGCTCTCAGCCTTCGCCCGGCGACCTCGGCGTTACGCTCGGCTATTACTCGCCGACACGCGACTGGGTCGTCATTCGCCGCGATGAGGTGAACAGCAGCTCCGTTACCCTTTCTCACGAAATAGGCCATTTCTTCAGCCTCAAACACACACACAACGGCTGGGACAGTACGCCCTGGTCGCCCACCATCGGCAACCCCGCGCCTGTCAATTCGCCCGGCGGCGTGCCCACCGAACGACAGGACGGCAGCAATTGCAATACGGCCGGGGATTATATCTGCGATACCCCGCCGGATTACAACGGCTTTGGATTCAATGGCTGCAATTACAACATTGCTCAAGACCCGACCGGCGCCTTCATCAATCCTGATGAGCAACTTTTTATGAGTTATTTTCTCAACTGCGTCCGCAACGACTACTATTTTTCGCCTACGCAGCAAAACCTGATGATTGCCGACTACAACAGTACGGCCCGCAACTACCTGCGCACTTCCGCCGTGACGCCCAACCTGACGCAGATCACCTCGGCTGCAACGCCCGTTTCGCCCATTAATAATGATTTTACGCCCGGTTACAACATCGTCAATTTTCAATGGGCGGCAGTGACCGGCGCTGATTTTTACCTTCTGGAAACAGACGTTTCTGCGGCCTTCAACAGCAACCCGACCCGCGTTGTCGTCAGCGGCGCCACCTCGCATACCATGACAACGCTGCTGGCCAATCGTACCTACTACTGGCGGGTGCGCCCTTACAACGCTTACCGCACCTGCGCGCCTTTCTCTGCAACAGCGCAGTTCAGAACCAACAATATGACCGTGAGTGCCGATAACATTGAGGAACTGAACCAATGGTCGGTATTTCCCAATCCATTGGCGGAAGATGGCCGCATTCAGGTGCAATTGCAGGCTGCGCAAGGCTTCGAAGGTCGGTTTTTGCTGTACGATGTGGCCGGACGTATGGTTCGCAGCATGGGCAGTCATCGCATATCGGGCGGCTATACTCAATTGGAGTTGGACGCGGGCGGCTTGCTCCCCGGTGTTTACACGCTGACGCTGGAACACGAAAATGGCCGCGAACTGAGGCGCATTACGGTGGCAAAGTGATTCAATTCAACCTTTTCAAACTACTTTTTTCAATGAAGAAATTAATTTTATCGGCTGTTTTTATGATTTTTGGAATGGCCGTATTGCAAGCCCAGACCAACACCGGCCCTTGCGGCAACGGCGGCGGTGAGTGGAAAGAAATGATCATAGAGCGGCTACTCAGAAACAAGCAATTGCTGGCCGAAGACCCTGTGCAGTTCAGGGATGTGATTTATGTGCCCGTGCGATTTCACTTGGTGGCCAATTCCAGCGGTACCGGCCGGGTCGTATTCGGGCGGGTATTGGAACAGCTTTGCAAACTCAATGAGGATTATGCCGATTTTGATATGCAGTTTTATATCAAAGGAGTCAACGACAACATCAACAACACGGCCATTTACAATGCGCAATACAACGCCGGGTTGGTGATGAACCAGTTGAAAGACCCCAATGCGCTCAATATCTGGATTGTGGATGTGGCTGCCCCGGCTGCACCTTCTCCGGGCGACGAGGGGGTCATATTGGGTTACTATAACCCTGGCCGTGACTGGGTAGTGGTACGTCGCGATCAGGTAGGCGCTTCTTCTGTGACGTTGCCACACGAAGTAGGCCACTTCTTCAGCCTCGACCATACGCACAACGGTTGGGACAGCACTCCCTGGTCTTCTTCTATCGGCAATCCGGCCCCGCTGTTTTCCCCCGGCGGCGTACCTACAGAGCGTCAGGACGGCAGCAACTGCGAAAATTCAGGCGACTTTATCTGCGATACGCCGCCCGACTACAACGGCTTTGGGTTCAATGGCTGCAACTACAACATTGCCCAAGACCCTGCCGGCGTTTTTATCAATCCGGACGAGCAATTGTTTATGAGCTACTTCCTGAATTGCACCCGCAATAACTACTACTTCTCGCCTACGCAGATCAACCTCATGATGACGGACTACAACCACTCCTCCCGCAATTATCTGCGCACCGGAGCAGTTACGCCCAATCTCACCGAAATTACCGAGGTGCCGACGCTTACTTTCCCCATCAATAACGAAACCACGCCGGGTTACAACATCGTCAATTTCCAGTGGACGGCTGTGGCCGGCGCCGATTTTTACCTTTTGGAAATAGACCGTGTGGCCACTTTTACGCTCAATCCGATCCGAATCATTGTAGCCGGAGCCAACTCCCGCAGCGTCACCACTTTAGAGGCCAATCGCACCTACTTTTGGCGGGTGCGCCCCTATAGCGCATACCGCACCTGCGCGTTGTCCACGCCCGTAGCCACTTTCAAAACCAACTCTACCGTGGTAGCCACCCAGGAAATCGAAGCATTGAACGAGTGGACGGTATCGCCCAATCCGATTATATCACAAGGGGCGCTTCAAATCAGCCTCCAGGCCGAGAAGTCATTTGATGGAGATTTCAGTCTGTTCAACGCAGCCGGACAACTGGTGCGCAGCCTCGGACGTCACCGCGTTCAGTCGGGCGCCACATATTTGGAATTCAGCATGGAAGGGCTGTCTTCCGGCGTATATATGCTGGCGCTCTCACACGAGGAAGGCCGGGAAATACGGCGGGTGGTGCTGGCAAAGTGATATTTTCTCGCCCCTTATTGCTGAAAAAGGCGCTTCATCGAGGTATGAGGCGCCTTTTTTTGTGTGATTGCTTGCTGATTAAAATCATAGCGATAGATGGAAAACCAATCTATACTGCGGGACTGTCCATTGACCCGCATCGCACTCCTCACGCGCCTACTTCCTGGAAATCTCGTACCTTCGTCCCGTAAATATTTCCAATGAGTTACCATCCGTCAGAACTGCGCCGAGTGAACATCATCCGCTATGTGACGCCCTTGAGGGAGGGCGGTTCGCTGCCTGCCATTGTGGAGGCGGACGATGATTTCCTGTATGTAGCGAAGTTCAGGGGTGCCGGACAGGGCACAAAAGCGCTCATTGCCGACCTCATCGGTGCAGAGATGGCCCGCGTTGCCGGCCTTCAGGTACCCGAACTCGTGCTGGCCGACCTCGACGAGTCATTTGGCCGCACAGAGCCGGACGAGGAAATCCAGGACTTGCTGAAATTCAGTACCGGCACCAATCTTGGCGTCCATTACCTTTCCGGGGCCATCAGTTATGACCCTGTGGTGAATAAAGCAGAACCGCTGACGGCCTCGAAAATCGTGTGGTTGGATGCCTTGCTCACCAACGTGGACCGCACGGCCAGAAACACCAATATGCTCGTCTGGAACCGGGAGCTTTGGATGATTGATTTTGGGGCCGGCCTTTATTTTCATCATAGTTGGGACAATTGGGAGCAGCAATCACAGTCGGCATTCCCCCATATCAAAACACATGTACTCCTGTCGCAGGCCGCTCAATTGGACGAAGCCGACGAACTGCTGCGCCAGGCCATCACGTCCGAAATCATCGCCGCCATACTGGCCGCCATCCCCGATGATTGGCTGCACGGACATGGTTCGCCCGACGAAATGCGCGCGGTTTATCATGATTTCCTGACCCGCCGCATCGCCGCATCTTCCACCTTTTTAAACACAGCCAAAGATGCAAGAGCGGGAATTATTTGAATACGCAGTCATCCGTTGGGTGCCGCGGGTAGAGCGGGAGGAGTTCCTGAACGTGGGCGTGATTTTGTTTTGCAAAAAGCGCAACTTCCTGCATGTGCTGTACGAAGTGAAGGAAGATCGCCTGAAAGCCCTTTTCCCGGAATGTGAGTTGGAAGAGGTCAAATGCCACCTGGATGCTTTTGCCCGCATCGCCGCCGCCGATACATCCGCCGGATCCATCGCCCAATTGGATGCTGCCGGTCGTTTCCGCTGGCTGACGGCACAGCGCAGCACGGTCATCCAGGCCTCGAAAGTGCATCCGGGCTTATGCACAGATCCGATGGAGATGTTGGAAAGGTTGTTTGGGCAGATGGTAGGCTAATCTGGAGAGAACCGGGCACGAGCGGCAAAGGCCGGAGACAGGGAAATAGGGTACCTGAATTTGGCGAGGTGAGGAAAAGGCTGGATAATTTTCACTTTAAGTGCTTCTTTATAACCGATTCTTCACGGAGTACATCTATTAACTGGCAATATGGAATTTCAATCCTCATTCCGCCTCCTCCAATGCCATTGTGTTCAAATCGCTGATAAAGAAAAACTATCCCTTCTTTAGCTATATAAAAATTGGTCGAAATAGGAATATATTCTCCGTTGATGCCATTCTCTTTGAGGGAGGTTATGTGAAAATGTTGTTTGTATTGATTGGTTAATTTGGCTTGAAGCGTATCCAATTTGTTGCTGTCAAATAATTCTTCGAATGAAATCTTTTTTCCTTTTTCAAAATCATAGTTAAATCCCACATTGTTGCCATATCCTATTGCCCCTCCCGATTTGTGTTCAAAGTCGCTATGTATTGCAGAAATGATATGAGGGCTATTGATTATCAATATTACTTCTTCCCAATCAGTCCAGCTATGTTTTTCATCCTCAGGTGTCTTTTTAAAATACGTTTGATATGCTTTTTCATTCGTAGAAAAATAAGTTTTTGAATCCGATTTTTTGTCAAAAACCATAAGCTCTATTTCTTTGTTGAGCTGACTTTTTTTTCCGGTGCTTTCATAAAATTGTGGATAAGAAAACTCAGCTTCGTATCCTTCACCTTTTTCTTGAATTTTTACCATTTTATAAATCAGGGTATCTTCGGTTAATGACAATTTTAAAAGGCATTCGGGAATTTGTTCCATTTCACTGCCTTTTTCCTGAAATTCAGCGATCCGTTCGTTCCAGGTTCTCAACTGAATTTTCTGCCTGTAAGTATCACCGGTGTAAATCAAAACCAATTCACCGACTTTGATGGCTATGATAACAAGGCCAATGGCCAAAATTGAGATGATCAGTTTTTTCATCTTCAGCTTTTAGTTCGTAAATTCATAAACACGGTCATTTTTTTTGAATAAGTTCACACCAGCACGCCAAAAACATTTCACCCCGCAATCCCCCGCTTCAGCCCCGCCACCAAACTCACATCCGTTTCCATCCAGTTGAACTCCTCATCGGCGGACTCGTCGCCCATGTTGATGGCGCCCCGGTACTGCATTTCGCTGCGAACGACGCCGCGCACCGCTGCATGAAACTCTTGTATTTCAGGCACTTCCGTCAGCGGGCCAACATTATCGGGCATCAGACTGCCGCAGGCCATGATGGAGAGGCGACCGGCAGCGTATTGCGCAAAGCGGCGCAGATGCTCGAAGCCCAGCGCGGCATTGGGTTGCTGCCCCGAACTCAGGATGCGCTGCACGCCCAATTCCGCCAACTCGTCTATGGCGCGCAGCGGGTCGCGGCACATATCGAAAGCACGGTGAAAAGTGAAGGGCAGACCCTCGGCGGCCTCCAACATGAGGCGGATGCGGGCCAGGTCTATGTTGCCGTCGGGCAGGAGCGCGCCCGAAACGATGCCGTCGGCGCCCAGTTGCCGGGCCAGCGCGATGTCTTCCAGCAGGGTATCGAATTCGATATCGGAATACAAAAAGTCGCCTTTGCGCGGTCGGATGAGCACAAACACAGGAATGTGCAGCAGCTTTTTGGCTAATACAATTTTGCCCGCGCCGGGCGTGATGCCGCCCTGATGCAGGTTGTCGCAGAGTTCGATGCGGTCGGCGCCGCCAGTTTGAGCATTGAGGGCAGAGGTAACAGATTCTACGCAGATTTCGAGTGTACGTTGGGCAGACATATTCAGTAGCTTGGATGAGAGGGACAAAGGTAGAGATTTTCATACCTTTGCGGCGCAATTACAAAACAGTAAATGGTCAAGAAGCATATAGAGTTGATGGCCCCGGCGGGCAATTTCGAGTCTATGATGGCCGCCATACAAGGCGGAGCAGATTCGGTTTATTTCGGCATCGAGCAGTTGAACATGCGCGCCCGCGCTACCATGAATTTCACTTTAGACGATCTGGAGGCGGTATCGAAATTGTGCAAGGAGCACGGGGTGAAATCGTACATCACCCTCAATACCATTTTGTACAACCACGACCTCAGCCTGATGAAACGCATTGTGGACGAGGCGGTTAAGCACAATATCTCCGCCGTTATCGCCTCCGATCAGGCGGTCATCGGCTACGCGGCATCTAAAGGTTTGCCGGTACATATTTCCACTCAGGTCAATATTTCCAACATCGAAACTCTGAAATTTTACGCCCATTTTGCCGATGTCATGGTGCTGGCGCGTGAACTGAGCATGGTGCAAATGCGCGAAATCACGGAGGCTATTCAGCGCGATCAGATCACCGGTCCATCGGGGCAGTTGGTGCGCATAGAGGTGTTTGCCCACGGCGCGCTGTGCATGGCCATTTCCGGCAAGTGCTACCTGAGTCTGCACACGCACAATTCCTCGGCCAACCGGGGGGTGTGCATTCAGAATTGCCGCCGGCAGTACGAGGTGACCGACCGCGACGAAGGACACGCTTTTCATATTGAAAACGAGTACATTATGTCGCCCAAAGACCTCAATACGCTGCCGTTTTTGGATCAGTTGCTCGACACTGGCGTGGATGTGCTCAAAATTGAAGGTCGCGCCCGCGCCCCGGAATATGTCAAGGCCGTGACCCGCGCCTACCGGGAAGCCATCAACGCGGTGCAAAACGGCGATTTCTCGGCGGAAAAAGTAGATGCCTGGATGCAGGAGGTGGAAAAAGTATATAACCGGGGCTTTTGGGGCGGTTATTACCTCGGTAAGCAGTTGGGTGAGTGGGCCGACAGCTACGGATCCAAAGCCACCACCAAAAAAATCTACCTCGGACGCGGCGTGCATTATTTTCCAAAAGTACAGGTGGGCGAGTTCAAAATAGAAAGCCATACCCTGAAAAAAGGCGATTCGCTGCTCGTGACCGGTCCGGCTACCGGCGTTTTGGAGTTTGAAGCAGATGAAATCAGAGTGGACGACCAAACGGTGGACAGCGCCCGGCAGGGAGTGTCCTGCTCGCTGAAAGTGCCGGCCAAAATTCGCCCTTCCGATAAGCTGTACAAAATAGTGGACGCCGAAGCATGATCATCGTTTCTCAAAACCGCAAAAAGTGCATCGGCTGCAATTACTGCGTGGAATTGGCCCCGGAGCATTGGCGCATGTCGAAAAAAGACGGCAAAAGCGTGCTGCTGGGCGCTCAGGAAAAGCGCGGTTTTTATACGCTCCGGCTTGAGGAGGAGGCTTTTGAACAAAATCAGGCGGCAGCAAAGGCCTGCCCGGTGAACATCATTGACGTAAGGCGAGGGTAGTAGCTTGCAGCTTGCAGCTCACGGCTTGCAGCTTTAAAATAACACAATTAAAAAACAAGATACCTTGAACAACGAATACGCATCTCTCCGCTCGGCGGCTTATGTGCTGGAGGAACGCAAACTGCGCGAAAATCTGGAACTGATTCAGCGCGTACAGTCGGAAGCCGGCGTTTTCATCATCCTGGCACTCAAGGGATTCGCCATGTGGAGCGTCTTTCCGATGGTGAAACGCTACCTCAGCGGCGCCACTGCCAGCAGCCTGCACGAAGCCCGACTCATTTTTGAAGAAATGGGCTGCAAAGCGCACACATATGCAGTGGCCTACATGCCCGACGAGTTTGATGAAATCATGGGCTACAGCAGCCATATTACCTTCAATTCCATTGCCCAATACAAGCGCTACGCCGCTGCTGTGGAGAGCTACCCGGAAAAAATATCGCCCGGCATCCGGGTGAACCCTGAATACTCGGAGGTAGAAGTAGCGCTGTACAATCCCTGCGCGCCGGGTTCCCGTTTGGGCGAAGTGTCGGACGCTTTTTATGCCGGTTTGCCGGAAGGCGTGGAAGGGCTTCATTTTCATACGCTGTGCGAATCGAGTTCGTATGATTTGGAAAAAGTACTGGCTGCTTTTGAGGAGCGTTTCGGGCGGTTTTTGCCGCAATTGAAATGGGTGAATTTCGGCGGCGGGCACCTGATGACGCGCAAAGGCTACGATACCGAGCACCTTATCGCGTTGTTGCGGGCATTTCGGGCGAGGCATCCGCATCTGGAGGTCATCCTCGAACCGGGCAGCGCCATTGCCTGGGAAACCGGCGTTTTGGTGGCCCACGTTTTGGATATCGTTGAAAACAAAGGCATCCAAACCGCCATCCTCGACGTGTCTTTTACTGCGCACATGCCCGACACCCTGGAAATGCCGTATCGCCCGCGCATCCGGGGCGCTGCCGACCGAACGCCCGGAAAACCCACTTATCGTATGGGCGGAGTGAGCTGTTTGTCAGGAGATTACATGCTGGAGTACAGTTTTGAAAATCCGCTTCAACCCGGCGATCAGATCATTCTGGAAGACATGATTCACTACACGATGGTCAAAACCACCACGTTCAACGGCGTGCGGCATCCCGACATCTGCATCCTGCGGGAAACCGGCGAGATAGAAACGGTGAAGAGGTTTTCTTACGAAGATTATCGCAACAGGCTCTCCTGATTTTCTATGCAATACGGGCAGGCTAAGGCAAATTTGACGGCACAACTGAGTGCCCGTTTCGGCGAGGGCGAGGCGCGGGCTATGTCCCGGCTGATTTGGGAAGCGATATTCCAAAAACGGCTGTTGCCTGCCGCCGACCTTGAACTCAGTGCCGAACAATCGGAAAAATTAGCCGGTATTACAACGCGCATTCTCGACGGAGAACCGATTCAATATGTGTTGGAGCACACCTGGTTTTACGGGCTGCCATTCCGAACCGATTCGCGAGCCTTGATTCCCCGTCCCGAAACCGAGGAGTTGGTGCATTGGATTTTGGAAACAAACGGCCCTGCTACCCGGCTTCGCGTGTTGGACATTGGCGCGGGCAGCGGCTGCATTGCGGTAACGCTGAAGAAAAAACGACCCCTTTGGGATGTGACGGCATTGGATGTCTCCGAAGCCGCATTGGCCCTGACGCTTGAAAATGCCCGCCTGCACGATTGCTCTATAGATACCATTTTGCAAGACATGCTCGATCCCACGCAATGGCTGCAATGGGGCCAATGGGATATCATTGTGAGCAACCCGCCGTACATTCCCCAAAATGAACGCCGCCTGATGCCGGAGCAAGTGCTGCGCCACGAGCCGGAATCCGCCTTGTTTGTACCGGACGACAAGCCCTTGCTTTTTTACGAAGCTATTTCCCGCTTTGCTATGTCGCACTTGGAGAGTAACGGGGCTTTGTATCTGGAAATCAATGAGTTTTATGCACAACAAACCCAAGCGTATCTCCGTGCCGACGATTGGCGGGACGTGCGACTTCAGCCGGACCTGCAAGGCAAGATGCGCATGATCCGCGCCTGCAAGCATTGTTAATTGCTGATTAAATTTTGATGTTCGGCAGGCTTTTTTTGCAAAAAAAACTTGCGAGTTTGATGTAAGTATGTATTTTTGAGCCGCTATTTACAAATAATGCAATTCCCCCTCGTTGCATTTCCTCTTACATTTATTCCGAGCTTTTGAGATGCTGCATACCAACATCATGTGTATGTTTTGTCCATTCATTTCATCAATAACGCTTTCATTATGAAACAGAAAACTTACCTGATTTTAGCCCTCGCCTTGCTGATGAGCACAGGCTTGGCCTTTCAATCATTGGCGCAGGGGTGCTCCGATCTTTTCTTTTCGGAATATGTAGAAGGAACGAGTTTCGAGAAGTACATCGAGATTTATAACCCCACATCCGGTACGGTTGACTTGTCGGATTACCAATTGCGGCTTTATACCAATGGTTCGGCCACGCCATCACAAACCATGCCCCTGAGCGGCAGCTTGGCAAGCGGGGCGGTGATTGTGGTACGGAATGGCAGCGCTACGGGATTTACCGGCGGTGTAGTCAATTCCAATGTCATCAATCACAATGGCGACGACGCGTTTGATTTGTACAAAATTTCTGCCGCCGCCGCCGTAGATATTTTTGGAAGAATTGGAGACGACCCCGGTACTGCGTGGACCGCTACGGGATTGTCCACATTAGATCGCACTTTGCGCAGGAAGTTCACAGTCACGGGGGGTGTTACTGTAAATCCTTCAGGAACAGGAGCATCGGCATTTACCACCCTGGCTACGGAGTGGGACGGCTATCTCGTCAACGACGTATCCGGCTTGGGCAGTCATACCAGTAACTGTATTTCTACGGCCTGCTCTATTTCTTCTATCATGCTGAGCAATGTGTCCGGTTGTAACGATAACGGCACGCCTCTGGTCAGTGGTGACGACTACTTCACTGCCGATGTTGTGGTGAGCTATACCGGCGCTCCCACCACCGACTCTTTGGTATTGATGGGCAGCACGTTCAGAGGGGCTGTTCCGGTAGGCTCTATCGGCGCTTCTTCCTACACGTTTACCGGTGTTCAATTTGCCGCCAACGGCCTGCCGATATCCCTTACTGCATTTTTCAAGGCCGACGGGGCCTGCACGCTTACCAACCTGAGTGCAGGCATTGCCCCGGCATCTTGTTCTACGCCTGCGCCCTGCACTCTGCCTTTCTTCTCTGAATACATCGAGGGCAGCGGCAACAACAAATGCCTTGAAATTTACAACCCGACGGCGAGTCCGATTGATCTGACTGCCGGAGGATATACCATTAAAATGTACTTCAACGGATCGGGCAGTGCAGGTCTCACCATCAACCTCACGGGCATCATTCCCGCAGGAGGTACTTATGTGGTTTGCAACAGCAGTTCAACGGCTGAATTTACGGCATTGGCCAATCAGATCGGCAGTGGCGGGTGGTTCAATGGCGACGATGCCGTATCGCTGGAAAACTCTTCCGGAGTTCTCGACATTATAGGCCAGATTGGTACCGACCCCGGAAGCGCCTGGACGAGTGCCGGCGTTTCTACGGTGGACCAGACGCTGCGTCGTTACAATTACATTTCCAAAGGAGACAACAACGGAACGGATGCGTTTGACCCCAGCCTCGAATGGGCATCTTATCCCATCAATACCTCAGCAGGTCTGGGCTATCATATCAGCACTTGCCCCACGAGCGTACCCGCAGGCTGGGCGACGGGCAATCCGGGCTGTGCAGCAGGCTCCACCTCGGTAGCGAGCGGTACTTGGACGCAAACATCCAACTGCTACAATGCCGCTCCCGGCGCCGATGATCTGACGTATGCTTTTCAGGAAATGTGCGGCGATGCCACCATTATTGCGCAGTATGTCGGTGTTACGCCTTTTGGCTTTGCGGGCCTGATGATGCGCGAATCGCTGAATCCGGGTTCTAAATACGTTTGGATGTTCATGCGTGCCAATACCAATGCGTCTTGGTCCATTCGCTCTATTACCGGGTTGACGCCCACATTCGACACGAAGCCTCATCTGAACCGCACCTGGATGAAACTGACCCGCTCCGGCAGCTTATTCAGGGGCTACCTCTCCACGAACGGCACCACCTGGCAGTTGGTGTTCCAAAGCTCGGTGAGCCTCAATAGCTGTGTATTGGTCGGATTGGCTACCCACAGCAATGTGGACGGAAGCAATGTGACGGCTACGTTCAGAAACGTGAGCGTGTCTTCCGGCGCCAACCTGATGGCTCTGCCGGGCGCTGCTCAGGCTGTGGACATGGTTTCGGAGGCGCCGGCGATGCAAACATCTGTGATTCAGTCAAATAATTCGGATAACCGCGATGCGTTCGGCATCTGGCCCAACCCGGCCGGCAACACGCTGGAAGTGAACATTCCTGTCTGGAATACGACCGAATCTGTGCAGCTTCAGGTAAACGACATGCAGGGAAGGCCGCTAATGTACCGCCAGATCGGCGATCAGCAGCAGCGCGCCACACTCGATTTGTCGTCTTTGGCGCCTGGGGTGTATTTGCTCACTTTGCGTTCGGGCGAACACCTCGAAATAGCGAGGTTTGTCAAGCAATAAGAAAAGAGTAGTATGAATCAAAAGAGCCGCTTCCGATACAGGGGGCGGCTTTTTTGATTTGGCAAAGTTTCATGCAATTTTATGGAGCATCAACAAAATCTTCTTTCGTTCGTTTATTCTCAAAGTGTTTTCATTTATCTAAGCTCTTGAGCCGGCCTCTGTCGAATCAAGGGCTTTTTTTATTACACCTGAGCTTTTAATATCCAGTTGCCGTCGAAATCCCAACGATCGCCCTGTGGAAAAACTTTTAGAAAGGCGTTTTTCCAAAATGATTCCGATAGAGACCTGTCCTCTTCGGTAGCGCTGAGCCGGTTGTAGAGCAATACGCCGCCGGGCAAAAGCAGGTCGCGCAGAGCCTCCAGAAAATCGGTTTGTGTGAATTCTTCCGGCACTTGATCATCCAAAAACACGTCCATGCAAATAAGATCAAAGCGCTCTTCGGTGCTGAAAACATAAGCGTAGGCGTCTGCGCAATGCAGTTCTATGGGCGATTCCAATTCGGGCAGCGCGTATTTGCCGGCCAACCAGATGACAGACTCATCGGCCTCAACGCCGGTATATCGAAATCGGCAGTGGAATTTTTTTTCCAGCATCAAGGGAATACTGCCCAAGCCAAAGCCCAGCAGGAGTACCTCATTGATAGGAAGTTGTGCTGGTTGAAGCCGCTGAAAAGCCTTCGAGAAATTATCGTACAAATCGGCGAAAGAATATACGGCATTGGCAGTACTCAACTGATACCGGCCCCGATTGAGACTCACATACAGGTGCGGATTGAGATCGCTGGGCGCGCTCTCAATATGGAATTCAAAAAAGTAGCTCAACAAGCGTTTCCAGCGCGGAATGGGCGGCATGGTTTATTTGAAAATTTCGGCCAATTTGTGTTCCAGCGCTTCGCCGCGCAAGTTGCGGGCGAGAATGCGGCCTTCTGCGTCAAGCAGTACGGTATGCGGAATGGACGATACACCGTACATCTGCGCTACGGCATTGCTCCACTGCTGCAAATCGCTGACGTGCAGCCAGGTAAGTCCGTCTTGTTGGATGGCATCGAGCCAGCGCTGGCGGTCGCGGTCGAGGCTTACGCCTAATATTTCAAAGCCTTTGTCTTTGTACTGCTGATACATGCGCACCACGTTGGGGTTTTCCCGGCGGCAGGGGCCGCACCAGCTTGCCCAGAAGTCAATGAGCACTACTTTTCCGCGCAATTCGCTCAATTTGAGCATTTTGCCTTCCGGGGTTGCTTGTGCAAAATCGGGCGCTTCAGCTCCGATGGTGAAACTGCGCATACCGGCAACTTGCTGCTGAAGGTTGGCAATAGCGGCTTCGTCTCCGGCTTTGAGTTCTTTGAGCAAACGCTCGGCAAAGACCACATAATTGGGGCTGTTTTTTTGTTTGAGCGGCCCTATGATGCCCGCCAAAGCCATTCTGGAGCGCATGGTTCCGGCAGGTATTTTTTCGAGCATTTGTTCAAAATATACCTTCTGTGTGGCGTCGTCTAAGCCCACATTGACCAAGGTAGAGGCGTACCCCTGAAATGCTTCAAAAACCCAGGGCAGCCCTTCATAGCCTTCATCTTTAAAGTCGGCATATTTGAAAAATGCTTTGGCAAAATACTCGATTTCATTGGAGTAGCCAGCCTGGCTGTTGGGCCAACTGAGGTAGGTATTGAGTGCGGCAATTTTTGCCAGATACGGCTGCGTGCGTTGGAGCGAATCCAAGAGTTGCAGCTTCTGATCGTCCAAAGCCTTCATTTGAGCCGTCACCTGCTGTGTTTGCTGTTGATTGCCCATAGCCGCCTGATACTGTTGTATAAGCTGGCCGGTTTGATTTTTAAAAATATTGACGCGATTTTTTACCCATTGGTAGCTGTCGTTGAGCGGTGAGCCGGAGATGGTAGCAGTTCGGATATCGTTGCAGGAACCTTCCACACGCACATCTTTTTCGGCGCCCAAAATGAGAATCAGCGTCTGATCGCTCCGGAAGCCGAGGTAGTAAAACTGAGGTTTTCCGCCGGGCACCGCAAATGTGATGCTTCCGTCGGGCGAAGTGACGGGGCTGATTTGCGCATCTTTGAACAACAGGCCATCAAACTTGAAAAGCCGCAATGGCGCCTGACAGGCATCCACTTTGCAAGTGAGCGTGACGGTCTTTTGAGAAAATGCAACAGAGGAGAGCAAGAGTGCGACAAGCAGAGAAAAATGCTTCATAGCGAATGAGTTGTTTTTTTGACGGTGCAAAAGTAAGATTATTAACGGCATAATCAACGGAGGAGTTTTGCAACAAAGTATTTGGCCAACTCAATGCGGCCGGCTGAACGATGCGCGGTTTGGGAGTGTTCAGAGCCTGTTTAAACGCATTAGACATGAATAAAGACAGTTTTATAGAGGCCGCCATTGAAGAGGCTCAAAAAGGATTGGCCGAAGGCGGCATTCCCATCGGCAGTGTGTTGGTGCATCGGGGGCGCATCATCGGGCGGGGACACAACCGCAGGGTGCAACAGGGCAGCGCCATCCTGCACGGCGAAATGGACGCATTAGAAAACGCAGGGCGATTGCCGGCTTCGGTTTACAAAGAGTGCGTTTTATATACTACGTTGTCGCCTTGCAGCATGTGCAGCGGCGCTATTTTGCTGTATGGAATTCCGAAAGTCGTGATAGGTGAAAACACCACTTTTATGGGCGAGGAAGGACTGCTTTCGGCGCGCGGCGTGGACGTTGAAGTAGTGCATGACCCTACCTGCGTTGCGCTGATGCAGCAGTTTATCGCCGACAAGCCGGCGCTTTGGAATGAAGACATCGGCGAATAATTACACCGTTTCTTCTAATGCCTCTAAAATGATTCCGCAAGCCCATTCAATCTCCTCTCGGTTGATGATGAGGGGCGGCGCTATGCGGAGCGAACGGTTGTTGAATAAAAACCAGTCGGTGAGCAAACCCTTGTCCAAACATCGGCGAATAACCTGCTGAAGCGTCTCAAAATCAGCCAGTTCCACAGCCATCAACAGGCCGGCATTGCGCAGTTCCCGAATGGCCGGGTGGCGCAGCAGTTGTCTGAAAAGGGCAGCTTTCTCGGGTACCTGTGCAATGAGGTCGCCCGAAGCCAAAGTTTCGGCTGTAGCCAATGCGGCGGCACAACTCACCGGATGCCCTCCGAAAGTGGTAATATGCCCCAAGATAGGCTGGTGACTGAGCGCCTGCATGATGTGCCGGGACGCAATGAAAGCTCCGATAGGCATACCGCCACCCATACCTTTGGCCAACAGCAAAATATCGGGAACGATGCCGTACTGCTCGAACGCAAAAAAAGTGCCCGTGCGCCCAAAACCCGTTTGCACCTCGTCGAGGATGAGCAGAGCGCCGGTTTCGTCGCAGCGACGGCGCAATTTCAGCAGGTAGTCATTGAAGGGTACGCGCACGCCCCACTCGGCCTGCACGGGTTCTACGACGACGGCAGCGGTGCGCTCGTTGATCTGACTCAGGCAGGTTTGGCAGTTGAATTCGATGTGCCGGATGCCGGGCAGCAGCGGCTGATAGCCCTGTGTAAACTCGGTGGGCGACATGAGCGAGGCTGCGCCTTGTGTGCTGCCGTGGTAGGCGCGCCGGCAGGCTATGATGTCGGGGCGGCCGGTGTATCGTTTGGCCAATTTCATAGCGCCCTCGGTGGCTTCTGTGCCGGAATTGACGAAGTAAACGTTGTCCAATTCTGGTGGCAGCAAGGAAGCCAATTTTTGCGCCAACAGGGCCTGCGGCGCCAGCACAAATTCTCCATACACTAAGGTGTGCAGGTAGCGATCTGTCTGTTGATGAATGGCTTGCACGACCGCCGGGTGCCGGTGCCCCAGGCTGCTGACGCCGATGCCTGCAATGAGATCGAGGTAGGATTTGCCGCTGTGATCGTACAGGTACATGCCCTCGGCGCGGGCTACGTCCAAAGCCAGTGGGAAGGGGCTGGTTTGTGCCTGATATTGGAGGAAGAGTTGGCGGAGATGCATGGTTTTTATCGGTTTTACATTCGTTGTAGCGCAGTACGAAAATTTTTTGTCAGGCGCGAAGTTGCTTTTGCCAAACCCGGAACTTTGAACCAGTATGCGGTGTGCGGTAGCCGCGCCGTGGCGCGGTAAGCGCGAGGAAACCCGGAACTTTGAACCAGTAGCCGCGCCATGGCGCGGAGTAGGCGGTGCTAAGCGCGAGGGAACCCGAAACTTTGAACCCGAAACCCGCCCCTTCACAACGTCACCGTAAAGCAAGCGCCCTTATCCTGTGCCGAGGCCACATGAATTTGCCCTTTGTGCAGGTGAACGATTTGGCGACACAAGCTCAGGCCGATGCCGCTGCCCTCTTCTTTGGTGGTAAAAAACGGCACAAAAATCTGGCTCAACACTTCGTCGGGGATGCCCGGCCCGTTGTCTGCCACAGAAATTTCTACCCGGCCGGCAGCGTCTTTGGTCACGGCCAGGGTGAGGCAGGGCGAACTTGTGTCTTGCATGGCCTGCAATGCGTTTTTCACCAAATTGATAAAAACCTGCTCCATCAGGGCCGGATCGAGCAGAACGGTAATTTCGTGCGCCGGAAAGTAGCGGCGCACTTCCATTTCAGATTCTTTCAGTTCTTTGGACAACAAAACCAGCACCCGTTCCAATATTTCAACAGGCTTGGACGGCTCGAACACCGGCTGCGGAATGCGCGTAAGTCGTCGGTAAGTCTCTGTAAAATGAAGCAATCCCTTGCTGCGCCGCCATACCGCTTCTATTGATTTCTCCAGCATATCGGCATCGTAGCCGGTTTCGGAGCGGATCATCTGATGGGCCGTTTCCGACAATGAAACAACCGGTGTGACGGAGTTGAGAATTTCGTGCGTGAGGATGCGGATGAGCTTCTGCCAGGCGTCCAATTCCTGGCCTTCCAGTTCGGTGTGGATGTTCTGAATGGCAAATAAATGCAGCACTTCATCGCCGGTTTTAAGGATGGTTTTGCGCACGGCGAGTTGCAGCAATTGATTGTTGATAACCAATCGCACCAATTTTTTTTCACCGGGTTCTATACGTTCCAGCGCGTCGTGGAGTTCGCTGTTGAAATGCTGTACAGTGCTTTTGTCGCGGAAATAAGATTTGTGCAAAAGTTGTTGCAAGCTCCTGTTCATCAATACAGTACGCCCATTTTCATCAAAACAAATCAGACCGGTATCCACGTTTTCCACTATGGCATTGAGGTATTGAAACTGCGCCTCCTTTTGCTGCCGGATGCTGCGGAATTTGTCGGTGATGAGGTTGAAAGCCGAGGACAGTTCGCGCTCGGAAGGCTCTCCCTGCGTGGCGGAATAGCCCGCTTCGAAGTCTTCGTAGCGGATATTGAGCAAAAAATGGGCGAGCTTTTTATTGGTGGCAGCTATGAGGCTATACAAACTGACCAGCAAACCAGCCAGCACGGCCAGCAACACCAACAGCAAAGGCCAGTTATGCGAAATGTTCCAAACGCCGGCGCCTGCAAAAACGACGATTAGAATGCCGGCCAAATGCAGCAGAATATTGGTTTTGAATTTGCTCAACATACTTTATTTTTTATCGCCCCTTATTCAGTGTGTTCGATCTGATGTTTTTCCATGCGGCGATACAGTGCGGCGCGCGTAAGCCCCAGTGCCTGCGCGGCTTTGGAGATATTGCCCCGGTATTTTTCCAATGCCTCTGTGATGAGCCGCTTTTCGTTGTCGTCCAAATTGAGCGTAGCGGCGGCCGGCCCGGACCCCGGCTGCGGAAACTGAAAATCGGAGGGCGAAATGGTCTCCTCATCACACAAAATGACGGCGCGCTCCAAGGTGTGTTGCAGTTCGCGCACATTGCCGGGCCAAGCGTAGCGGCGCAACAATTGCCGGGTTTCGGGCAAGATGCGGAGTACCTTTTTGCGATATTTTCGGGCATACAAGGCCAAAAAATGATCGGTCAGCAAGTCAATGTCCTCGCCGCGTTCCCGCAAGGGCGGAATGTGTAGTTCTACCGTGTTGATGCGGTACAGCAGGTCTTCGCGGAAGCGCCCTTGTGCAATCATATCCCGCAGGGGCTGGTTGGTAGCGCAGATGATGCGGGTGTCTATTTGCAGGCTGCGGTCGCTGCCCACCGGCGTAACTTGTAGTGTTTGAAGGGCTTGCAAGAGTTTGGCTTGCGCTGCGGGCGACATATTTCCGATTTCGTCCAAAAACAAAGTGCCGCCCTGCGCCAACTGGAAGCGCCCGGCCCGGTCGGCCACCGCCCCGGTGAATGCGCCTTTTTTGTGGCCGAAAAGCTCGCTCTCGAACAGCGTTTCGGGGATGGCGCCCATGTCCACAGGCACAAAAACGGCCTCGGCACGCTGGGAACAACGATGCACAGCGCGTGCTATCACTTCTTTGCCCGCGCCGTTTTCGCCCAAAATGAGCACATTGGCGTCGGTGGCGGCTACTTTTTCTACTGTTTTCAGCAGGCGCTGCATCCCCTCCGAGCGGCCTATGACCTCGCTGAACGGACGGTCTAAAGCATGGCTGAGTTCGGATTGCACGGTTTGGGCCTGTGCCAGTTGCTGGTGAGATCGGGCCAGAGCAAAGCCGGCGTTGATGGTGGCCAACAGCTTTTCATTGCGCCAGGGTTTTTCTATAAAATCGGCGGCACCCGACTTGAGCGCTTCCACAGCAGTGGCCACATCGCTGTAAGCCGTTATCATAATCACCTGTTTTTCAGGACTTATCTCCTTGATTTTGCGCAGCCAGCTCAGCCCTTCGCTGCCGTCGGAGCGGCCTTTGCTGAAATTCATATCCAACAAAACGACATCAGGTTCGTACTGCCGCAGCAGGCGTGGCAGGTGATACGGATTGGATTCTGTAAACACCGATTTGTAATGCGGCTTGAGCAACATGCTGAGCGTGAGCAGAATGTCCTCGTCGTCGTCAATGATAAGTATGGTGCCTTGTTTGTTCATTTTTTGTTTTTTGTTTCGGGTTCAAGGTTTCGGGTTCCGCGTTCCGGGTTGGAACCGCCCACTGCCTACTGCAAACCGAGAAACCGACTACCCTTCAAACAATACCTCCACCATATCCTCCTGTACCAGCCCAAGTAAGGAAGCTGCCTTGCCCATATACACAGCAATTTCGAGGTATCCCGACGCATTGAACAGGCACAGCGGCTCGCCCACAGGTGCTTCGGCGTAGTGTTGGCTGAGTTGCGTAATCGGTTCGTGTCGTTTATAATGCAGGCTGAATGAGCGCCCTTGCCCAACGGCATCAAACAAACTGCGCGAGATATTGAGTACCACGTTTTCAAAATTATCCACATGAATAACGGTACCCCGGATGTGCGACGGGCCTGTAACCGGCTGAAAAGTAATGCGTTGTAAAATAGAACCGGCCGGTAGTCCCACTTTTTCCAAAGGCTGCCCACCGGCGATGTGCGCCACGGCAAAAGCATACAATTCCCGCAGCGAGAAGGCGTCGTTGTCTTCGTACTCAAGCCTGAAAGCCTGTTCCGGCGCCGGCGCCAGCACCAGCGAGAACACGCCATTGTCAGGGCCGATGAAATAATGCCCCTGATGTGAAATGACTAAAAAATCGCGATGTGGGGCATAGTAATTGTTGACCCAAACCAAATGAATAGTTCCAGCCGGATAATGCTTCCAGACGTTGCTCAGTATAAAGGCCGCCTGCACAATATCGAAGTTTTGAACCTGATGCGTCACATCGGCGAGCAACAAAGGCGCGGCTTTTTGCAGGAGGCAACCTTTGAGTGCCGGGAGGGCGTAGTCTTGCTCTCCGAGGTCTGTTGTCAGTGTTACTATTTGCATGAAAAGGCAACTGCTGTGATGAAGCGGTAAAATTAGAAAAGAATGTGGATAAATATTTCAGACAAAACGTAAGAGATGTTTGGAACGCTCGGCGTACCTTTGGTGGGAAAGATTTAAAAAGCCGGATGAACTTTTTTTGACAGCCTCCGGTTGTGTGTCTGCTTCCAAAAAAAAGAACTTGGTTTCATTTAAACAACAAAACTTTTGAGCGAGATTATTCTGACAGTCGAAGGCGTGGACCCATTGGAACTCTACGGCGAAAACAATGCAAAACTGAATTTGCTGCGCAAGGCTTTCCCTGACATCACCATTACCTCCCGCGGCAGCAGCATCAAAATGGCGGGCGAGAAAAAATATACGCAGGGCGCCAAAGCCAAACTTGAAATGATGGTGCGTACTTTGCGAGAAACCAAAGAGTTGTCTATTCAGGCGGTTGAAGATTTGCTCAACGGAGACAACCCCTTCGAGGTGCGCCTGATGAGCAATGGCCACGATAACCAAACCATCCTGCACGGCACCGAGGGGCGGCAGATAAAGGCCAAAACCCGCAACCAGAAAAAACTCATAGACGCCGCCGAACACAACGACATTGTTTTTGCAGTAGGTCCGGCCGGAACAGGCAAAACCTATACCGCCGTTGCATTGGCCGTGCGCGCACTCAAAAATCGTTTGGTCAAAAAAATCATCCTTACTCGCCCGGCGGTCGAAGCGGGCGAGAGCCTCGGTTTTCTGCCCGGCGATCTCAAAGAAAAAGTGGACCCCTACCTGCGCCCGCTTTACGACGCATTGGACGACATGATCCCTGCCGACAAATTGCAGCAGTTCATGACCAACCGCACCATCGAGATTGCACCATTGGCTTTTATGCGTGGGCGCACGCTCGACAATGCCTTTATCATTTTGGATGAAGCGCAGAACTGTTCTACCCTGCAAATCAAGATGTTCCTCACCCGATTGGGGCCTACCGCCAAGTGCATCGTCACCGGCGACTTATCGCAAATTGACCTGCCGTTTCACCAAAAATCGGGCCTCAAACGCGCCATTGACCTGCTCAACGGTTTGGAAGGCATTTCTACCGTTTATTTAGATGCCGACGATGTGGTGCGCCACCGATTGGTGAAGGAAATCATCAAGGCATACCAGCGGTCGGACGAAGAGCTTCGCAGAAAAAGAGAAGAACAGGAGGCCGCCAAATCCATGCCTTCTCCCGATGCTCAAAGCGCCGATCATCAGGGCGATCATTGATCCATTTTTTTAATTAAACATACTTTTATGGAATACAAAGTGACCATCAACCCTTACAAAGAAAAGGAATTTCTCCAGTTGCTCAGCGCCTGGGAAAGCCTCGGCGTGGTGACGCATTACGAAGTACTCAGCCCCGACCCGTGCAACGACCTGTTGCCGCAACACGAAACGGCCCTGCGCCGGCCGCGCAAAAAAGTGGATACCGCTTGGGAAGTAGCCGAGCCGTACAAAGATTTGCTGGACTGATCTTTTATTTCAAAACAACAACCCCATTTTGGTTGTATCAGCATAGTAGTCAGGGCATTGTTCCGCTCTAAGGTATTGGATAAAAAATACGACACGGAACTCACTGCCCATGGCGTGACGGACATCCTGCGGTTGGCCATCGCGGTGGAGGGGAAAGAGGTCATCGTAGAAGAAGTATAGCTACTCCCAGTGTGTTAAAATTTTGTATTTCTGAACAACCGGTTTTATCTTTGTGCAACCGAGATCACCCCTCTGTACAAAAATAAACTCTTCTAAATGATAGCTCTACCAATCCCGGCTTCCGTTTTCACATTTGCCTTATGCTGCCTTATGGCTCTTCCTGCCCGAATTTCGGCGCAGGTCAATGTATTGCAACATGCCGCCCTTTTGATTCCGCAGGAAATGAAAGACAATGCGTATCAGGTGGTGAGATTGGAACATACCTCCTTCCAACTCAAAGACCCCAAAGAAGGCATTCTGAAGGTGCGAAAAATCGTCACGCTTCTCGATCAGCGCAATACAGAAGACGAACTTGTGCTGCTGTATGACAAACACACCAAAGTCAATTCACTGATTGTCAATGTTTACGATGCTTTGGGGCAGCACGTTCGCAAAATAAGTCTTCGAGACAAAGAGGTTGAAGACTTGGCTGCCATAGATGGCTTCTCTATTTACAACGATTCGCGCATCAAGCGGCTCAAAGTGGCGCACACTTCTTTTCCCTTCACCATAGATTATGAGTACGAAATGACCCTGCGCGGTTTGCAATTGGCCGTTTTTCCCGATTGGGATATTCAGGGTTTTCATACCTCGGTAGAGCAAAGCCGGTTTGAGATGGAACTGCCGGCGAATATTCAATTGTTGTACAAACCGCTCAATATCAACGTTGTTCCGCAAGAATCCAAAACGCCGCAAGGCAAAAAAACGATGGTTTGGGAAGCCCGCGACCTTCGGGCCATACCCCGCGAACCCTACGCGCCCGCACCTGCCTCGGTGCTTCCACGGGTCATCTATTCAAGTTCGCAGTTTCAGATAGACAGCTACGCAGGCAGTATGAGCGATTGGAAATCATTTGGTTCTTTTGTCAATAGCTTGTACCAGGGCCGCGACGCCTTGCCGGCAAATATCCAAGCCGAAGTGCAGCGCATTGTGGCGCAATCGCCCGACGACGTGGCCAAAATACACGCGCTCTATCGTTTTTTGCAACGCGATATGCGCTATGTCAGCGTTCAAACAGGTATTGGCGGCTGGCAGCCCTTCGACGCAATTTATGTGGCCGAAAACAAATATGGCGACTGCAAAGCCCTCAGCAATTATATGAAAGCGCTGCTTCGGGAGGCAGGTATAGAAGCTTGGCCGGTTTTGATTAAAAACGGGCCGTTGGATTATGATGTCACCCAAGACTTTGCCACCTCGCATTTCAACCACGTCATTTTGTATGTACCCGGCAAGGATATCTGGTTGGAATGTACCTCCTCCGACATGCCGCCCAACTACATCGGCGCCGATAACTCTGATCGCAATGTGCTGCTCATTACGCCACAAGGCGGAGTGTTGAAGCGCACGCCCATACAGGATGCCGAGATGAACCGGGAAGTCAATTCTGTTTTGGTGGAGGTGCGCCCCGACGGCAGTGCAGCGCTGCGGTACAACAGCCGGGCCACGGGAGAACCGCATGAGGTGCTGCGCTACCTGCACCTGCACGTCTCGAAAGAAGAGCAGGGAAAATGGCTGCTGAAAAAAAATCCTTTGCCCACTTTGCAGATTACTCATTTTGAAACCTCAGCAGAAACAGACGCTCCGGCAGCCGGATTACAATATCAGGCAGAGTTGAAACAATTGGGCGCCCGCACCGGAAAGCGCTGGTTTGTACCCGTCAATCTGCTCAATGCCTTCAGCGAGGTGCCTCCTGCCGGCCCGGAACAGCGCCGCCTCCCCGTCGTGCTGACCCAACACAGCAGCGAAACAGATACCATCCGCTTTGTGCTGCCCGACAACTATACTTTGGAAAGTTATCCTCAGCAAACCATTGAAATTCAGAGCGATTTCGGCCATTACGCCTTGCGGTTCGAGGTTTCCGGCAATGAGGTAACTGCCATTCGCACACTTCGCCTCCAACCCGCACAGGCTGCCGCAGAACGATACCCGGAGTTCAGAAATTTTTTCAGAGACATAGCCAAAAACGATGGCCTGAAATTGGTGCTGAAACAGAAGGAGTAAATCGGTATGCGGTTTTTAGGGGTGAGGGGTGAGTGTGTGAGGAGTGAATATGTGAGCAACCCGAAACCTTGAACCCGCCTTCGCCAAGGCTACGGCGGATGAAACCCGAAACCCGCCTTCGCCAAGGCTACGGCGGATGAAACCCGAAACTTTGAATTTTAAAATACTCAACCATGCACAACTACCTCAAACACTTCATCCTGGCCCTGGCGGCTTTCCTGCTCGCAATGGGCGCTTTCGCGCAAGATGCCAAAATTTCCTGGGGAAAAGTACCCGACGAGGATTTGAAAATGACCGTTTACGACAAAGATACTGCCGCCGTTGCTGTGGTATTGTTTGATGTAGGCGCCTTGAATCTGGACTTTTCAAAAGCCGATATCAAATACCTTTTTGACCGGCACAAACGCGTCAAAATCCTCAAAAGAGCCGGATTTGGATACGCCGATATTTCAATCCCGTTTTATCACACAGAAAAATTACTTTCGCTCAGAGCGCAGATCATCCAGCCCGACGGCAAAAAAATTGCGGTTGAGAAATCGTCTTTTTTTGAAGAAAAGCCCAATAAATTCTGGGTGATACGCAAATTCGCATTTCCAGAAGTACAGGAAGGCTCTGTCATAGAATTTAAATACAGCATTGAATCGGAGAGCTATTTCCAATTGAAAGAATGGTATTTTCAAGGTGATATTCCCGTCAAATGGAGCGAATACAAGGCTGCTCTTCCCGAATGGTTTGATTATGTCATTCTTCGGCAGGGCAAGCAGGCCGATATTTCAGAGGTGAATCCTTACAAAGATCAGGTCACCATGAATTTGACGAGAGATCAGTCGCAGCGCAGCGAGATTATTACGGTGCCCGTTACCATGCGCGAGTACCGCACGGCCATGAAAGATGTACCCGCCATGAAAATGGAGGCTTTCGTGACCACTGAAGACGACTATCTGGCTCGGATCAGATTCCAGTTGAAAACCGTTACCTGGCCGCAAAGCCCGCCTCAACAAATCCTAACCAACTGGCCGGACGTAGCCAAACGCCTGATGGAACATGAAAGCTTTGGTTTACAGTTCAGCAAAAAAGGCAATTACTCCAAGGTGTGGGAAAGCGCGCAATTGCTGCTCAACGATGCGCAATCCGTGAAGGAAAAAGCCGATAAGTTGTACCGTTTTGTAGGAGGAGTTATGACCTGGGATGAAGATTTCGGCATTTACACCCGCAATTCTCTTAATCAGTGTTTCGAGCAAAAGAAAGGCTCGGCCGCCGAAACGAATCTCATGTTGCTGGCGCTTTTTAAAGAAGCAGGCATCACGGCATATCCGGCTCTGACCAGCACCCGCGACCACGGTAAAATGTTTGAACTGTACCCCTTTATTTCTCAATTCAACCATGTGATGATATTGGCCGACATCGAAGGGCAGTTCAAAATATTCGACGTAGGCAGCATATACAGGCCGGCGGGTTTTCCGCGCATTTCGGCGCTCAATGGGCAGGCTTGGGTCGTCATTCCCGGCAAGCCTGAGTGGGTAGGTATTCAGGCGCCCAACGCCTCCTCTACCTTAGTTTATAAATCTACCTTGGATGAAGACGGCGGTCTGAGCGGCAGATTCAGAATGAAAATGGACGGCTACGATGCGGTACCGCACCGGGAGGGCCTGCACAAAGAAAAAACCGCTGAATATTGGCAGAAAAAATTGGCGGAAGACTTTCCTGATGTGTCGGTAGAGTCGGCTTCCATTACCAATCTCGATACGCTTTCGGCGTCCTTGAATGCCGACTTGCAATGCAGTTTCAGCGGGGCGGCCCAAAATAACGGCGATCTGATGTATCTGGCGCCGGTACTCATGCCGCCGTTTAAAGAAAATCCTTTCAAACTGGCCCAGCGCAACTATCCGGTGGAAATACCTTATCCCATTTCATACCAGTTTGTGTTGCAGTTGGACGTGCCTGCCACTTACGAAGTGGACGAACTTCCCGAAAATCTCAATATGGAGCTGCCGGAGCGGGGCGGTAGTTTTGTTTATCAGGTCAGCAGAAACGAAAACACGCTGAATATCAATTATAAATTGCGGTTAGACCAGTTGGAGTTCGACCCTGAAGAATATGCCGGTCTGAAGATGTTCTTCGATCAACTCATCGCAAAACAGGAAGAGCAGATCGTGCTGAAAAAGAAGGATTGAGCCGGTTTAGGCAGGGTAGGGAAGGGGTGGTCGTATGCTTGGCCACCTCTTCCCTACCATCCTCAAACGATTACTCGTACAAATCCCTTTCTTCCTCCGGGCGCAAATGGTAACTGCGGGAAAACTCCTGAACGGAAGGCCGGAAATACAAAAAGGCCAGCAAACCCACAACAAACAGTACAAAGAAGAAGCCCTGTTTGCTCAGCATACCCATCACCAACGCCATCAGATTGGCGCCTTCGGTGAGCGCGCAACGAACGATGACCACGCCCCGGTAATGCTCTATTTTTTCTTGAAAATCAGAAAGTTGAGCACCGGCGGTTTTCCGCTTTTCATTGATGCCGTAAGCTGCAAAAATGGAAAAAAAGGTAACGGCGATGCCCATCAGCAGCATGGGGTCGTCAAAACTGAGCTTGCCCAGCGATTTGGGAACACCGCCCACATACAGCACCGTAACGGCAAACATGATCTGTCCGGCCAGCAGGGCGAGGTACAGAACGTTGATTTGTTTGAACGTGATTTTCATTGGCTTCAATTTTACACCACAATATTAATCATTCGGCCCGGCACCACAATGACCTTGCGCACGGGTTTGCCTTCGAGCCAGCGCTGCACGCCTTCCATTTCGAGGGCGGCTTTTTCCAGTTCGGCAGGCTGTGCAGAAGCGGGGAAGGGCACGGCAAGCCGCAGTTTCCCGTTGACGCTGATGGGGTAGGTGATCTCATCTTCTACCAACCATTGCTCATCCAATTCCGGCCAATCTGCGTGGTGAATGCTGCCGGTATGGCCCAGGTGTTCCCACAGTTCCTCGGTGAGGTGTACGGCAAAGGGGGCCATCATCACCAAGAGCGGTTCTAATATGGCACGCTTGTGGCATTGAAGTTTGTTGAGGTCGTTGCCGGCCACCATAAATGCCGCCACGCAGGTGTTGAAGGAAAAACGCTCTACATCTTCCGATACCTTTTTGATGGCGGTGTGCAGCACTTTCAGTTCTTCTTTGGTGGGCGTTTCGTCGTTCACCAACCACTTGCCGTCGCGGAAGAACAGGCGCCAGAAATTGTTGAGGAAACGGCTCACCCCGCTGATGCTGTTGGTGTTCCAGGGCTTGGCCTGCTCAATGGGGCCGAGGAACATCTCGTAAATGCGGAAGCAGTCGGCGCCGTAGCGTGCTACCACATCGTCGGGATTGACGACGTTGAAATAGCGCTTCGACATCTTGCCCACTTCGCTTTTGGTAAGCAATTGGCCTTTGTCGTTGGTAACGAAGGCGGCGGCTTTGAAATCGGGGCGCCATTCTTTGAACTGCTCAATGCCGGCTGCATCCAAGTGCGACTCGTCGCGGCCATAGTCCTTCACAAAGTCCACATGCACGGGGATGAGGGCAAATTCCTTGCCGGGATAATTGCCCAACAGGTCGGCAGAGACGAAGGTGCGGGAGTCGTCGCCGTCTTCTGGTTTGATGAGATAAATGAACTCAATCACCCCTTGAATCATGCCCTGATTGATGAGCTTTTTGGCGTATTCGCGCTTGGGTACCAATCCGAGGTCGTACAGGAAATGATTCCAGAAGCGGCTGTACAGCAGGTGTCCTACGGCGTGCTCGGAACCGCCCACATACAAGTCCACATCCTGCCAGTAGTCCACGGCCTCTTTGCTCACGAATCCCTTCTCGTTGTGGGGGTCCATGTAGCGATACCAGTACCAGGAAGAGCCGGCCCAACCGGGCATGGTACTCAGTTCATACTCGTATTTGCCCTGATATTTCCAGTTTTCAGCCCGGCCGAGGGGCGGTTCGCCGGTTTCGGTGGGCAGGTATTTGTCCACGTCGGGCAGCACGAGCGGCAGTTCGTTTTCGTCCACGAGGTAGGGCACGTCGTCTTTCCAGTAGGCGGGCACGGGTTCGCCCCAATAGCGCTGGCGACTGAACACGGCGTTGCGGAGGCGGTATTGCACCTTGCCCTTGCCAAGGCCGCGTTCTTCGAGCCACTGAATCAGAGCAGGAACGGCTTCCTCGTAGCTCATGCCGTTGATGATACCGGAATTGATGTAACGGCCCTCTTTGGTGGGATCGGCGCCTTTGTCCATGTCCTGTTGCGCATCCAGAATGGGGATGATGGGCAGTTGGAAATGTGTGGCAAAGTTCCAGTCGCGTTGGTCGCCGGAAGGTACCGCCATGACCGCGCCGGTGCCGTAGCCCGCCAGCACATAATCGGCGATGTAAATGGGTACTTTGGCGCCATTGAAAGGATTGACGCAATAAGCGCCGGTGAAAGCGCCGGTCACTTTTTTCACTTCGGCCATGCGTTCCACCTCCGAGCGGGAAGCCGTCCAGGTGCGGTAGGCGTTGATTTCCTCGCGGTGCGCATCGGTGGTCAGTTCGTCCACCCACTCGTGTTCGGGGGCAAGCACCATAAAAGTGACGCCATATATGGTGTCCACACGGGTAGTGAATACTTCAATCTGTTTGTCGCCATTTTCTAATGGAAACTTCACACTGGCTCCCTGCGAGCGACCTATCCAATTGCGTTGCTGCTCTTTGAGGCTCAACGGCCAGTCTATTTCTTCTAAGCCATCAATGAGGCGGTCGGCATACGCGGTGATGCGCATGCTCCACTGAGCCATGAGTTTGCGCTCTACGGGATGGCCGCCTCTTTCACTCAAGCCGTCTTTTACCTCGTCGTTTGACAGCACCGTTCCCATCGCGGGGCACCAGTTGACGTAGCTTTCTTCGGGGAAGGTGAGGCGGTAGTTGAGCAGGAACAATTGCTGTTCTCGCTCGCTCATGGCGTTCCAGTCGCTGGCGCTGATGAGGGGCGTATTTTCCTCGCAGGCGGCCTGTATGCGGGCATTGCCTTCGGAGGCCAAGCGCTGCACCAGAGTGTCTATGGGCAGGGCCTTGCCGGCTTCTTTATCGAAATAGTGTTTGAAAAGTTGCTGGAAAATCCACTGTGTCCAGCGATAGTATTCCGGGCTGCTGGTGCGTACCTCGCGGCTCCAGTCGAAGGAAAAACCGAGATTTTCCAACTGGCTGCGGTAGCGGTCAATGTTTTCATGGGTAGCAATGGCAGGATGGATGCCCGTTTGGATGGCGTATTGTTCTGCCGGAAGGCCAAAGGAGTCGTAGCCCATAGGATGCAGTACATTGAATCCTTTGAGTCGCTTGTATCGGGCGAAGATATCGGAAGCGATGTACCCCAGCGGGTGACCTACGTGCAGGCCGGCGCCGGAAGGGTAGGGGAACATGTCGAGGATGTAGTATTTGGGGCGCGAACCTCCGTTTTCAGTGCGATACGTTTGTTTTTGCTCCCAAATGGATTTCCATTTCTGTTCGATGTCCCGAGGGGAATACTCCATAATATACTGTTTTTGACTTGAGTAACGGTAGCGCACAAGGCGCCTGAAAAGTTTCTTTTTTCCTTGCAGGGGGCGAAATTAAAAAAAGTTCTATTTTTGCCGGGCTTTTTGAAAGCGGCCTTTCGGGGGCGCATTTTTTTTGAACAAAATTTAAATTCAACTTCATGGCTACCAGGAAGAAAAGTTCCGCAAAGGCTGACGAAACCTTAGTGGATATTGTGGAAGTAAAAGAGCAGGCGGAAGATTTTTTTGAACGCTATCGCTTTGTCATTTTGGGCGCTGTGGGCGCATTGGTACTGGCTGTAGGCGGATTTTTTGCATACACCAATTTTTACAAAATCCCGAAGCAGCAGGAAGCTGTGGAGCAGATGTATCAGGCTCAGATTCAGTTTGAGCGCGACTCTTTCACGCAGGCGCTCACCAATCCCGGCGGCGGCTATCAGGGTTTCCTTGATATTTCGGAGAATTACAAAGGCACCGATGCAGCCAATCTGGCGCTGTATTATGCGGGCATCTCTTACCTCAATCTGGGGCAATACGATGCGGCTATTGACTACCTGAAAAGCTACAAACCGGCAGGCGATGTGATCCCGGCCATGAAGTTCGGCGCTCTGGGCGATGCTTATTCTGAAAAGAATGATTTCGGCCAAGCCATGAGCTACTACAAAAAAGCTGCTTCTACGGGTGTCAACGAGGCCATCACACCTTACTATCTCAAGAAAATCGGCATGCTGCATGAGCGCAACTCCGAATGGGACCAGGCCATTAAGGTGTATCAAGAGATTAAAGACAAGTATCCGACCTCGCCCGACGGCCGGGATATTGACAAATATCTCATCCGCGCAGAGGCCAAGAAAGGCTGATTCCGGCAATGAACGATCAAGTTGTCAAATCATCTTCCTCCATTCACATCCGGGTGGGATTGAATGAGGAAAATTATCCGGTACAGATTGAATGGCATTCGGACGACGCTCCGGATGCCATTCAGCCTTGTAAAGCGATGCTCCTTTCTTTGTTTGATGAAGAAAACAAGGAAACGGTAAAAATAGACCTCTGGACCAACGAAATGCAGGTGATGGAAATGGATCGCTTCTTTTTCCAAACTTTGCGCGGCTTGGCCGATACCTACCACAAGGCCACCCGGAACGCGCGCTTAGCTTCTGCTATGCAGCAGTTTGTGCAGTATTTCGGTGAAGAAACGGAGATTATTCCGCGAGAGAAGTAGGGGAGAGAACAAACCTCTCTTACTACAAAACCGGAATTCTCACTTCCACTGTCGTCCCTACTGCGGCTGCGCTTATTATTTCTGAACCGCCGCCCAGTTCCTCCGCCCTGATTTTTATATTGGCCAAACCGTTGCCCGAATTGGCTCGTTGCCCGGCATCGAAGCCGCAACCATTATCGGAAATGCGCATCAGGAGCTGATTTTCAGTCGGAACTTCAAAGGCCAGGCTCATTTCGGTGGCGCCCGAATACTTGATGCTGTTGTTGATCGCTTCCTGAGCGATGCGAAACAAATTGAGGGTTTGCGCGGGCGACAGCGTCAAATCGGCGCCGGCGGAAACAAGGACAGCAAGCGGCGGGGCGCCGGCACGCAAGGCAAAATCGCTCACTTTATCGGCGAGATCGCTGAGAGAGAATGCTTCATAACGAATGGCCCAGATGGTTTCCCGCAGTTGAGACATGGCCTGCCGGGCATTGTTGCGAATGGTTTCCAGCGATTTCTTTTGGATGTCGTTATCGGCCTGCGTGATGTTGCGCGCCAGCGAACTGCCGATGATGGTGAGTTCGGCGCCGAGGTTGTCGTGCAGGTCGCGGGAAATGCGCAGTCGTTCGCGTTGCAGGCGCAGCGCCGATTCTGATTTGATCAATTCGGTTTTTAGTTCTGCTTCGCGGCGGAGTTGATGTTGTTTCAGGCGTTGCCGGTGAAATACGAAGCCCGATACCAAGGCCAAAATTGCCAGCCCGGCGGCGGCGAGCGCCAATTGAAAACTGCGACGTTGCAATTGTTTTTGCTGTTGGGCCAGTTCTTTTTCCTTCTTTTCCACCTCATATTTTTCGGCCATTTCCGCTATTTGCCGGCTGTGTTCCAGGTTGAAAATGCTGTCTTTCAGGGCATAGCTCCGGTTCAGCCAATCCATTGCTTCCTGATGCAAACTCAGGGCCGAACAGGTTTCCGCCAGCATTTGCATGGCGTGGCGTTGGAGGTCGGTAAACCCGATGGCGGAACTCATCTCAATGGTTTTTTCAAAATACGGTTTCGCCTTGTCCGCTTGTCCCGAATGGAGGTACATCTCGCCGGTGTTGTTGGTGTTGATGGCCACGCCGGCTGCATCGCCCATGCGCTGCCGGATGTCGGTTGACCGGGCGAGGAGCGCGGCGGCATCATCAAACCGTTTTTGCCCGATGGCCACGTCGGCGAGGTTGCTCAGGGTGTAACTCAGGGCGCGGTCGTTGCCGTTGCGTTCCAGCAGCGCCTGTTCGTACAGGAGCACTTCTTTCGCATCGTCCAGCCGCCCCTGCTCGATGAGCACCACCGCTTTGATGTCTAAGGCGGCGGTGAGGCAATTGGTATCGCGGGCGCCGGAACAAAGCTGGGCGGCTTGTTCCAATTGTTGGAGGGCTTTATCGTATCGCTTCAGGCGTTTGAAATAATTGCCTAATTCTTTGAGGGTTTCGCCGCGCCCGGCCTGGTCGCCGATTTGTTCATACAGGTCGAGGGCCTGCTGATACAAGGGCAGGCAGGTTTCATAATCGCCTTTGAGGTAATACGCAATGCCGATGTTTTTGAGCAGAGAGGCCTCCCATTGCGGCCAGCGGTTTTTGCGAGCCAGGGCCAGCGCTTTTTCGCCGGTTTGGATGGCCGTGCTAAAATTGGAGGACGCAATCTGACTAAAATGCTTCCCGATGTATTCCACCTGTTCCCGCTCGGTCATGCCGGAAAGCGCTTGCTGAAGGCTGTCGGTTTGGGCTTTCGCCTGACTGCTCAGGAGGAGGAACGTGAGGAGGAAATGGAGGGTGGTGCATTTATTCATGAAATGTGATTGCTTTTATTTTTCTCATGTCATTTTGGTCAATGAGTAGGACAGATACAGCCGTCTTGGTTCCATTCCATGATTGATCTACAAGGTATTCTTCTGTGATAAAGTAAATGTGAATAACAGGAGATTGGAGTCTATTACCTCTTCCGAATAAATATCAATAAGACCATGCTGTGTAATTGGCGTGAAATTCAGTTTTATCCGTTCATTTTCTTCAGGAAAGGTGCAATTCCATAGGCTTACAGCAAGCAATATGATGATGGGGATTTTCATAGCATTGATTGATTTTGAAGAAGTAACTCATTCCCTGACGAACTCATACCTCCCTTCCGGCAAACGAAAATACCTCTTATTCAGCGTACTGTCCGGTTTGGCGCCGAAATCGGAGAGCAGCCAGCCCGGCTCCTTGATTTCCTTTTCAAATTTTCCGAAATCGCTCCGAATGAGCAGCGTTTGTGCGGAATCGGGGTGCTGCATGGCCGAGAGCAGCAGCGTTTCATAAGGCGCCGACCAGGTGATGAACAGGCTGTCGCGCAGGGCGGGCGTTTCGCGCACTAAATAGCGACTGCTGCCGGTGTTTTGGCGGCCTTCGGCAAGGATGCTTTCCAAGCGCTCCAATCGCTGTGTCCAGGGCTTATGGTGCAGCCCGATGGCGGCGATGCGCAAGATTAAAAACAGCGCAAAACCCGCTGTGAGCCAGTGTTTTGGGCGGATGGTTGGTGCTATATCGTACCAAAAGGGCAGGGCAGCGTACAGCGTGAGGGGCAGGTAATTGACCTCGGCGTAAAACCGGTACGGGTGCTCCGGCGAGGCAATGTGCAACAGCATCAGGTGGCCGAGGCCAAACAGCCACATCAGCAACAGCGGTTTCCATTGTCGGCGATGGAGGTAAAACCCGCTGACAGCCAGCCACAACAATGGTAAAAAATACCAATGCGCCAGGCACCACTGCGCAAACTGCCCGTGCGAGGCCATGCTGAAATAGTCGGGAAACAGGGCGGCGAGATTTTCTTTAAAAATGCGGAATTTATCGTCGTCGTACCAGTTGCCTGAGAATAATGATTTGAAAACCAGCACGCTGGCCATGTATCCGCCCAATGCGAGATAGCGCCCGTTGCGCACCTCGGCCTGACGGAGCAGGAAGAAGGCCCACAGAAAATAAAACGGTATAAATATCAGCGGGTGATACCAGGCCAGCACCGGCACGGCGATGAGCGCAACCAATATGGCGCTGATGCTTTTGAAACGCAGGTCTCGTTGCGCGAAAGCGAAATACAAGAGCAAAAACGCCAGCCCCTGCTGCTGCTCTGAAGAGGGCCAGTAAAAGGCGTCAAATACCATGAGGGTGAACAGCGTGACCAAGGACAGGCCCAATTCCTCCTGCTTACACACGCGTACCATGAGCGCATACACGCCCAAAAACAGGAGCGGAAACGAGATGGAATAAAGTAAAGAAACCGCCTGAAGCGGCAGCCCCATTTTGATGGCCAACAGCGGTAATGCCTGCACCAACACAACGCCGAAGCGATTGACCATGATCTGGAAATCGCCCTCGGTGCTCATCAACACCGTCTGAAATGCCATGTCGGTAAAGAGCGCCCGCTCGCGGAAAAAGACGGCAGCCAGCGCCAGCAGAGCCAGCAAGGCGAGCCATCCCAAGCGGCGGAGTGATAGAAATGAGGACATCATAGGCAGTTAGGGGCGATATTTCATTCCGGCACCTGGTAGTGCAAAATGGTTTGCTCGATGATGTCGCAGCACTCGTGCATTTGATCTTCGGTCATGACCAGCGGCGGCGCAAATCGGATGATATTGCCGTGTGTGGGTTTGGCCAGCAGGCCGTTTTCAGCCATTTGCATACAAATATCCCAGGCCGTATGGCCGTCTTCATCGTCGGCGATGATGATGGCATTGAGGAGGCCCTTACCACGCACGCCTGTGACCAATTCGGTGCGACGCATGAGGTTGTCGCTGAGGCGTTGGCGGAAAATTTGTCCGAGGTATTCGGCATTTTCGGCCAATTGTTCATCTTTCACTACTTCTAACGAGGCCATAGCTACCGCGCAGGCGAGGGGATTGCCGCCAAACGTGCTGCCGTGTTCGCCGGGCTTGATGGTAAGCATGATTTCGTTGCGCGCCAATGCTGCCGAAACCGGGAAAACGCCGCCGCCCAAGGCTTTGCCCAATACCAGAATATCGGGGCGGAAACCATCGTGATCGCAGGCCAGCAGCTTGCCGGTGCGCCCGATGCCCGTTTGCACTTCATCGGCGATGAGGAGGACGTTGTTGTTGCGGCATAGTTCGTACGCTTTGCGCATGTAACCCTCGTCGGGTACCACCACGCCGGCCTCGCCCTGTATGGGTTCTACCATGAAAGCAGCCACGTTGGGGTCTTGCAGGGCTTCTTCCAATGCGGCGAGATCGTTGTAGGGAATGATGACGTAGCCGGGCATGTACGGGCCGAAGTCTTTGGTGCTTTTGGGGTCGGTGCTGGAGGAAATGGCAGCCAGTGTGCGGCCCCAGAAGTTATTGGCTGCAAAGATGATTTTGGCCTGATTGACGGGTACGCCTTTCACGAGGTAGGCCCACTTGCGGGCCAATTTCACCGCCGTTTCGCCGCCTTCCACGCCGGTATTGGCGGGTAGTACGCGGTCGTAGCCGAAATATTCGGTGATGTATTGTTCAAAACGGCCCAGCATATCGTTGTAAAATGCCCTCGAAGTGAGGGTGAGTTTTTGAGCCTGTTCGGTGAGGGCCGAGATGATGCGAGGGTGGCAATGCCCCTGATTGACAGCGGAATAGGCAGAAAGGAAGTCGTAGTATTGCTTGCCTTCGGTATCCCAGACGTGAACGCCTTGTCCGCGCGAAAGAACTACCGGCAGGGGGTGGTAATTGTGTGCGCCGTAGCGATCTTCCAGCGCCATCAAATCCTGCGAACTGAATATGGTGTCTTGCAGCATGTCGTTTGGTTTTATTTTCGGTGGCAAAGGTCGGAAGAAATGTTGGAAAGGGGAAGGGGTTTATCGGTTCTGATTTCGGATTTCCGATTTCGGATTTCCGATTCCTGATTTTTTGATTTCTGATTGGCAAACCGCCTACCGAAAACCAGTTTCGAGTTTCAGGTTTCGGGAGTAGTGAAGGGGTGACTCAGCAAGTTTCAGCGGGGTAGTCACCCCTTCACTAAGCCGGAGAAGCAAAAACAAGGCTCGGTTTTCGACGCTGAAAGACGCAGGTTTTATGGTTGTTATGTTCCTCTCCGAGCAGCGGAAATCTTATAAATCATAAAGATCAGCGTCAAAAAACAGGCGCGCTTCGGGTTACAAGAACCCCGGCCTGTTGCATTTCGGCGATGGCCTGTTCGGAATCTCCGGGATGGAGTTCCAAAAAGCCGCAGCCTTGCAGGAGTACCGTTGTGGCAAAGCCCCGTTGCATCGCGTTGAGGGCTGTGTGCCGGACGCTGTACTCCAAGAGTGTGCCGACGAGGTACAATTGCTGAACACCGGCAGCGTGCAGCCATGACTCCAGCGTCGGATTTTCAAATCCGCTGTAGCCGGTCGCGTCAGGGTGGAGGCCCTTGGCAAAAGTGCGCTCTATCTTTTCGTGATGTAATCCTGCGGCCCAGTCTGCGCCGAAACTGCCGGCCACACTGTGCATGGGCCAGAGGAGGCGCTCGCCGGCGTCTGTGTTCATGGTTTGCCAAGGGCGGCGCCACAGGTGATTGGCTGCGAAGGAGTTGTGATCGGCGGGGTGTTCGTCGCAGAGGGCGATGACGTGATCGAAGCGGGGCATGAGGTCGTTGACAATCTGCACGAGTGCTGTGTCGGCGTTTTTTGCCTCTATGGTGCCGAAGGGGAAAAAATCATTCTGAAAATCAATGAGTAAGAGTGCGGTCATGAGAAATTTCGGATTTCGGATTTTCTGATAGCAACAGGTTAATTTCTGATTTCGGATTTTGCTGGTAGGAACGGGTTGATTTCGGGTTTAAGGTTTCGGGTAGAAACGGCTGCTGGCTGCTGGCCACAAGCTGCTGGCTACAAGCTGCAAGCCAAGCTTAGCACCGCCTACCGCCTACTGCCGACCGCCCACGGGTTCCAGATTCAAGGTTTCGGGTTGTTCACTCCTCACCCACTCACCCCTGAATTGCGGCAGGGACAGGAGCGATACCGACCTTAGGAGGTAAAGCGGATGGCCCGGCGCCCGCAGCAGGATGAGAGCTGTTAGCTTTTGCAGGTTATTGCGTTGCTTAAAGCTAACAGCTCTGCGGGTAGAGCGGGCGGCCGCCCAAAAACTTGTCCCCAACAGCGCAAAGATACTCAGGGAACGAATGGGCGCAATTTTGAGGAGGGGAATTTTGAAAAACAAGTACTTTTGGGCCAGACAGAAATGCGCACGACCATGATACTGAAAATACAAAGACCTCATGCCCCGCTGAAGGGACATATACGCCTCAGCGGCTCGAAAAGCATCAGCAACCGGGTGCTGGCTATCCGGGAATTGTGTGGTGAATCATTTGATATACAGGGACTTGCAGAGGCCAATGACACGCATTTGATGCAGAGCCTGCTGGCTTCGGGCGAGGAAGTTTTAGATGCCGGACCTGCCGGAACGACCTTCCGGTTCCTCACGGCGCTGCTCTCTCTGCGAGCGGGTACGCAGGTGTTGACCGGCTCGGAACGCATGAAGCAGCGCCCCGTGGGCGTATTGGTGGAAGCCCTGCGAACCTTGGGCGCCGACATCGAATATTTGGAAAAGGAGGGCTACCCTCCCTTGCGCATCGGGCCGCCCGTGAACATGGGGCGAACGGTCGAACTGAGTATCTCGGCGGGCACCAGCAGCCAGTATATTTCGGCATTGCTGCTCATAGCGCCGGCGCTGCCGCAGGGCTTGGTACTCCATTTGGAGGGCGCCATCGTGTCGAGGCCGTACATAGAAATGACGCTGCGCCTGATGCAGTATTTTGGGGTGGAGCACACTTGGGAGGGGCAGACCATCCGGGTGGCGGCGCAGCGGTATGCGGCCCGTCCGTTTCGGGTGGAGGCCGATTGGTCGGCGGCGTCGTACTACTATGCTATGGCTGCGCTGGCTCCGGAGGCCGATCTGACGCTGGAGGGCTTGTTTGCCGATAGTTTGCAGGGCGATGCTGTGCTGACGGACATGATGCGGCATTTTGGGGTGCAGACTACCTTTTTGGAAAATGCAGTTCATCTGAAAAAAGAGGCCGGGGCAGTTGCGTCGCCTGTTTTTGAGTGGGATTTTATACAATGCCCCGATCTGGCCCAAACGCTGGCGGTGGTATGCGGCGGATTGGGTGTTCACGGCGTGTTCAGCGGGCTGGAAACCTTGCGCATCAAGGAGACCGACCGCATAGCTGCACTGAAAACCGAATTGGGTAAAACCGGCGTGCTGCTGCACGAATTGCCCCGGCGCATGGCCAAGCGCTCCGACAAGCAGTTTTATCTGGTGGAGGGCCAATGCGCGTTTGCAGAGATGCCCGTTTTCGACACTTATGAAGATCACCGCATGGCAATGGCATTTGCGCCGTTGGGCATATTGTCCCCGGTAGCCGTGCGAGAGCCGGGCGTGGTGAACAAATCGTACCCGGCTTTTTGGGAAGATATTACGACGCTGGGCTTTGATTGTCAATCCCTTACCAACACATAGCCATTGAGAGCGGCGCGGTCGAAGTCGTCGAAACGGATGAGCGCGTAGCCGTTTTGGCCCCAATCGTAGCCCCGGCAGGTTTGTACCTCAAATGCGCCGGCGGCCTCGTCGAAGCCAACGACCAATACCGTGTGTATTTGGCTGCCGTTGCCGGGAGAGAGGAAGGCTTCGCCGGAAAATTGGCGGAAGGCCTCGTCGGTTTTCAGTTCAACGAGTACGGGGTGGCCGCGCACGAGGGCTTTTTTGGTTTCAAAAACACGTTGGCGCGCCGGAGACAAGTCTCTGAAAACGTGCAGGAAATTGGAAATGCGGAAGTTGGGTACCGAAAAGGCCACTTCGGGTACGGAGGGTGCGTCGTAGGGAACAACGGCTGCATTGACGGTGCCGCGTTCGATGAGAAAAACGAGGGCATCGCGGAGGCTTGCGGATTTGCCGAGGCTGAGGCCGATGAAATCCGGGCTGAGATTGAGCTTGAAGTTTTGGTCGCGATTGATGTAATATTCGAGGCAGGCCGCCGCCATGTAGGTGGCCTCCGAGCCGCGCTCGCCCAATTTCCTCACCGGCATCAGGTAGGGTTTGACGCTCTGTTGGCGCAGCATATCGCGGGCCGAGCCGCCAAAACCGCTGAGATCGGGCATGAGCATTTCAAATTTGGAGGCATCCTGAATGCCGTAGGGAGAGCGCGTGTTCAGCTCGTTTTGAGCGCCGGCAAAAAAGGAAATCAGACAGCAAAAAAGGAGAACGGGAAAGTATTTCATGACTCATCAGCATTGGTGCAAGTGCCAAACGAAGCGGCGGGCGGTTTTCGTCTTGAAAATGTGAGCGGAATGATGAAAATTTGCATCCTGTAAAATCCTTGCCGAAATGACGAACGAAAAGGCCGTGCGGCGGTTTGAAAACGTACTTTTATGCGCTTAGTGAAGGGGTGACTACGGGGTTGTGTCCTGGCGGAGTCACCCCTTCACTACGCTGCCGAAACGAGCGTACTTTTTATCCGAACACTCATTAACCAAACGAATCATGTATCGCTATTTACTTATTCTGATGTTGGGGGCGCTGCCGGTGTTGGCGTCGGCGCAGGATTTCATGATGCAAGGCTGGTATTGGGATTATCCCAAGCCGGGATGCAACAGCTACACAGGCCCGTCATTGGCTGCTGAAATGGCCGCCAGGGCTGCCGCTCAAAAGAATGCGGGTTTCACCATGATGTGGCTTCCGCCGATGACCAAGGCGAGTTTCGGCAATTGCAGCAATGGCTATGATCCCAAAGACATTTACGATTACGGGCAGTATTCTGGCGCTACCGGATTGGGCGCCAAAGCGGAAATTCAAAACTGGCTTTCCGCACTGTCGTCCAACAACATCCTGCCCGTAGCCGATGTGGTGTATAATCACCGCGACGGCGGCGATTGGGAAGACAACCCGGCAGTGAGGAATTACATCGGCATTCCGCCATCGGGGCCTTGGCCGGGTTGTGGCAGCGCTACTCCTTATCCTGTCAACGGAAAGCTGCGATATCGCCTGCCGCTGGGTGGAAGCAGCGGCAATGGAGCGGGGGATTATTACTTCAAATTCAGTTCTGCTTCGGGCAATGCCGGATTCAATGGCAGGCCGTATAAATTATATTTCCGCACACAGAATACTACTTTTGTCAATGATCCTATTAATGAATCGGAACCCAATGGCGGCAGCGACTGTGGACAACCCAACAAGCAAATATTTCTGGGGAAGGATATCTTCGCTGTGCAAGAAGTAGGCGGGGGCTGCAATACAGATGCGTTTTACTTGAATCTTGGCGCGGGGGATTTCAACTCGGCAGGCGATAATATAGAGATATATATCGAAGAAGTAGGTGGTGGCGGATCGGGTATCGATCAGCGTATTTACAGCATTAAGCGGGGCCCAAATGCTAATGACCCTGAAATCATCCAAGACCTGGCCGTACAAACCCGCACCAATTTTTCCGGCCTGCCCAGCGGCAAAGGGGGGATGAACTATCTGAATTTCAAACCCAATGGGTCTCAGTTCACCTGCATGACCGGCGACGAGGAATACCCCTATTTCTTTTTCGATGTAGAGCAAACTCACCCAACTACAGGCACCGCCTACCGGGACTGGAATAAGTTTCTTTGGGACAGCGTCGGTATTCGGGGCTATCGGATGGATGCCGTGAAGCATTTTCCGGCATGGTTTGTTGGCGCGCTGCTCAACGAAATGCACGCAGCAGGTATGAATCCGCCGATGGTAGTGGGTGAGCATTTTACCTCGTTTGCGCCCACGCTGAAAGGCTGGGTGGACGCGGTGTACAACAGTATGAATTCGGAGGCGCGAAATGCCATTGCAGTGCGGGCGTTCGACTTTGAGCTTCGGCAGGCGCTAAAAAATGCCTGTGACGATGGGCTGTACGACGTCAGAAATGTTTTCGATGCAGGTCTTGTAGCTGCGGGAGCAAGTGGGTTCAATTCGGTCACTTTCATCAACAACCACGATTACCGGACGCCAGGCGAGCACATCCTCAACCGCATGATGCTGGCCTATGCCTACATCCTTACCAATAACAAAGTGGGGCTGCCCTGCGTCTTTTACCCCGATTACTATGGTGTAGATATTTACGGTCCCTCCAATCCCATTGCTTCGCTTCAAACACAGATAGATCAATTGATGCAGGTGCATAAAAACTATATAGCCGGAGCCACTTTCGTTGACTATCTCAACCGTGAAGGTACGCCATACAACAGCGCTTATCTGCAATCCGGGCCTTATGATTTGTTGTTGTACCAAATTCAATACGGGCCTGTTCCCGGCAAGGATGTGATTGTGGCCATTAACTTTGAAAACCAGCCGCTTAGAGTGAATCACACCATCAATACTGCGAGGGCGCCGCTCGGCACGCAGTTCAACCTGGCGGCCGGCACAGCCAATTATACCACACCAGTAGTTGAAAACAGCTCCAACGGCATTCCCAATTCTATCTATCTCGACCTACCGGCCTACTCTTATGCTGTGTTTGTACAGGGGGCGCTCCTCCCCGTCACTCTCACCACTTTCGAGGCCACCGGCAAACAAAAATCCGTTCAACTCACCTGGGCCGCAGACACCGAAGACCAGTTTGCCGGCTACGAAGCGCAGCGCTCTTTGGACGGGCAGAGCTACCAGAAAATAGCCTGGGTGGACGCCAAAGGCACTGCCGGCGGCCCGGCCCGGTACGAACTGTATGACAACGAGCCTGCGTTCAATCAGCCCATGTACTATCGCCTTCGCATGGTGGACTTAGACGGCACGGCAGAGTTCTCGCCCATACGAAGCGTCACATTGCAGCAAAAAGCGGAGGCGGTGTTGTTTCCCAATCCCTCCAAAGGGCAGTTTTTCATCAGATTTGAGGAGGCGGTACAGCCCGGCACGCAATTGGAAATATTTGATGCGCTGGGGCGCAGCATGGCCCGAAGAATACTGGAAGAAGGCGCCCTGCTGGAGGAACTCAGTTTGGACGGAGCGGAGAACGGCGTTTATAGAGTACGCGTTACCAAAGCCGGGCAGGTGGTTTTCAACGGGGTTTTGCACCACATCAGGTAGGGGCTTGTCGGCAGGAAGACCAAGCCGGAACTTTACAATAAAATAATAAGTTAAAACGCGGTTTTCGATCAACGAAGGCCGCGTTTTGCGCGTCTATAGGAATGTAAATCACACACACACCATTTTTACAACCCTTTATAAACCTTATGCTTATGAAACGAAAACGATTGCTTCGCCCTTTTGATCCCGGTCTGCTGCTGCTTTTGCTTTTGTAGTTTTTCAGACTGAACCCGGCTGCTGATTCCGACGCCGCTTGGTACTGCTTCTTATTCCTTTTTCTTTCAATCTTACCATTGGAAGTACTGATTCCTCATTGTCTTTTTCACCTTTTAAAAAACCATACTGCCATGAGAACCCTCATTTTAGCTATTCCTTTCTGTCTGAGTTGTATGCTTGCAACGGCTCAATCTCCGAACGCCGCGCGTTTCCGTTGGGAACTCGGCTCCAATATTGGGCTGATGCCCACCTTTGCCAAAGACCGCCCCGACATGCTGATGCTGCCGGTGAGTGCCTATGTAGATTATCGCTTAGCCCCCAATTTCAGCCTGAGCGCAACGGGCGGGCATTCCCGCTCGGCCTTGGTACGCAACAGCAGCATTACCGGCGAGCCTTTGTATTATGAAAACAGCTATTCTTATGTCGGGCTGAGACTGGCGGCGCATACCTCGCCATACCGTTTTGATCGCTGGGATATTTATGGCGGCTTGTCCGGAATGCTGGTTTTCAGCGATATATCTGTTGGGCCGCTGAACAAGTCGGCCTCTGTTTTGGCAAGCAATCAGAGGCACAACAAATTTGTCCTTACCGGATTTTTGGGCGCGCGGTACGCACTTACTCCGAGATGGGGCATTCAGGCAGAACTCGGATTCGGGGCCTCGCTGCTCAATCTGGGGATATCCTACCGCTTTGCGAAAACGAGAAAATAAGTTTACCAGCTCATATCGTCCTCGTCTGCCGGCAATTCCGGAGATGTCGGTTTTTCTTCGGCATGTCGGGGATTGTATTCTGCCTCCGACTCGAATCTGGGGCGGCGCGGCGCCTGTTCCTCGCGGCGGCCCGGGCCTTGGTATTCGCCCTCGTAGTCATCGGGGTGATTAAATTCGTCGTAGTCGTAATCGGGCAGCAACTCCGTTTTTACATGATCTATGGCCTCTTGCAAATTGGAAAGAAAGCGGTTGAAATCTTCTTTGTACAAAAAGATTTTGTGCCGTTCATAGCCGTCGCCGTTCATCCTTTTGGCACTTTCCGTAAGTGTGAGGTAGAAGTCGTCTCCTTTGGTTTTCCTGATGTCGAAGAAGTAAGTCCTTCTCTTTCCCGCCTTCATTTTCAGGGAATAGACGCTGTCTTGTTTGGAATTTCTGTCGTTATCCACGCGAATTGAAATTTATGTTTACACGAAAAAGTAACAATCCATGACAAAAGTAAGTATTTGATGAAAATATCCAATTGCTGAAAAAAAAATCGTAGGATAAAAGCAACTTTGCGGCTGTTCCGACGCCGATGCTCACCTTTCCCGGCGCGGTTATTTGGGTATGAATATTTTAGACAACATCGTGGCGCACAAAAAAACCGAGGTGGCGCTGCACCGGCAGAAGTTTCCCATTGCTGTTTTAGAGAGCAGCATCTACTTTGAGCGACCGGTGTATTCTTTAAGCGAGGCGGTTCGCCGGGCGCCCGGCCCCGGTATCATTGCCGAATTCAAGCGGCGCTCTCCCTCTGCGGGCGAAATCCGCGCCGGCGCATCTGTGCAGGAAATCACTGCCGGCTATATGGAGGCGGGAGCTGCGGCACTGTCGGTACTCACCGATAAACAGTTCTTCGGAGGCCGCAACGGCGATCTTTCTGAAGCCCGCTACGTCAATTCCGGGCCTATTTTGCGCAAAGATTTTGTGATAGACGAATACCAACTCATAGAGGCCAAAGCCATCGGGGCGGATGCCATTTTGCTCATCGCGGCCTGCCTCAGCGTGCCGGGCTGCCGGGAACTGGCCCGTTTTGCCCGTTCGCTCGGCTTAGAGGTGTTGTTGGAACTGCACGATGCAGCAGAGTTGAGCCATGTCAACGAATACGTCAACGCGGTGGGGGTCAATAATCGCAATCTCAAGACCTTTGAGGTCAGTCTGGCCACCTCTTTTGATATTGTCGAGCGCCTTCCATCCGAGCTGCTCAAAGTGACCGAAAGCGGTATCAACGACCCCGCTGCCGCTGCCGATCTGTTGCACGCCGGCTACAAAGGCTTCCTCATCGGCGAGCACTTTATGCGGCAACCCGATCCGGGAGCAGCTTGCCGCGACTTCATTCAACGTGTCAACGACCGCAATCAATTACTCAATGGCGCCATTGCCTGAATCTCATTCCATAACTCTATGAAAATCAAAGTATGCGGGTTGAGAAACCCCGATAACATCCTCGCCATTGCAGCGCTGCCGGTTGATTTCATCGGCCTCATTTTGTATGCCGGTTCTTCGAGAAATGCGGCCTCCGAACAGATGATCGAATGGTTGGAACAGAATGAATCTGCTTTGGCCGGCGTCAAAATTGCGGGCGTTTTTGTCAATGCCGAAATTGAGGACGTACTCAATGCCGTACACGATTATCGTTTGGATTTTGTACAACTGCACGGCGATGAAAGCCCCGATTACTGCCGCGAGTTGGACAGTTTCCGCTCGCTCAGTTCCATGCGCACCGCCAAGCTCATCAAGGCTTTTCGGGTGGACGAACAATTTGATTTTTCTTCCGTTGCAGCCTACGCATCCTGGTGCAGTTACGCGCTGTTCGATACCCGTTCGGCGGAGTATGGCGGCTCCGGCAGGCATTTCGACTGGGAACTGCTGCGGCAATATGGCGGCCCGCTGCCTTTTTTGCTCAGCGGCGGCATTGCAGAGGAAGATGCGGAGGCCTTGCTCCAATTCCGTCATCCCTTGATGTTGGGGGTGGACATCAACAGCCGCTTCGAGACGGCGCCCGCTGAAAAGGATGTGGAAAAAATCAATCGTTTCATTCAAACGCTTCACAGATGACAGCCATTGACGAGAAAGGATATTACGGCGAATTTGGCGGCGCTTTCGTTCCCGAAATGTTGTTTGCCAATATAGAGGAATTGCGCAGCCGGTACATTGAGATCATTCAAAGTGCTGATTTTCAGTCTGAATTCAAGAGCCTGCTCCGCGATTATGCCGGTCGGCCCACGCCGCTTTACTTGGCGCAGCGGCTTTCCGACCATTACGGATTTGCCATCTACCTCAAGCGCGAAGACCTCCTGCACACCGGCGCGCACAAGGTCAACAACACCATCGGGCAGATTCTGGTAGCACAGCGCCTCGGCAAAACCCGCATCATCGCCGAAACCGGCGCAGGGCAGCACGGCGTAGCCACGGCCACCGTTTGCGCGCTCATGGGAATGCCCTGCGTAGTGTACATGGGCGAGGTGGACATGAAACGGCAGGCGCCCAACGTGGCGCGTATGCGCATGCTCGGCGCTGAAGTGAGGCCCGCCCTCAGTGGCAGCCGCACCCTCAAAGACGCTACCAACGAAGCCATTCGCGACTGGATCAACAACCCGGAAGACACGCACTACATCATCGGTTCTGTGGTGGGGCCGCACCCTTTTCCCGATATGGTGGCCCGGTTTCAGTCGGTCATCAGCGAGGAAATACAGGCACAGTTGCAGCAGCACACCGGCAGCCCCCGCCCCGACGCGATATTGGCCTGCGTAGGTGGCGGCAGCAATGCAGCCGGCGCATTTTACCACTACCTCAACGATGAGCGCGTTCGCCTGATCGCCGTCGAAGCGGCGGGCAAGGGCGTTCACAGCGGGCACAGCGCCGCTACCAGCATACTCGGCACACGCGGCATCATTCACGGCAGCCGCACCCTGCTCATGCAAACGCCTGACGGCCAGATCACCGAGCCGTATTCCATCAGCGCCGGCTTAGACTATCCCGGCATCGGGCCGCTGCACGCGCACCTCATCGCCACCGGCCGCGCTCAGGCCATCCCCATCACCGACGAAGATGCCTTGCAGGCTGCATTTTTTCTGGCGCGTACCGAGGGCATCATTCCCGCCCTCGAAACGGCCCATGCCTTCGCTGCTTTAGATCGCGCCGACATTCTGCCCGGCCAAACGGTGGTGGTCAACTTGTCGGGCCGCGGCGACAAAGATTTGGCGGCTTACATGGAGCATTTTGAAGACCCGGATTTGAAACTTGCGCCTCGAAGCTCGCGGTTTTAGGCAGCCTTCGGATTCCTTACACCAAAGATATGAACACTGCTGACTTCAACACCAACTGGCGCAAATCTGCCGCCGCTCTCTATCGGAAACCTACAGATTCCAAAGTGTTCGGCACGGTAGAGTTAGATGTCACCGAATTGGAAAAATTCATCGCCGAAAAACGCCGGCAGGGACTCAAAATCACCCTCACGCACATCTTCCTGCTGGCCATTGCCCGCTCCTATCGCGAAGCCGTGCCCGAACTCAATTGTTATGTTCGCATGGGCCGCATCGTGCCGCGCCGCAGCGTGGATGCCGGCCTCAGCGTACTTATCAAAAACGGCACCGAAATGAGTTCCGTCACGGTACCCGACGCCGACCGCCTCACCTTGACCGAGTTGGCCGCCTGGTTGGATGCCGAGCTGTCTCGCTCCCGTCGGGGCGACGAAAACGAGGCGATGAGCAACAAATCCATGTTGGCGCGCATTCCCTGGCCGTTTCGCAACTGGGTTGTTCACTTAGTGCGGCTCATCACCATTGAGTGGGGTTTTTCCGTTCCGTTTTTGGGCATCAGTCCTCACAGTTTCGGCTCCTTTTTGCTCACCAATACCGGCAGTGTCGGCATAGACGTAGGTTATCCGGCACTGTTGCCGCTTGCCAATCTTTCCGCCGTCATTTCGATGGGATTCCCGCAGTCCAAACCCGCCGTACACGAGGGGCAGATTGTTCCCCGTCGCCTGCTTACACTCAGCGCCGTGATGGATCATCGCGTGGTGGATGCGCTTCATGCCGGCCGCCTGTTTCGCTATTTCAAAAAAATAGTACGCGAGCCGGAATTGTTGGAAAAGAAGCCGGAGCCGGTTGCCGGTCAGTGAGCTGATTACCCTGCTACATCCCCGATGCGCTGCCGTTCACGTCGCCGAGCTTGATGGCCGTGAAGTTTTGATTGATGTTGAATCCCTGAATATCATTGATGTTGATGACCTCCGGAAATGCCTCAAACCAGGGATTGGTCGGCACGGGAAAAGAATACGATACGGGTATAAATCGCCAGCTTTTTCCATTGGGAAACTCGTCCAAACCATGAAGAATCAGCCTTCTGACGAGGATGGCGTCCAGCAGCGAGATATTGCCTGATTGATTCACATCGGCGGCGATGAGCTTGAAGGGAGTGTCCAGCTTTTGTACCGAAAGTATGTGCCTTTGAATTAAAACAAGATCGAGCGTGCTGACCCCATCCAGATAGTTGGTATTGCAGCGGGGTTCTATGGTAATATCACTGCCGAACGGTATGTTGCCAAATGAATAACTGCCGTTTGCTTGTAAGTTTACATTTACTTCAGGATAGGGCGATACGCTCATTTCATAGTAGCTCATAGCGGCGCCGGTTATTGTTTTAATGCTTCCTTCAATGGTGCTGCCACAGTTGCATTGGGCGCAAATTCCCGCCTGATCTTGCAAAAGCACCGTTGTAGCACAGGAGTCAACGAGTGCGCCGTTTTCCCATACATCTACTTTGAAGCCTATGGGGGTGCCTTGTAAATCAAATAAGTCGGTAAAACTACAATCCAGTACTAAGCCGTAGCGCTCTATATCCGGCAATTGGCCATAGATGCGCAGCGAGTATTGTACCGGATGCGGCAATGGATTGACAACCAAATCAGTAGCTAAAATAGTTGCCAACCCTACATCAGGCGTACCGTCTCCGTTGGTATCGGTGGGCAAGAGTACGGCGGTTAGCTGCCCCACACATTCCGGCGGCGGCACGGGATGTATGGCCGACAAAGAAAACAGAAGCGCGTACAGCGCGAGTAGGCCGGATGTGCCGACCCGAAGCAGAGACTTTTTCATATATACCGGTTTTTGAGCTACTTCACCACCACCATGCGCCGGGTGAGCGTACTCGTTTCGGTGCTCAGCGTGTATTGCAAAACGCCGGTGGGCAGGTCTTTGGTAGCAAGCATTATTTCGTTGTAACCCTGCACAAAGGCGCTGTTTTTTGAAAATACCACCCTGCCCTGCAAGTCGGAGATCGTGAGGACGACATTTTCCCAGCGCGGCAAATAGCAACTGATGGTCGTCATATCGTGGGCCGGATTGGGCCTGTTTTGGTACAGCTCAAATTGATCGGGCGTGAGGGATTGCCCCCCGAAGCGAAGCGCCACTCCGATGCGATTCAAGTCTTGATCGTAAGCCTCTGCATTGAGTCCGCTTTGGCTGAGGCTCAGCAGGTCGCGGAGTTGGCCCCCGGTTTTGGAATAGAAGACCAAACTGAGCAGTGTGGCATCTTCGTCATACACAAAGCCCGGTTGCGGATTGACCCAACTGATGTTGATCAAGCCTTTGTCGGTGCTGCCGGCATGGACGTTGCTTGACTCCAGAATGTTGTAATCAACGCCGGCCAGGCTCAATGCAGCGTCATTAAACCTCAGCCCGAATTGGAGACCCGAAACCCGGCTCAGGTCTTTATTTTTTAAAGTTACCGTGAACATCTCGTTGGGGCGCAGGGCCGCGTCGGGCAGGTCTATCCAGAGGATGCCTTCGGGTGTGTTGCGCCATTCGACTTCGTTCAGGTTTGGCGAGCTGCAATTGGTGACATCACCCACCCTGATAACGATGAAATCCTGATCGGGGTGGTTGCCCCATAAATCTTCGAATACAATCTGTTCCGGGAAAACCTCTGCCCAGGGATTGACAGGATTGGGAAACTCATAATCTGCCGGAATGAAGCGCCAAACCAATTGCTCTGCTGGGTTTTGTATGGCCAAAATTTCCATTTGCAGCAGGATAAGGTCGAGAATCGTTACCGAGCCGGAGCGGTTCACATCGGCAGCGATGATTTTGTAAGGGCTGTTCAAAGGTTGGATGCCCAATATGTGTCTCTGTATCAAAATGAGGTCAAAAGTGGACACGCAATCAAGCAGGTAGTCATAAGAACTTAGACCTTGTACTGTGTACGCTTGCCCTGCCGGCAGTTGTTGGAAAGCATATTGCCCGCTGGTATTGCTCGTCATGCTTTGCTGCATACCTCCAACAACCTGTACATCCAATCCCTGAACAGGCGAACCGGTCTCGCGGCGCAACATCCCCGAAATGCTCCCCATAGCCGGCCCCGGACATACGCCGCTCTGGTCTTGAAGCAGTATATAAGTCTCACAAAAATCGCGATTGCCGACGCTGTCCCAGGCATCAATAAAAACGACAATTTGAGTGCCGTCGGAACCATTCGTGGCATCGTGGTCTTCGCAGTCAAAAACCAAACTGAGCCGGGTGACGTCGGGTTGCTGCCCCTCGCCGCGAATGGAATAGCGCACGGGCGGCGAACAATCTACAACGGGGCTGGCAATAAAGTCGGAAGCCCAAACCTCGGCCATGCCGTCATCGGGCAAACCATCGTTGTCGGTATCCACCGGCATGAGGGTGAGCGTAAGGCCGTTGTAGCAAATCGGGGTGGGCGCTTTGCAGTCGCGTACTTCCACCAGAACATGCACGGCAGCCACATTGCCACAACCGTCTTCGGCGTGAATTTCAAACTTGTGCGTGCCGATGGGCAGCCCCTGTGGCGCAGTGCTTGCGATGCTGTAGTTGGGGTAGCTTCCCAATATGTTGAAAATCTGGGTGCTGCCGCTGAGCGTTCCGTTGGGTTGGCCGCGCACGGTGTGGTCGTAAGGAAAAACGCCGTTGTTGTACAGGTCCAAAAACACTTTGATCGTTACATCGTCTGGCGTGCAAACTTCTGAGACGGAGAAGGGGAAAGTCACCGGTCCTTCACAAATGGGATCGGCGTCAGTAGGGGAGTCGTAGCTGCAAAACGGCGCCGGAGTGGTCACTGAAATGACGGGATCAACATTGTCGTAAACCTTGATGAATTGAGCGTACTGCCAGAATCCCCGCGAGGTAATGGCCGGTTTGATGGCGGAATTGACCCAGTGCCCGGCGGGATTGCTCAGCCCATCGCAGGAACTACCTTTGGTGAAGGCTGCCGGGACGCCGTTGCCCTCCGAGTTGTCGCGGTCGAAATAAACAGTGCCGTTGGGTTTTACCAAAACCCATACATGCTCATCGCCGGGAATGCCGTCGCAGTCTTCGTCGCGGCTCACGATGACCGCCGGCGACTGGCCGTCGTACTCGCACCAGTTGATGACGCGGTAGGTGCGCAAAATTTTGTAACACTCATCGCCGGAGGCAGAGAAGGTTTCGTCATGCACGCTGACGGCGAGCAGGTCGCAGTTGGCAATTTCTTCCGTCAGGATGGTATCCGGCACAGGCAGGGTGCAATTGGCTTGCGCGTCCTTGGGGAAGCGAATTTCGTAATGGTGGGTGGTTTGCCCCCAGATGAACAGGGGAAAAACGAGGGTCATGGCCACTAAGGCCGTCAGAGTGTAAGGCTTTTTCATATACCGCGTAGTTTTAGATTTCTGCAAAATTAACTTCATTCGCTGAAATTATCAACCCGCAGTTCAAACTTTAATACACTTGCTCTATCATTGTACCCAAATAGGAGCGACTTTGACGGATTCCGATTACATCTCACATTTTACCGACCTCTCAGGCGGTCGCCTCCGCGTACACAGGTGGGGTGGGGGAGTGCGCCTGCTGCTTTGCCTGCATGGCTACGGCGATACGGGCGAGCGATTTGGAGGCCTGGCACGGGCTTTGGGCAACGAGTACACGGTCATTGCGCCGGACTTGCCCTGGCATGGCGCCACCGAATGGAAAAAAAAATCATTCGATGCCTGGGATGTACAGGAAATGGCGGAATCGCTGATGGCCTTAGAAAACAAAGCCGACTGCATATTGTTGGGCCACAGTTGGGGCGCCCGCCTGGTCATGTCGGCACTGCCATTGTTGTCGGAGCAGGTATCTTCTGCGTATTTTATTGCGCCCGGCGGCTTCGATCCGGCTTCGCGCTGGGCCGGCGAAAAACTCCCGCTTTGGTTGCGCAATGCGCTCATTTACAGTGTAGAACATCATACCGGCAGGTGGCTGGCTTTCGCCCGATGGTGCGTGAAGATGGGTTGGGCCTCGGCTTCTACTTTGCGCTTTTTTCAGTCGAGCCTCGAAACGCCCGAACGCCGCGCCCGGCTCATGGCGGTGTGGAAAAACCTGTACGGTTTTCGCATCCGGCGGGCGCCCTTGCAGGCGCTGTCTGTGCCGAAATGCTTCATCGTGGGGGGGCGCGATATGCTGGTGTCGCCTCATGCGGTGCGGGATTTTGCGCATGGCCTGCCCAATACCCGCTTCATCACGCTGCTCGATTGCGGTCATTGGCCGGATGGGGAGGCTTTGGCCAAGGTGATATCCAACTCGAAACCTTGAACCAGGAACCTTGAACGCGAAACACGCGAAATCCCGCGAACCACGCCTCCGTCGTGGCGCAGCGCGAGGGGAGCGAGGAACCTTGAACCCGAAACGCAAATTTTTTTGAACGCGAACTTTAGCGAAGGGCGCGAATTTCCGCGAACGCGAGGGGAGCCCGGAACCTTGAACCCGCCTTCACACGCCTGTGGCGTGGTTCGGCGGATGAAACCCGGAACCCACACCTGTTTATTGACGCTGATCTTTTATGATTTGTATGATTTACGCTGCTCGTAGAGGGCATAACGATCATAAAAACCTGCGTCTTTCAGCGTCGAAAACCCGAGCCTTGTTTTTGCTTCTCCGGCTTAGTGAATGGGTGACTACCCCACTGAAACTTGCGGAGTCACCCCTTCACTACCCCGAAACCTGAAACTCGACACTGGTTTTCGGTAGGCGGTTTGCCAATCAGAAATCAAAAAATCAGAAATCGGAAATCGGAAATCCGAAATCGGAAATCCGAAATCAGGAATCCGAAATCAGAACCCGAGCCCCCCCTTCCCCGTTCCAACATTTCTTCCGACCTTTGCATCTCAAAATAAAACCAACCAACCATGTTCACCAACGTCAGAGCCGCTCTGCAACAGGAGCTTCAGGAAATACAAGACGCCGGCCTTTACAAAAAAGAGCGCGTCATCCTCACGCCGCAAGGCCCCGAAATCGCCACTGCCGAAGGCGGCGAAGTCCTCAACTTCTGCGCCAACAACTACCTCGGCCTCTCCTCGCACCCGCAGGTCGTCGAGGCGGCCTTGGAGGCCATTCGCTCGCATGGCTACGGCATGTCCTCCGTACGCTTTATTTGCGGCACTCAGGACATTCACAAAGAATTAGAGCGCAAAACCGCCGAGTTTCTCGGCATGGAAGACTGCATCCTCTACGCCGCCGCTTTCGACGCCAATGGAGGTTTGTTCGAGCCGCTGCTCGGCGAACAGGACGCCATCATCTCCGACGAACTCAACCATGCCTCCATCATTGACGGCATTCGCCTGTGCAAAGCCCAGCGCTTCCGCTACAAGCACAACGACATGAACGACCTCGAAGACAAGCTCAAAGAGGCCGCCTCTGCCCGTCGTCGTCTCATCTCCACCGACGGCGCTTTCTCTATGGACGGCACCATCGCGCAATTGGACAAAATCTGCGACCTCGCCGACCGCTACGACGCTATGGTGATGATTGATGAATGCCACGCCACGGGCTTCCTCGGCAAAACGGGCCGCGGCACCCACGAACACCGCAATGTGATGGACCGCATAGACATCGTCACCGGCACCTACGGCAAAGCCCTCGGCGGCGCTTCCGGCGGCTTCACCGCTGCCCGCAAAGAGATTGTGGAAATGCTCCGTCAGCGCTCCAGGCCCTACTTGTTTTCCAATACGGTGGCTCCCTCTATCGTCGGCGCTTCCATCAAGGTGCTCGACATGCTCAGCAGCAGCACCGAACTGCGCGACAAATTGGAACGCAATACCCAATACTTCCGTCAGGCTATGACCGCCGCCGGTTTCGACATCATCCCCGGCGAGCACCCCATCGTGCCCATCATGCTCTACGATGCGCCCTTAGCACAGGAGTTCGCCGCGCGCCTGCTCCACGAAGGCATCTACGTCATCGGTTTTTTCTATCCGGTAGTGCCCAAAGGCAAGGCCCGCATCCGCGTACAGCTCTCCGCCGCGCACGAACAGGAACACTTGGAAAAAGCCGTCGCCGCTTTCACCAAAGTGGGCAGGGAATTGGGCGTACTGAAGTAAGGAAGGAAAAGGGCGCGCTGCGGTGCGCCCACACCATGCTGCCTGTCTTTCTCCCTGAAGTATGAAAATGGTAGATGTCGGCGTGCTTGGTGAGAAGGGGGTAAAGAGAGGTGGTTTTTGGTGCTGGTCTCAATATGACAAGCTGTTTATTCTTTTATCAGTTTTTGTGAGCACAAAGCTCCTTCTTTAGTCCTTAAAAGCAAGAAATAAAACCCCCTTTTTATTTCACGGAGATGTATTTGCCCATTTCTCAAAGCCCCGTTTAAAATTGTTTTGCCTGTGGCGTCGTAAATGATATATTCTTCAAAAATGCGCTTATGGTCTTCAATAAACAAAACGTCTTGTATCGGATTGGGGTAAATTTTTATGCTGCCTTGTTCTATTTCTTTTACCGGGGTTATGAAACACGATGATGGCGAATCCGGATACAACAAATCTGAGTTCGAATAAAAACAAAGTAACCTGTCAGTATAGTCAAAAAAGCAAAACAGCAGACGTGAAATGACTCCATAATCACTGCCTATTCCCTCAATCCAATATTCTTCTCCCCAGCCGGGCAGATCGAGCACACTTAATTTCCATCGTTTTCTTACCTCGCCATTATTCAATATGACGGAGTCAACAGCATCAACTACCTGCGTGCAAAATCCATCAACCTGGAATGCGTCATTTATTTCCAAAGAAAAATCATACAGTAGTATCTCATCTGTATCACCTTCTTTATAAAATACTTTTTTGGTTGAATCTTGTCTTAAATAACATTCCTGAAATTCCAGGCTTGCATTCAGCGCATCATAAGAATACAATATTTTATTATAGGGGATGTCGTTCAATGTCGTGTCCTCTCCGATTCTGACAGAATAAGACACAGTATTGGGAGAAAATACCGGGTAAACGACAATATTCCACTGATTACCGATTTTTACCAACTCTTGAGCATTCAAACCATGACTCAATACCGTCAGTAAGAAGATGTAGCCATAATTTAGTTTGTTTATACTTTTCATTTTATTGGTGATTGACTGTAGAGAGTAACGTTATTTTTTAGATGCGATGGAAGAGTGCGCGCTTTCCGGGAAAAGTGCGGCCTTTCTTTTGATCATTTCCGAAGCGATCAAAGCGCTACTGCCGCCGGCTTCCTGTAGTTTTGAAATGATATGGGAATAACTTTTTTCATCCCTGTTCTGGCTGAGTTTAAACACATTGTCCATCGCCTCCGCTTTGACTTCAAAACCAACAATGGCGGACATCATTTTGCTCAAATAATCATCCGGCAGATTGTCATAAAATGTCGGCGATTGCGCATTGTTTTTTTCAAATTTCAACGTCAGTTTCCGCATAAAAGCAACGAGTTCATCGCCGGTCATAAAATTGACCCGCCCGGCAACGTGAACGCTTATATAATTCCAGGTAGAACCTATTTGCGGATTGCTGTACCAGGAAGCGCTCACATAGCAGCTCGGTCCGCTGAAAACCAGCAGTGCGTTGGGGTTTTCCATCCATGCCTTGTGGTGGTCTGTGTTGCGCATGATATGCCCCTGTAAAAACAATTCGCCGTCTCTTTCTTCCAATAGAATGGGAATTTGCGTGGCCACTTGCGCCCCTGATAAAAAACTCCCCGTCATAAAGGCAAATGGATGTTCTTCCATGAAATCCAAAACGGCTTGCTTGTCTTTCTCCTTGAAGTATGAAAAATGGTACATGTCGGCGTGCTTGGTGAGAAGGAGGCAAAGATAGGTTTTTATTTTTTAGATGCGGTGGACGAGTGCCAGCGGGGTGCATTGTTGTCAGAATTTTATTTATCTTCATTCAAAAAAGAATCAACTCCTGAATTGAAAAAAAATGCCATACCTTTTATAGTTCTGCCCTCCATATTCCAAGCCCATGCTCTACATCTTGGGTCTTTCGGAACAGTCACGAGGGATATGCTGCGCATCTCAAAGTCTTTGACAACATACTTGCAAATCGCTCCGCTATAAACATGCCCAGAAATGTGTAAACAAGCCCTAACGTCTAAATCACAAATTGAACAAGTTTCTTTTTTTATCAAAAACTCAGGGCTTGCGTAGATTCCATTTCCATATACTTCCAAAAAATCCTTATGAAGTTCTTCCAATTTCTTTGAAACTATCACAAAGAGGTCTCCCTGAAAATTATCAATCACATAATCAACTCTTTCTTTGCAATCCCAAAGTTTAATCCACAATTTTTCTATTAGGTCATTTTTTTCAAACCACTTTTCAGGTGTTGTAATTTCGCCAATTTCAATGAAGTCGTCAATTGCCTTAAATCCAATAGCAAGCACCAAAATCAGGCTTTTGTCATCGTCCTCAGCCCAAGTATTCTCTTTTAATATTTTTTTATATTCATTCAGCAACGTCGTACTTATACCTTTAGCATCTTTAAATCGCTTGGCTTGAATGTATTCCCAGCACTCTGTAAAGTATTTGAATGAAATAGGCTTAAAGTTTGTTTTTGTGATTAGTATTTTATTTTTCATTTGCATTTTGGGAGTCTATGTTTTCCAGTATTTTGATTAAGGTTGTGCCATCTCCTTTATATTTAAATGAATCCACCCTCCCATTTTTTAAGTATTTGATTTCAATGTTAACTTGCGGTTGTGGTTTATTTATATCTTTTCTTTCTCCAAGTCTAAATTTATTGGTCACATAATTTGCAATTAAACTTATTGTTGTTGGAAGAATTACAGAGTCAATGATAAAGATTTGACCTAACCAAATATCATAAGACCTTCTTTCAAGAATATTTGAATTTAGTTGCAAATCGTATGACAATGGTTCGTGATATACTCACGCCGCCCAGGCGGCGTAATAATTAGAAAATA
>ERZ761609.144-NODE-144-length-99441-cov-24.276598_pt1 | contig 99441 bp, 90 predicted proteins | sample MGYA00511163_ERZ761609 | MGnify/ENA primary metagenome ERZ761609 (study PRJEB28899, sample SAMN02445070) | bioreactor sludge metagenome | biome: EBPR sludge | place: Australia: Brisbane, Thorneside Wastewater Treatment Plant | collected 2011-12-16 ...
TTCTCAATCTGTTCCATTAAAATTCTCACCATTTCGCGCCCCATCAGCTCAAGCGGCTGCCCAATAGTAGTCAATGAAGGTTCGGTGTACTTTCCTTTTCGAATTCCGTCATAGCCGATGACCGCGACCTGATCCGGAACACGAATCCAATTTTCCTTCAACGCACGGATCGCTCCGATAGCGATGTCATCGTTCACGCAAATAATGGCCCGCGGTAATTTTTCCGACTGGTGAATCATGTCGAGCATTTTCAAATAACCGTCTTCTTCAAAAAAGTAATCGCATTTCCGATAATGTTCAGGGTCAAAAGTCAGCTGATACTGTCCCAAAAGTTCACGCAATAAATCGTACCGCTGACGGGCGTCCAATGACGCGTCATCGGGCGCGTGAAGCATTCCGATTTTACGATAGCCCCGGCTTAAAAGATGCCGCATCGCGAGATGCACACCCTCTTTGTTGTCGCAATAGACAATACTGGAGCGCAAACTTGGCGTGGGGTCGTTAATAACAATCACGGGGATTTTCTTTTCATCCAAAGCTTCGGCAATATAACGATCGTGAATACGCCAAGTAATCAGAATCAACGCATCTACCTGATGACGGTCCAATATTTTAAAATCAGGGTTGCGGTACTCTTCATCTTTAACCAAGATCAACCGAAAGTCATGCGGTGTCCCCACCAGCGCGTTGGTAACGCCGATCAAAACCTGCGTAAAATAATCACCCTTGAATAACTCCGGCGTAAAAGCGCCTATCAGGCCTATCGTTAATCTTCTTTGCGACTCACTCATACCGATATTCTCTCTGTGAAAAAATTCGTTCACCTCAAAGCTGTTTCTAAAGGGTACCTAATCGAATTCAAATACGCAAGCACACTCTGGAACGCGGATGCCAAAGAAAAGCGGCTTTATCGCTTTCATCACACTCCCTTTGACGGATCGTTTTCAAAAACAATTCAAGCCATTCCTGATTGCGTAGAAACGAATGAGCACTTTCATCCTTAAAGAGAACAAGCCGCGCTTCGTCTATTTTCTGTTTGGCAAGAAGCTTATTCAGTTTTCTCGCGAAAGATTCGGGTTGAGGTTTAAAAAAATCCGTTTTTAACTTCGACTCCACTCGTCCGAAATCGGCTTCTGTATGACGCTCCAGAACGCCCCACAAAGAACCAAACTGTATCAAACGCTGTTCTAAAACTGCTTGCTTTGATGCATGCCGAATCAAAAGATCGGAAAACTCAGCCCAACTGCGCGGCGCGTCACCGACAAAAAACTGCAGCACCTCGAACGTGTAATAACCTCGCACCACCGCGGACACTTGCCGCAAAGCTCCCGCGTACCAATCTTGAAAAGCACGGAAAATAATTTTTTCATCTTCCGAAATAAGCGAAAACACGCTCACCTGAATCTCTTTTCCGTCTAAATTGAGTGCTCGGTAAAGCACTGCGTCATTTTCGCGCCCAATCCAATAAAGTGATTCATTCGCCAAAGAAAGTTCGACCGGAACAAAAAAAGACTGTTGCTTGAAAAGCTCGATGGGTAAAACCGGCTTTAAGACAGGCGAGCCATCTTCCGGCGCGGGCAAAGTCAAGGCAATACCGCTGACGAAACAGGCGCGGCAACATTTTTCTTAGCCGGAATTTTTTTGGGTATTTTCTTTTTTCGAATAACCCGCGGATCTTCAAAAATCATTTTTTCAACCTGACTCTCGGTTAATTCTTTTTCCGCAAACTCAATCCCCAACGCATTGTGATGACGGTCTTTCTCACTCTCTTCTGCGGAGTTCGTTTCATCATCAATTTCATGCGCATCTGTCGTCAGCTTTGCAAATTCACGGCCATAAGCTTTGGCCAACCAATAGCTCCAAAAAATATGCCGAATCGTATCGTAAGCAATTTCAGGGTCCCGCCGGCTTAAGTGAACCGCTTTCATTTCGGCCTCGCGCCGGAACTTCAGCAGCTTAGGCATACGGATTAAATTTTCGGAGGCAAGCTTAAGGTCAGACTCCGTAAACTTCGGCTCAATCATTTCCGCGATAATTCTCAAATCCTCGGAATTTCCCTCAAGGTGAACATCCCCTTTTTCATTTTGAACCGAATGAAAACGAACGGAAATCGGCCAATCATCTACCAAAAAAACAGCCCGCCCCCGCATAGATAAATTCTGAGTCGGCGCGTCTTTAAAAACCCAATCTTTATAAGCATGAAATTTCTCAACAGCTTGTTTCTTCCAATTTTTGGGATTGGCAGAAAAAGCTAACTGCGTTTGAAAATCCATCTTAGAAACGGATTCGATTCGTTCGTGGTCGTCCAAGCTTTCATTCAAAAGCTGTCCGCCGCGGGCATCAAGCCCATTGATCTGAACCTGCACTTTTATACCGCTAAAATCAACCCGCATTAATCCCAAACGCATACTGCTGATTTTTAAATCAAATTCACGGGGAGAGAAATAGGGGTGCTCAAAACGCGTAATTCCCTGCGCGCGAATATTTTTAAAAACAAAAGAATTTCCCAAAAAATAAATTTTTCCATAATCAAACAGGCGAAGCTCAAAACTCTTCCCTTCCGTTGTCTTCACCCAGCGCTGCAGCTGCCGGTCAAATTCGGGCTTCAAAACCATGATTGCTGTCAGCGCGGCAACGCCGACAAGAACCAGAAAAAATGAAATTGTAAGGAAAACTTTCCTAATCAAAATAAAATCCCTAAAAGCTAAACACCTTGGTTTTCAAGAACGCGCGGATCATTCAAAATCATCTGCGCTACTTCCTGCTCCGAAAGCTTACTCTGCGCGTATTCGATTCCGAAAGCATTATTACGCAAATCTTTTTTGCTTTCTTCTGCCGTGTTACCGGAGTCATACGATTCGTGCGCATCGGTAACCCGCAAAGCAAAATCCACGCTAAAAATTTTGGTCAAAAAATAGCTCCAAAAAATATGCCGGACCGTGTCATAGCTCACTGCCACCCCGGGCTGATAAAGCGCCCTTGCTTTTTCTTCGGCAAGGGTTCGCACGTAAAGCAATTGCGGTGTTTTTAAAAGGTTCTTCGACGCAATTCGAACATCCTCGTCGGTAAACTTAGGCTCAAGAATATGCGCTATTTTACGCAAATCGTTAGCATCACCCTCAAGATGCGTTGATCCGTTGCGCTTTTTAACGGAATGAAAATAAACCCTCGTTGTCAGACCGTCCGCGGCAAAAGCCGCGTTGCCGACCATAAACACATCGGTCATATCCGCTCCGCTAAAAACCCAGCGTTTAAATTGGCGCGCCCAAATTAAAACAGACCGCTTCCACTGCCACGGCACCAACTGAACCGGAATTCTGGTTCTAAAATTAAGTTCGGAAATCGACTCCAGCCTTCGCGGGCTTTCACTGGCACCCGGCAAAAAATCTCCTCCGCGCACCTCGAGGCCATCTATATAAATTTCTATTCCGATGCCGCGCCGAAAATCGAATGAAAAAGAAATCTGCAGGATAGGAATATCCATTTGAAAATGTCTTGGCTGAAAGTAAGGGTAATCGTACCGAATCAATCCGCGGGCGCGAACCTGACTGAAAACGACTCCATATGAAACATACCGGAACCCGCCGTATTCAACCGAACTCAATTCAAATTTGCGCCCTTTTGAGCTTTTAACCCAATCTTGAATTTGCTGATCAATCTGAGGTTTGATATTAAGACCGATAAAAATCAAAAGCAATATAACTACGGCGGGAATACCAATTGCCAATCGCACTCGCGGCTTGATATCTAATTTAAACTCTTTACCCGTAGTAAATTTTTTTTGGTAAGGAGCAAAGGGGCGCTTTATTTTATTGTTTTTATCCAACTCAGCTTTAAGATCAGAATACTTCACGCTTGCTTTTTAACCCCCGTCACGTCGCCTCGATGCCCCGCCGAATCAATCGTTCAGCTGATCTTCCAACTTAACGGTCAATTCGAAGATTTGCTCAAGCAGATAATTGGGAATTAATTTACTGTCAGCGCATTCTTTGCGAACAGCGCTGAGAGCCGAAATAGCCCGACGCAGAACACCGTTTCTCTTTGTTTTCTTAAATTCAGCACTTTCGGTGTCCTGAGTCTCTTCAACAATCTTCTTCACCTTTGCGCGGATTTCTTCCTGCCCGACACCGCGCTCCAAAACTGATTCCTTCATCTCCGCAAAATCTTCCGCGGGAATATTTTTGTTGTTCTTGGCGAGCCGAAGTGTATTGAGCGCTTCCAGATCAGGGACGGGCCGCGCGGTTTCTTTTTCAAAAAACTCCGGCTTGGTCAGTTTCGGCTCTTCGGTTTCTAAAAACGCGAAAGATTTGATAATTTTAGAAGCCATGGCTTCTTTCATCCCAAGCTCTTTTTTGCAATAAGTCTCAAAAGCAAGAAAGCCCCAGCTTTTGTACATCTTGTCTTTATAAATCGTCTGCAAATAACGGCCCAGTTCAATCCAAGATGCTTTATAGCTTTTCGCGGTTTGAAGTGTTTTACCGCGGATTTCTTCTTCAATCACTGACATAATTTCCCCTCACACTGTTTTAAGATTTAAAATTTCATTCCGTTTTCAATTCACCCACGGGAAACTGCTCGGCGCTCCAGGAGCAAATCCGAGGAATACCCGAAGCCATCGTATACTCTAAAAAATAAACCGAAACCCATTCCGCTCCCGTGCGCTTATCGCGCAAAATAAAAAGCCCCGGGGCCAATTCCTGTTTTTTTTCAAAATCCTTACCGGTGCCGACATGCTCATGCCGAATATCAAAATGCCCCGCCAGCTTCGTGCATGAGCTGGACGCGACATAAAAAGAGTTCGCGGTTTGATAAAAACCATAGGCGGGATGATCCTCCCTCAAAGGAACTTTGGTGGAAACCGGACCGCACCCTGAGAAACTCAAAATCAAACATAGCCACAGCACTGCTTTTTTCATAAAATTGGTTCGGCATTATAAATGAGGCTACAAGTTATGTGTACATAACTTGTTTTGCCGAATTTATCCTGAGCCCAGCGAAGGATACACCAATATGACAAACCCCAAATAGCGGCAAAGGAATACTCTCATGGTAGAAATTGATATTGAATTTACCGGCAACTTAAGCACCAAGCTCACTCATGGGCCTTCCGGTACGATTTTAACCACCGACGCTCCCAAAGATAATCAGGGTGAGGGCAAGTCTTTCTCTCCGACCGATTTAACCGCCAGCTCGCTGATTGCCTGCATGCTGACCATTATGGCGATTTATGCCAAGCGCCACGGCTGGGATTTAACCGGCGTCAAAGGCAAAGTAATTAAAGAGATGACTTCTGAGCCCCCGCGAAAAATCGCAAAACTGTCGGTTTATTTTCAAATGCCGAAACGGTTTTCGGAAGCGGAAAGAAAAGCGCTTGAGGCAGCCGCTTTAACCTGCCCGGTGCACAAAAGCCTTCATCCTGAGGTCGAAATCCCCGTCCGGTTTGACTACATCTAAAAACTCTATAGACGGCCCGCAAAAGTTTAAAAAGATTCAAGTGCCGAGCGCAAGCGAACAATCAAGAAGGCGCCGGTACTCATCTGCGCCGAAGATGAGTCTTTTTCAATTGTTGCTCAATTTTTTCTGAAGCTTTTCGTGTTCCTGATTCAGCTCCAGCCATTCATGTTCGGCTTCCTTAATCTGGGAATCTAAGGTCTTGATCTTGTTCATTTTTTCCTGAGAAAAATTAAACGAATCTTCTTCAAGCTTTTGTTTGTCTTTCTGTAAGCGTTCTATCCGGCTTTCCGCCTTATTCGCCTGAATCTTGGTTGAAGTCATCTTTTTCCGAATTTCGTTTTTTTTCTCACTTTCGGCATCAGCCTCCGAAGGCGCACTCGTCGCTGCTTCTTTTACTTCGGCCGGAGCCGCCGAACCCGAAGAAAAAGACGCGTCCCCGTCGTGCTTTGTTTCAAGCGAGTAAACATAATCCTCATAGGTTCCGGGATATTTTCTTACAGCCCCGTCTTTCACTTCAATAATCTGGTCCGCGATCATATTGACAAAAGTACGATCATGCGAAATAAAGAATATCGTTCCGTTAAATTTTTTCAGCGCGCGCCCCAAAGCTTCCACGGTTTCGAAATCCAAATGGTTAGTCGGTTCGTCCAAAAGCAATACGTCATTTTTATCGAGAAGCAATCCGGCTAAAATCACGCGTGCTCTTTCGCCTCCCGACAAAACCGGAATTTTCTTTTGAACATCATCGCCCTTAAACAGAAAACAGCCCGCAATATCTAAAATATCCTGCATCGAAACGCCTTGAGCGGCATGACGGGACAAATGAGAAATAACTGTGTCTTCCTTATGCAAAGACTGAAAAACATGCTGGGCATAACAAGCCACCTTTAATTGATAACCCCATTTGAAAGCACCTGATTTCGGCGCCAAGTCGCTTGTAATGGTACGAAGAAAAGTTGTTTTACCCTGTCCGTTATCGCCGAGAATCGCAATTTTGGAACCGCGCTCAACATCAAAATGAATCTTAGATGCGATCAGTTTATCGGGGTAACCGATAGCGAGATCCTGGCAATCCAGCGCGACGCCGCCTTTGAGCTCAACCTGCGGAATACGGATATTCATCGCCCCGGCCAATTGCGTCACTTCAATCGTGCTCAGTTTATTCAACGCTTTCAGACGGGACTGCGCGCGTGCCGCAGTAGATGCCTTGGCTTTAAAGCGATCGACGAAAGCCTGCATTTCCGCTTTTTTCTTTTCAATGCCCTTGTTATAGGCTTCAACTTGGCGGATGTTTTCCATTTTAAATTGAAAATACTCTTCAACATCACCGGGATAAAGCGTGGCGCGGCCGGCATCAATTTCTAAAGTGTGATCACAAGTCTTTTTCAAAAATTCACGATCATGCGAAACAATCAAATAACCGCCGCGAAACTCCTGCAAAAAATGTTCGAGCAAAATCAAAGTGGAAAGATCGAGATAGTTGGTCGGCTCGTCGAGAATTAGATAGTTCGGGTTTTTAAGAAGCATCGCGGCTAATTTAACCCGTGTGCGAAAGCCGCCCGAAAGCGCGCCAATCGCCATATGAAACTTATCGTAATCAATTTCGAAGCGGTGGCACATTTCACCGCATTCCCATTCCTCGCGGTTGGTGTACCGTACCAAAAACTCCGCGACGGTTTCTTCCGTCTTATAGGGGTCATGCTGTTCAAGGTACGCCAAACGCAAATCGGAGTTGCGGATAATTTGACCGGAATCCTGCTCCTCGGCACCGATAATGATTTTACAAAGCGTGGACTTACCGGCTCCGTTACGGCCAATAACGCCAATTTTCTGGTCGCTTCCAAATGACGCCGTACAATCATCCAAAAGGACACGCGCCCCGTAAGTCTTTCTTAAATTTTGAACTTGCAGCATTACCGGCATACTATTTTTTTCTTACTCCGTGCCCGAGGCACATAGATGACACCTTCTTTACTTAGGACCGTCTAACAAGAAGGCGTATAATAATGAACTTATGAAGATTTTGAAAGTTTTGCTTTTAATTAGTTTGGCGATACTGCTTTTAGCAACGGCAGTTGTTGGCTATTGCTGGAAAAACCGTGTCCCTCTATTGGAGAAAGCAATGAATCAGGCAATCCGTGAATTATTTGAAGGAACCTTGCGTCTTAAAAGCGTGGATATAAAAAATGGAAAACTACTCATTCAAGGAATCGAAGGCGTCATGACTATGGATACGCGTCAAGTTCCAATTCAAATCGAAAAACTGGAAACGGAAACTCCGCTTTGGGAAACTCTTTTAACCCGCCGCAGTGAAATTCGCTTTCACGGCTTTCGCCCTAAAAATGCGGATCAAAGCACTCCCATTTCCGGCAGCCTGCGTCTGCGCGGCAATGAAACCCAATCTGCCAGCCTGCGCGCCCAAATCAGCCGTGTTTGGATTGAAGATTACGCGTGGATTGACCCCGTCAGCTTTAACGGTTTGCGCGGTTATGTTTCAGGAAACATACGCATCCGAATTGACTCCAATGAAAAAGCTAAGTTTGAAATCGACTTAAAATCAGAACCCGAGGGCGGCGAAGTCCCCGCGCGGTTCCTTGAGTTCGCTCTGCCCTATTTGCCAAAAGCACAAAACACAAAAGATTTGCGCGACCGCATTAAAAAAGTGGAAGGGGTTAAGTTTGTTAATAGCATCATTTCGGCAAAAACTACGGAACCCGGAAAAATTCAGGCTGAAATGAAAATGCTTTTCCCCGAAATCAACATCAACCTTAATCTGAATCTGACGATATTGGTGGATGAAGAGCACGCGTTTCTGCGCGCCTTCAAGTTACTCGGCCTATTTAAAATCCAAGCAGGTGCTAAATGAAAAAGCTATTTTTATTATTCGGGGTTATGCTCGCGCTGAGCGGATGCACCGTTAAAGCCGTCGGCGACCCGAACCGTCCGATCACAATTAACGCCAATGTCGTTGTGGACATTCGCGGTTTAAAACAAACTGCCAACAGCATTGAAGATATGGTTGCCCAAGGAGGCCAGAAATGAAAAAAATACTGTCATTTATCGCAGCTGTTTCGCTTATTTCACAAATCGGTTTTGCCGCGAATTATGACATTCGCGAAATGACGCCTGAAATTAAAAACGCACTCTCAGGAAGACAAGCGCGCTACGCGGAGCTTCAGGCCGCCAAGAACACCGGCGCTATTCGGGAAAACAATGAAGGGCTAGTGAGCGGAAACTTTCCGCTTGTTTCAGCTGAAAACCGCGACCGCATGGTCATTTACCGTGCTATCGCGGAACAAAACAATCTGGGTTCCGCCGGACTTCCGCAAATTCAACGGGCTTTTGCCGAAACCATCCGCGAACGCGAAGGCAGATAATATTTTCGCTCTGTTCTTTCGCAAACTCGAAAGAACAGCCGCGCTCACAGCTCTGGCTTAAAGCGGACTTCAGCCCAACTGCAAATCAGCGGGAAGTTCGGCCATGTAGGCGCGAATTTCACCGGTCATGGGGTGAGGAAAAGAAACACTCGCAGAATGAAGCGCAGGCCGGGAAAAAGTTTTATCTTCGGGCTGACCATATTTCACATCCCCTGCCAGCGGAAAACCTTTTGCCGCGCACTGAACCCGAATTTGATGGGAACGGCCTGTCTCCAATTCAATTTCAGCCAAAGTTAATTTCTTACCGTTTTTCTCCGCGTAACGTAAAGGCTTCAAACTCAAAATCGCTTCTTTCGCACCGTGCGTTCGGGGCGAAACAACCTTGACAGTATTCTTCGCTTCATCTTTCAAAAGCCAATGCACCCATTTTTGCGGGTCACGGATGTTACCGTGCAGCCAAGCTAAATAGGTTCGGCGAATTTTATTTTCACGCAAAGCCTCAGACAAACGGCTTGCGGATTTCGTGCGCTTCGCGAAAATCATAATCCCCGAGGTATTACGGTCAAGCCGGTGAATCGTGCCGACATAATTCCGCCCAAAATGAACGCGTAGCCAATCCACCATGCTTGGCGATCCGGAAGCATCCTCCTGCGACAAAAGCCCCGCGGGTTTATCCATCACGATTAAATGGGAATCTTCAAAAATAATTCTGGGTTTTGTAACGGGGTCCGGCGCGTGAAGCTTCTTTTGATACGGTGAATGAGCCGCGGCTTTTGCGGCATTATTGACTTTGCTTTGCTCGCGCTGAAATTGCGCGTGAGCAATCACGCGACGCTGTGCTTTGTGTTTTCGGCTGACGCGCTGTTTCAAAGGTTTTTGAGAAGTGCGTTGGACGGAGAACTTGCCACCGCGCGGCGAATTTCAGCGATAGCGGACTTAAGCTTTAAAAGCATCGCGGACTCTTCAACACCCAAATCCGCGGCGCCTTCATCGTCCCACGCGGTTAAAACAAAAAGTACAGTTAAGTCCGCAACATCGCGGGCGGGCTGGTAAAGCTCCGTGTTTTTATCCTGATCTTCAACCGGAGATAATACGCCCGCTTTTTCCAGCTTTTCAGCGACGCCGCGCACAAGCCGAATCGGGAGATCATACTGTTCCGCAAAATCATGCAGTTCAAGCGGCTTTTCACCATCACAAAACCGTTTAACCGCAGCCTGCGTCACAAGCAACGCGATCGATTTTTGGAATGACAAACTCGCACGGCGGCTTTCCTCTTCAAATTCATAAGTCTCTTCATTTTGGTGCGCGAATGCCAACTCGGCTCCGTAAAGCACAATTTGCCATGAAATTTGAAGCCAAACCAAGAAAAGAGGCAATGCCGCGAAACTTCCGTAAACCGCGCCAAAATTCGACGCCACCATTTGCGATTTAATATAGAGAACCTGTACTAATTGATAAATCGTTCCCGCGACAATTCCACCGACCAGGGCCGAACGTTTTTTAACGCGTGTGTTGGGCATCACAACATAAAGAAAAGTCAGCAGCAGCCAAAAAATGACATAGGGCAGAAAACTTAAACATTTGATAGCAAGCGGCCCGATTAGTTCACCCGCCTGACCAATATGCGCCATGATATTAGTCACTTGCGTTGAAATAAAAACGGTCAAACTGCCGGAAAGAATTACCAGCACCGGACAAATAAGCATAATGGCGAGATAGTCAGCAAGCTTGCGCGCCATGGTGCGTTCTTTTTGAACCGCAAAAATATGATTGAATGATTTTTCTATGTTTTGCAAAACCTGAATCACAGACCAAAACAAAAGCAAAATACCGATTCCCGCGATGACGCCGCCCTTGGTGTTTTGCAGCATCGTCTCAGAAAACTGCACAACTCTTTGAATCACTTCCTGCTGCCCATCCATTTCCATCAACCGATCATGCAGCATTTTTTCAAAACCAAAGCCTTTGGCAATACCAAACGCCATAGCAAAAACGGGTACGATCGAAAGCAAGCTGAAGAAAGTCAAAGCGGACGCATGCAAAGTGCACTTATCTCTGCCGAATTCTTTGAAGGACAGAATCATCACTCGGAGCGTCCTAAGAAAAAAAGACCTGGGTCTGGAAAGCTTGCGGGCTCGGACACGCCACATGCCGTTGGTAATAAATTGAATGATTTTTGCCATAGGTGGCAATCTACCATAGAAAAAGTTAAAATTCATAGCTCAAAACTGAAAATCATGGCTCGAAGATCCAATCGCCCGAACCCCCGGGACGCTTACCGCTATGGTTTATAGCTTTGAACTTTAAGTTCTAAGTTGTTATAATCCCCGCCCTATGTTACAAGCCAACGGCGTCACAATTCAGTTTGGTCAACGGGTTCTTTTCGACAACGTCAACTTGTCTTTTAACCCGGGCAATTGCTACGCCATTATCGGGGCAAACGGCTCCGGCAAATCAACCTTTATGAAGGTGCTTGCGGGTGATCTCGAGCCCACAGCTGGCTCGGTTTCGCTCGGACCCAACGAACGTCTTTCTATGTTGCGCCAAGATCAGTTCGCCTTTGACGAACACACACCCGTTAACACTGTCATCATGGGACATAAAAAACTTTATTCCGTTATCCAAGAAAAAGATGCCATTTACGCCAAACCTGATTTCAGCGACGCCGATGGCGCGCGCGCCGCAGAACTCGAAAGTCTGTTTGCTGAAATGGACGGATGGAACGCGGAAGCAGAAGCTGAAAAGCTCTTAAGTGAATTGGGTATTCCGGAGAAATTTCATAAGACCCAAATGAAAAATCTGGAAAGCGATCAAAAAGTGCGCGTTCTTTTGGCGCAAGCCCTTTTCGGCAATCCCGATGTCTTGCTCCTCGACGAACCAACCAACCACCTTGACGTTGAAACCGCCATGTGGCTTGAAAATTTTTTGGCTGAATTTAAGAACACTGCCATTGTCGTTTCACATGACCGCCATTTTCTGGATCAGGTCAGCACGCATACCTGCGACATCGATTTCGGAAAAATCACTTTTTTCTCGGGCAACTACTCTTTCTGGAAAGAATCGAGTGAACTCGCCTTGCGGCAAAAGTCCGATAAGAACAAAAAAATGGAAGACAAACGCGCGGAACTCCAATCCTTTATCGCCCGCTTTAGCGCGAATGCTTCCAAAGCCAGACAGGCTACTTCCCGTAAAAAAATGCTCGAAAAGTTGACGCTTGAAGACATTAAGCCCTCGAGCCGCAAATATCCTTTTATCGGATTTAACTGTGAGCGTGAAGCGGGTAATGATTTGCTTGCCATCGACAAGCTGACTAAATCGATTGACGGAAAATTGATGTTTAAAAACCTGAATATTGAAATTCACAAAGGTGATAAAATCGCGTTTTTCGGCCGCAACGACTTGGCGCGTACGACCCTCTTTCAGGTTTTAGCGGAAGAAATTCCGGCGGACTCCGGAACTTTTAAATGGGGCGCATCCACAACCCGCTCTTATTTTCCGAAAGACAATAAAAAGTATTTTGATGTTGAGCTTTCACTAATTGACTGGCTGAGACAATTTTCAAAAGAAACGCATGAACAGTTCATACGCGGCTTTCTTGGACGCATGCTTTTTACCGGCGAAGAATCTTTAAAGAAAGTGAATGTTCTTTCGGGCGGCGAACGAGTGCGCATGATGCTTTCCAAAATGATGCTCGTCAACGCCAACGTGCTGATTATGGACGAACCAACCAACCATTTAGATTTGGAATCGATCAGCGCCTTAAACGATGGGCTTCAAAAGTTTAAAGGCACTTTGCTTTTCTCGACACACGACCATCAATTCATTCAAACTGTCGCTAACCGTATCATTGAGGTCACTCCGCTCGGCTACATCGATAAAAGCGGCGTCACGCTCGATGATTATTTGGCTGATCCTGAAATTCAGGCGAAGCGCACTGCCCTCTACGCGGACGAAGCTTCCGCCGTCTCTTAACCTGCCGCGAAAAAAGCCGCCAAACTTTCCGGAAGCTGCGAGTTAAAGGAAAGTTTTTCTTTTGTAACCGGGTGATTCAATTCCAGAAGGCACGCGTGCAAAGCAAGGCGGCGCAGACCAACCGTTTCCGCCATCCAATCCTGCCAGCCATGATGAACGTAATGGTCATAAATTTTTAAATCGATATACATTTTATCGCCCGCGATCGGACAGCCAATCGATTTAAGGTGCACTCGCAGCTGATGTGTTTTTCCGGTGTGTGCCACCAGCCTGAGCAAACTGTATTTCCCGCGCGTTTCTAAAACTTCATACTCCGTCTCAGCGTTTTTACCTTCAGGATGCGGTTCGTAAATATGACAAAGCAAATCTCTGCGTCCCTTAATCGGTTCACGAACAAATCCGTGTTTTTCAGCCGGCGCCCCCATCACAATCGCCTGATATTCCTTACGGACTTTTTTAGCCTGAAGCGCCGAGCCTAGTTTGCCAGCCATTTCCTCATTGCGCGCAACCATGATCAGTCCGCTCGTTTCCGAATCAAGCCGGTTGGCAAGGTGCATTTTTTGGCCGTAATCGCGTTCAAGATAGGAAAGTAAATTACGCGTTTGAAACCGGCTCACAGCATGCACCGGGAAAGGCGACCCTTTAACAACGATCAGTAAATCGGAATCTTCAAAAACCACTTCGTACTTTTCATCCATGTACAAATCTTCATCTTTACGAAGCGGCGGAAGCCCCGGGCTACCTTCTAAACTCACTTTTCTCTCCTTTGAACATTGTCCTTACGCATATATTGACTGCTCGCCCTTTACAGAAAATTATCTTAACGAAATGTAAAGCCGCACCCCCATTTATTTTTCAGGCAGGTGCGGCACTGCGCTGAGTATTATTTAAAAATGATGCTCTCATCATTTTGCATTGAGGAAGCGCTGGAAAATTGTATCATGACAAACCGTTTCAATTACGCGCAGGAACAGTTTATAATTCGCCAACAAAGCCGATACAGGAACCATGCAAACATTGAAAAATCAACCCGGACTCTTTTCTCAGCTGATAAGCAACGCCATTGCCGTCACAATTCTCTTCTTAATTATCTATGGTTTTTTTATTCAGCCGGGCTTGATCCAAAAACCCATTTTTCGAAACATGGAAACACTGGAACAGTCTTACGGCTCACGTTTCACCTCGCTTTTAAAGGATTTACGCTAACATGGTTCAAACAACTCAGCGCGCCTGCATACGTCTACCCTGTGATCTGGAAGCCGAAATTAAATTTTCCGGAGGCACTTCCGAAATCACCAAAAAAGCAATGGTCAGCAATATCAGCACCACCGGAATTCAAATTCTCTCGTCTTCGTTTGTCGCGACAGGACAAAAACTGACGGCTTCTTTTAAAGTACCCGGACAAAGCGCGGGAAAATATCGGGCTGAAATTATGCGCATTGAAAGTTTGCAGGGCCGGATGATCGGACGTTATTCTTACGCCCTGGGAGCGCGGTTCGTTGATTTCACTCCCAAACAAGAAAAGCAAATCACTCATTTCATCACGGGTAAACTTTCGTGCCGTCCATGGCGCATCAGCATCATGTGGCTTTTTATTGCTCTGGCGGGCTCCGAATTAATTAGAATCATTGCTCAAGCTTATCTGACTCAAACAGCGGCATCTTCAGTTTGGACAGATACGGCTTTACCTTTACTATCCGCTTTCCTCAGCGCGGGCTTTCTGCTTTCAGCGGCAGCCTCTTTACTAAACCAAAAAAAATTCACCCATACAGGTCTTCTTTTCGCCGGGATGGGCGCAATCTTATCCGCTTTCCGTATCGCATTGAAACTTCCGCTTCTATCCGAAAGTGAAACGGGGGCATTGATCTGGACTTATGAAGCGGTTATTTTTGCCATCGAGGCGGGGCTCATTGTCACTCTGATAAAAATGGCAGGCTTTTTCAACAAAATGGAAAAAGTATTGGCGACGGAAAAAATTTCTCCGGGCACAGGCCGACCGACATTCACTATCCTCTAGATCAGTCTCACTTCTGCGCAGACCATTCTTCCGGACTATGCGTGCGCATCGAAAAAGCATGGACCGCTTCTTTTACCGGCGCAATCGCTTTATAAACAAGCTGATGCCGTTGCACCAAGCCTAACCCTTTAAACTTCTCAGAAACAATCAACGCCATAAAATGGCCCCCGTCCGCTCCATGTCCCGCATGTCCGGCGCTTTGATCAACAATTTCAATGATTTCGGCTTCGGTTTCAGTCTGAATTAACTGCTTCATTTTTTCGACAATATCTGACATAAAATTTTCCTTTTATAATTTTGAATGCGAGCCATCACAAAAAGGGGCTTTCGCACTATGCTTACAATTGCACCAAGCGACACGCTTTTTTTCAGTGACAGTTTCAATGAGAGGCTTAAAACCTGACCCGGCATGAGAACCGTCACAATAAGGCTGCTTTTTCGATTGCCCGCAAGCACACCACGCGTATTTTCCGGGTTCAACTTCCATAACACAGGGTTTTTTATCAAAAATGTGCGGAGTGGTCATAGATTAAATCTCCTTATTTTTTTTACGCGGTGACTTGCCATCTTCCGCCGCGGGAACAAACTCAAGCGCGGCTGAATTCATGCAATACCGCTCATGCGTGGGCGGCGGACCATCATTAAAAACATGCCCCAAATGACCTCCGCAGCGCGGGCAAACGACCTCGGTCCGCTCCATGCCATGGCTTTTATCTTTTTGGGTTTCAACTCTGTCTTTGCCCACTGGGCAAAAAAAACTGGGCCAACCTGTTCCGGAATCAAATTTGTGTTCGGATGAGAAAATTTCCATTTTGCATGCCGCGCAAACATACTTTCCTTCACGGTGATTATCCCAGTGCTCGCCCGTAAAAGCGCGCTCCGTACCCTTTTCACGTAAAATACGGTACTGCTCCGGCGTCAGCTCTTTTTTCCATTCGGCTTCGGACTTGTTCATTTTTTCCGGCATGGTTAATCCCCAAGGTTGAAACGCCAAAAAATACAGTGCAAAAATCTTTACTCCCAGAATCATCCGCTCATTTTTTAAATTCATGTTAAAACGGCGCTCCCATTCGATGCAAGCTGCCCCTCTGTCCGGCCGACAGACGAAACTGTTTTTGTTTCGTGCGCGGTCAAAATAGTATCATGCCTTTTATGCAAAAACGACTCATAGCGGTATTTTGGTAAATAAGTTTGATAATTGCAAAAGATAAAAAATAAAATAAAAAGACAAATCGAACGCCGTAAAACTTGCACCTTTCCATCCTGCCAATTCTGAATAAAACGCTCAACGGCGAAAGCCGCAAAAATAATCCAAATGGAATGAAGCGGTAAACGATAATCCGCCGTTACAAGAGTCAACATCAACGCCGCTATATAGAAAAAAGCCGTACCTTGCAGCAAAGAAATCATCGGGCGCGAATCTTTGCGAAGACCTATCCAACCCAGAAGCGCGAGGGGCGCCAGCCAACCGTAAGAAACAAGCGGCAATCCCAAGATGAACGAATATCGTTTCCAATACTCATAGTTTTGATTGTTTGCGACTTCATAAGTATTCCAAATTAAAAAAAACTTTTTGGCTTCCAGCTGAATCCAGCGCCAAGGGGCCTCACAAATTGATTCGATTCCGCGCCGAAGCCAAAATCGATTCAAACCGCTCGCATCCAGCTTTTGCCCCACCTCTTTTTCTGCTAGCTGCTTTGCGTCAACAACATGTCCGACGGCAGAAGCCCTGATTCCATCGACCTTTTTATAAGTTCCGTTGGCATCGGGATTATTTCCAACATAAAAATGGATTCCCAATTGAGGCGCGGCAATTTCATGAGCAGGAGGAACATTTTTTGTTCGGCTTACCGAAAAGTTAAACCATTGTCCCACAAGCACTGGAACAGCCGCGGCAAAGATCACAAAAAAAAGAATGCTCAAAAACATCTGTCGTAACTTTAAATTCGCCCTATTTTTAAGCAAAACCCATAAAATCCACGGCGCAATTAAAAATAACTGCATACGCAGCATGCAAGCAGCGGCATATCCGGCGCCGGCAATGGCCCACTGCCACCAACCGCCTCTCTGAAACCCCAGACTCAGGGCCCATAAAACCAAAATCCAAACCGAATTCATCAATGATGCTTTTATCAAAATAGCATCAAAGTAAATAAATACCCCGCAAAAAGCAGCCAACAAACCTGCAGTCCAGCCGGCGCGTTCGCCAAATAAATTACGGCTGATTTGCTGTAAACCAACACAAGCCAGCGATCCCAGAAGAATTTGCCCCAATCGCGGAAAAAGCAGGTTATGTCCCAACCATTGATAAAACCCCGATAAAAAGCCGACATAAATCGGAGAAAGCCCCACAATCGGCATCTTGCCATCGTAACTTCCCTGAACCAAGGCCTGGGCTAAAGCATCAAAATAGATTCCGTCATTCAAACGATGCTCATGCCCAAGAGTGGGCGCCATTGAAACTAAATGCAATAAGCGCATAGCCAGCGCCGACGCAAAGACAGTCCAAGCCGCCGAGGGAGCCTTATCAAGGTTGAAAAATGATGCTCTTTGATTCATCAGCCTAATATACCGAATCTGCTTCCTTTTTGTGGCTAAAAATCCGCAGTATTGCTTCCGAGCAGATTTTGACCTAGCAGATTAAAAGTGGTTTCGTTATACTTTCCGTCTCACAAACGATTGAATAACAAGATGTTAGCACTTAAAAAAAGAATGAATAACCCCCTCACTTCCGGCGTCATAAACGTGCGGGTGGATTGTATTTATGCGTGATGATCCCGATTTAGGCCTTGTTCAACAAGCTCAGTCGGGCAATCAAGCCGCTTTTAGCGCTCTCTTCCGCAAGTATTACAACATGGTTTACGCGGTGGCATACGGTGTTCTGAATCGAAGAGAAGAGTCGCAGGACGTAACGCAGGATGTCTTAATTAAAGTTCACCGTGATATCCAAAAATTTAAGGGCGACTCCAAGTTTAAAACTTGGCTTTACCGGGTTACCGTTAACGCCTCAATTGACTCAGTCAGACGCAGAAAAGAAGCGGAGCCGATTGAAAATGTCGGTGATTTCTTGGCTTCAAATACAATTGACCCAAGACGGGCAGCTTCGCAGGCCGAGCTAAAAGAACGCATGCAGGAAGCTTTGCAGAAAATATCGGCCGAGCACCGGGCCGTTTTAGTCTTGAGAGAATGGGAAAATTTAAGTTATGAAGAGATCGCCGATACCTTACAATTGGAAGCAGGCACAGTGATGTCACGGATTTTTTACGCGCGCAAAGCCTTGGCTAAAGCCCTGGGAATTGAATATCACGAAGTCGAGTCGTAAAAAAAATGAACGAATTAAACAACCTTTATAAAAACTGGATCAAGGACGAAGTTTCAAGCCCTGATGTTGAAGCGGCCAAAGAGGCTTTTCTCAAGCAAAAGTTCCCTCCTGCGCCGGTTCCGGCGTCCGGACCTTTTTGGGGCGCGCCTTCTTTCCGCTTTGCCTTGGTCGGATGTATGGCGCTTTTACTCGTTTTAAAGATCAACCCAATTGACCATGCGACCGTTTCGGATCCAGCTCAAATCACAACTGCCGTTTTGGTATCAGAAAACCCAACTCCGGATCCTGCGGCGGATGCTTCAGAGCAGCCGCAAACTCAAATTAAAAAACTGGGAAGCCAAATGGGCCCCACGGTAGCTTATCAAAAGAATTTCTCGGATGTTCAAATTACAGTCGTGTGGGTCTTTCCCAAGGGAGCTTAAAAATATGCTTAAAAAACTAACCGCGTCGATATGCCTTCTGGCGTTACTGTTGATTCCGTCAATGACTCAAGCTCAAAACAGCAATCGCATGATTGTAACCATGGTTGTTGCCTCAAATAATGGCAGTGACTTTAATATGGATAATGATGCTTACCGCGACAAGCTGACGCAGCTTTTCTCTTACAGCTCTTATGTGCAGAGCGATTTAAAAAAGCTGGATATGGCATTAGGTGAAACTCAGAATCTCGCGCTTTTAGAGGGATATAATCTCAGCCTGACTCTTAAAGAAGACACGGGGTCCTCGATTGTGGCAAGGGCCGTCATCACCAAGGATAATAAAAACTATATCGATACCGAGCTTTCCATAGCAAAACCTGGCATTTTTTTTATGGGAGGCCCGACTCTGTCGACCGGGGACCTGATTCTAATTCTAGAAAATGGCTATTAAGCAGCTGTATTAAAAAAAATTCAAAAATTTCCTTCTAAAAACTTTTGAATACATTTAAAATGCCGCTCGTCTTAAAGACAGATAATTCCACAAACGGAGGACAATTGAATGAAGAACCTTAAGAACTTGATGTTTCTTGCTTTCGCACTTGCCTTGATCGCAGGAGCTTTCTCTCCTGTTGCTCTTGCTGCTAACGAGTTGGTTGTAGCCGATTTTGATTCCGGTGATAAGCCGAACAATTTGGGTGGAGACTTTGGATCTTGGAATAAAGATCCTAACGATGACACTCAAACAGCCAATATGTCTTTTGAAGCTGATGACGCCCTCGGCAATGCTGCCGGTTACGCTCTTAAGCTTGATTATGACGTTGATTCCCCGAATCCCGCTTATAACGGTCTTTGGATGAAGTTTAACGGTCAGAACGCAACTGAATACAATACTTTGAACTTCTATGTTCGCGGTGAAGGTCTTAACAACTACACCAAGCGCATTAAGCTCGAAGTGAAGGACATGAACAACCGTCCTTCTCCGTATATCGTTAGCGGTATCACGGAAACATGGCAGAAAATTTCGATTCCTTTCGAAAAATTCCGCCGTATTCAGGACTGGTCTGCTTTGAATGAATTCGTTATCGTTTTCGACGATATCAATTCAAACCCGAAGCAGGGCACGATCTTGATCGACCAGATCACTCTCTCAAAAGAGTAATTCTTTCTTCTGAGCTGTTCCAAAAGAACAGTCGGATAAAAAAAGCCCCGTACGAAAGTACGGGGCTTTTTTTATAAAGGATTTTGACCGCAAGCGTCAAAACCGACACAAAGCTAAAGTTTTTGGGTGTGGATTTGCGGTTGCGCCAAAGGCGCAGAGCCCTAGTTTAAGACCGCCAGAGCTCAATGGATAACCGTCAGTCCAAATCGATGGGCTTTGTTACGGGAATGGAAACCACGGCAGGGTCTTTCTTCTTCCCCGCCAGCATCTGAAAGAACTTCTTAATAAACCGAAAAACCTTCGGAATCAGCCAGACAATAAAAGCAGCGAAAAGGATCACCAGGATTAAGGCAATCAGAGGATGTTTGAAAATAAGCCATAGCATTCCAAGAACAATTCCGTCTTCAGCAACGCTGGCCGCGGAATTAGAAAAAGGCTCCGGGGATGTATTAATCATAACTCTTGTCCCCGCTTTACCTAAATGGGCATTCAAACTTGCCGCTCCGGCAATAGCCGCAACCGCATACTGCAAGCTTTCGGGAGAGTCGGAAAAAGCCATGGAAGCAATTGCAGCGCCGCCGACAGGACGAATAAAAGTATGAACTGAGTCCCAGGCAGAATCTAAAAAAGGAATCTTATCGATTACAAATTGGATCAAATACAGCAAAACCGCGAAAAAAATAACGACGGGGTTCCCAAGTATCTCCAAATTTCCCGGTAAAACAATCCAGTGGAGGCGGTGCGCGACACCTAAAGCGGCCGCGGTAAGATAAAGATTCAGACCGGTTGCCCAACCTCCGACCAAAGCCAATGCCGCCATTTGAATCGATTCCATACGAAGTCTCCTCCCTGCTTACAGTAACACCATCATAGATCAGTCGGGCAGAAAGAGAAAGAGCATGAATCATTTTTAACTTTTTTTATTAAAATCACAGAAATCGTAGTTGGGTCTCTTTACGGATTCAGTTAGAATAGTGCTTCATTTTTAAGGAGCTTTTGAGCATGCCTGACATTGATTTTGAAAAAGCACTCGGCCTCGCGGACGGTCACAATTCAAGCCGGTCGCAGGATAAAAAAACATACCAGCTGATCAATCAAAAATTAGCAGCGCTGGGTTGCCCCGTTTTCCGTGATGAATTGGGCACAATCAAGTTGCGCGAAAAGACTCACCGCGGCTTAGCGCCGACAGAGCTTTGCCCGGTCGACGAACGGGTACAAAAATTCTTACATGATTATTTGAAGGATGTTTGCGGCAATCAGCCCCCAAAGCTTCCGCATCATACTTTGGTTCTTGACCGTCATGGAATCGCACGCGCGCTTTCGCTTCCGCCCGATCAAGACTCGTTTACTTCGGATGTCATTCAATCTTACCGTATTCAACAAGGTGTTTTGCATAACCCCGCCAATGACCGCCGCACAACTCAGGGCGTTTTCCATGTCACCGAAGGTGGCCTTCCCATTCCGGATGATAAAAAAGCGGTTCCCAAGAAAACTTTTGCGGCTTTGCTTGAAGCAGCCATCAAGTCGCCAAAAAAGCTCATGCAACTCCCTTTTACTTCATCGCAAAAAGACCAGGCCGAGGCTTTTGTTTCCTTGCTGCTTCGCCCGATTATTTGTCCCGAAATCCCAGGCTATATTCCTCAGAAATCGATGGAAATCCGCTTTGTCGCGCCCGGCAACCTGGTCAGCAATCTTGATTTCGTTGAATCTATTTTTGGAAACGCGGGCGATCCCTATTTACCTGAAAATAACTCGGCGCTGGACGTTGAGCACTGGAGCGGACACACCGGCTATGTCCTTTTGGCGCCACATCTCACGAAACTAACCAAAAAAGAATTGGGGCTTCCTCATTTTGACAACGCCACGGAGCGTCAAAAACGCGACGGTATGTGCTGGAAAAAATCCGAAGAACTTTACAATGACGGTTCCGCTTTCAAAGTCACCTGCCGTGACGAGCGCGGGGTGATTGTCACCGTAATTGCGGACAACTATTTTGGCTACTGCAAGAAAGAGGTTAAAACACAGATCAGTTATGCTGCCAATTTATTCGGCATTGCCGAAGAAGAGCATGCCGGCGGCGCGCTTGCATTCGCGGGGTATGATTTGGGAGATCAATTTGATTTAAGCCCTGCCTTAGTGCGTAATCCCACAACCTTCGATGAAATGAGCCAAATTTTTTCTTCAATTATGGATCTTCAGCCGGACGGATACGGCATCGATAAAAAGCATAAGGATATTATTTATGTCCCCGAAAACTCACGCTTTAACATGCATTTACAAACCGTCAGCTGGGAAAAGAACGACAAAATTCATTCCATTCATCTGAAAGCCTTTCATTATTACATTCTGCCTTCGGGCTATAAAATCACGCTGCGCAAACGCATTGACGGGAAAACTTGGTACCTTATCGGAATCGCCCCCGAAGGCACACTTTGCCACAAACCCTGTACTGTGTCCGGCGGCGGTAAATCCGAAATTTCGAAATCCATCATGGATGCCGTCGTTCCGAGTTCTTTCTATACCCATAATCTGCCGAAGGATCTTGATACGGTCGAAGAAATCATGCGACATGATTTTACGAAACGCTACCGTGAGGCATCGAAGAACAAACCCAAGAGCCGGCCGATATTAAGCCCTGACCGTTCGCTGGGTTCAGTGATCAAACTGCTTTCGCCTTCGCCGGAATACACGGATGAATACAACGCATGGCTGAATTCCATCTTCCCCACGATCAAAGATTTGATTTATCTCATTAAATGCTATTACCGCGAAGACTGGGGTCAAGATTGGCGCAAGCATTTCACGGTCGATATCATGAACGGTTATTTGGGTCATGAGCTCAAACTCGACGACCGCAAAGTGGTTTCCAGCTATTTGCGCGTCGGCTATGAGCCTGACGGAACACGCCGCGTTTTCCGCGTGCGTCAGGATTTTACGGCCGCTCAAAAACTGCAGGTTGAAGACGATATCACCGCTTCGGCGCTTGTGCCGGCTTCAAGCATCAAATATTTAAACCCCGAATATAAAAACCCGAGCGTTAAAGTCGTCACAAACTGTGAATACCGTCTTTTCCAACGCCCCGATGATGCGATTATCCGCGGTTATGACAAACAGGCTGAACTTGATCTCTCCAGCCCGAATACTTTTTTATCGAATTATGAACCGCTAACGAAAAAGGGCGTCCATGAAGTCATTGAAGATGCCATGGGATACGACAGCTATACTGATTCTGTAAAAAACATGCTCAATGAATTCGCGAAAAACGACCAGCCCGAATACGCTTCGGCGCCTTCTCATCCGCGTATCGTTGACGGCAAACCGACTAAAAATCCCCGCTACCTACAGACGCGCCTAGATGTCACAAATCCCAAAGTGAAGTATCTCTGCGAACTCGGTACACGTATCGCACGCAAGGTTCCCCCCGTGCAGCCGGTAACTTTTACCGTAAACGCGATTTTAGCCGGCCGCCGCAATAACCCGCCGGAACCGAAACACGGAATTAAGCCTCTTGCGGTCTATAACCCGATTCATTATCAGGAGTTGCCGGAACTTTTCATGGATTTCATCTCAAGCGTCACGGGCAAGTCCCCTTCGACCACGGGATTTGGTTCTGAAGGAGCCCTTACAAAAGGGCCTTTTAACGCTCTCTTCCCTTCGGCAGATTTAAACAATGCGTTCCTTTCGTTTATTCTCGGCGATTATGCCGGTTTTTCCTCGGCAGCCGGATATGTCGGACCGCAATACCGCGTTGAACATGACATCAGTTTGTTAGTGCCTGAAATTTGGTGCCGTTTGACGGCTGCGGAACGCGACCCGGCCTACCTGATTCGAGAAGGGCATTTGGAGCCGGTTCAGGACTTTGACCATAACGGCAAAAAAATTCCAGCCAGTATTTTAGGCTACCGCATCACTTACAAATTCGTGAATTATTTCTTAGGGCGCATTTTTAATAATCCTAATTTTGTTTTTCCCGAGGCAATGCTTCGCCCGGAAACGCAAAGCATGGATATTTTCGTTGAAGGTATTGATAATTTGATGCAAACACACGAGCAAGTCGCCCGCCACTATTTGAATGACGGCAGTGTCGAAACATTGGTTCCGCCGCTCAAAGCATTGATTCACATTATGGCGCATGGCAATTACAACGGAATGGACCGCCATAGCCCTGAATTCAGAAAAATGTTCAGCCGCGAAGCAGTCATTCAATCAGATTGGTATCAAAGCCGTCTTAAGAAAAAACAAAATTGGGATTTGTGGCTTTGGCAACGGCACGAAGAAACTCTTTTGAAATATTCCGCGGAATGCCAAGATCCGCAATCGCTCAAACGTCTTAAAATTGAAGCAAAGTTAAAACAAGTGCGCGCTGAAATTAAAAGAATCAGCTCAAATGCCTACCTTAAAGAATTAACCGGCACCATCGGTTCGGATATTATGTTTCAAGTTCCTAACGCGAAGGCTCACCACGCCGCGGGCAATCAGGAAAAACTCGCTGTCGTTCGGTAAATGGCAAAGCATAAGCCTTACCGCATCGTTGTTTACAGTCTCGCCCGCGCAATCGGCGCTTTCTTTTATATTTTCCCCCGTCCGCTTCTGCTCGCTTTTGCGCAGGCATTGGGAACTTTCGTTTATTTGATTCTTCCAAAACACCGCAATGAAGTCATCCGCAATCTCACTACGGCCTTCGGCAAAGAAAAATCAAGCGCTGGAATCTCCCAATTGGCTCAGGGCGTTTTTCAAAATTTAGCGCAGACGGGCTTTGAAGTTCTTCAGTTTCCGAAATGGAAAAAATATCCACTTGAAGAAATCATCGAATTCGGCAATGCCGCTGATAGATACGGCACATTACTCGCCGAGGGCAAAGGCTTGATTACGATCACTTCGCATATCGGCAATTGGGAACTGCTCGGCGGCATCCCTTCAATGAAAGGCTTTAAAAGCAAAGCCATTGCCCGCCGACTCCGTTACCCACGGTTTCAAAGCTGGGTTGAAAGTCTGCGTCACTCTATCGGTGTTGAATTGATTTACCGCGATGACTCTCCAAAAAAGATTTTTCAATGCCTGAAAAGCGGCGAAGCATTGGGGCTTTTACCCGATCAGGATATTGCCGGTCTTAAAGGTGTTTTCGTGGATTTTTTTGGAAAACCCGCGCACACCAGTATTGCGCCCGTTAAACTCTCGCTCACAACAGGGGCACCGATTGCTTGCGTTTTTTTGGTGCGCCTTCCGAAAAATAAATACAAAATTATTTTTAAAGATGTGATTCGCCCCATCATTGAGAACAGCGAAGCGGAAGCTTTGCAAAAGTACACCGCGCTTTGGATGCGGGACATTGAAGATGTAATACGGCAGTATCCCGATCAGTGGGGGTGGATGCACAACCGCTGGAAAACCCAGCCCCCCTCCTCCTAATAGCGCCGCTTTTTTACTTCAAAACAAGTTCACCTTTGGCGGTGTCAAATACCGCTTTCGAGTTGTCAGCTACCTTACCTTCAATCATGGCACGCGCCAATTTGGTTTCGAGCTCACGCTGTAAAAGCCTTTTTAAAGGCCGTGCGCCATAAGAAACATCATAGCCATGCGCCAATAGCCACTCTTTGGCCGCGGGTGTTAACTCAACTTGAATGTGCCGTTCTTCCAACCTCTTTGTAAGGCCTGCCACCAGTAAATCAATCATTGAAAAAATTTGTTCTTTTTCGAGCGGCTTAAAAAGCACGGTCTCATCAACACGGTTTAAAAACTCCGGCCGAAAAGACCGGCTCAACTCATCCATCACCTTACGCCGTGTTACTTCACTCACCTTGCCGCTTTCTTTGAGATCATCCAGTAAATGCGATGACCCGATATTGCTGGTCATAATGACAACTGTATTTTTGAAATCAACGGTACGTCCCTGCGAATCCGTAAGACGGCCGTCATCCAAAAGCTGCAGCAATAAATCAAACACCTCCGGATGTGCCTTCTCAATTTCATCAAAAAGAATCACGGAGTAAGGCTTGCGCCGCACTGCTTCGGTTAATTGGCCGCCTTCGTCATATCCAACATAGCCTGGCGGCGCGCCGATCAGCTTCGATACAGAATGTTTTTCCATAAACTCACTCATATCAATCCGCACAATATTTTCTTCACTGTCAAAAAGAGCTTCCGCCAAAGCTTTCGCAAGCTCTGTTTTCCCGACACCGGTCGGTCCCAAGAAAATAAAAGAACCCAGCGGCCGTTTCGGATCTTTAATGCCCGCACGAGCGCGCAAAACCGCATCTGAAACTGCCTGAATTGCCTCATCCTGCCCAATCACCCGTTTATGTAAAATCTCGGGCAAATGCAAAATACGGGCCTTTTCACTTTCCATCAGCTTCGTCACGGGAATACCGGTCCATTTGGAAACAATCTGTGAAATCTCATCTTCGGTAACCTCTTCACGTAAAAGCCGCCCTTCCCCTTTCTGATTGAGGCTTTTTTCCTCTTCTTTAAGTTTCTTCTCAAGAAGCGGTAATTTGCCGTGTTTCAGCTCCGCGACTTTATTGAGATCATAGTTTCGCTCCGCAACTTCCATCTCATGCCGAATTTTTTCAATTTCGGCTTTTAAAGTCCGTGTGGATTCTATTTCCTTTTTTTCCTGATTCCATTTCATCAGCATAGCATTGTTCTTCTCGGAAAGATCGGCCAACTCTTTATCAAGCGTTTTTAGCCTCAGGAGACTCGCGTCATCTTTTTCTTTCTTTAACGCAGCTTTTTCAATTTCAAGCTGCATCACTTTGCGGGAAACCTCATCTAATTCAGTCGGCATTGATTCCATTTCCGTTTTAATCAGAGCGCAAGCTTCATCAATCAAATCAATCGCCTTATCCGGCAAAAACCGGTCGGCAATATAACGGTTGGATAATACGGCGCTGGCAACAAGCGCCTGATCCTGAATATGCACGCCATGAAAAAGCTCAAAGCGTTCTTTCAAACCTCGTAAAATAGAAATCGTATCTTCCACGGTCGGAGCATCGACCAGTACCGGCTGAAAACGGCGCTCTAAAGCGGCATCCTTCTCAATGTACTTGCGGTATTCATCCAATGTGGTGGCGCCGATGCAATGCAGCTCTCCACGGGCGAGCATAGGTTTGAGCATGTTCCCCGCGTCCATCGCACCTTCAGTTTTACCGGCACCGACAATCGTATGCAGTTCATCGATAAAAAGCAGAATTTTACCTTCGCTTTTTTTAACTTCATTCAAAACGGCTTTCAGGCGTTCTTCAAATTCGCCGCGGTATTTCGCGCCGGCCACCAATGCCCCTAAATCCAAAGAAAAAACGATTTTATCCTGCAATCCTTCCGGAACATCGCGCTTCACAATACGCTGTGCTAGTCCTTCAACAATGGCAGTTTTACCCACTCCGGGCTCACCGATCAGCACGGGATTATTCTTGGTTTTCCGGGAAAGAATGCGAATGGCGCGTCGAATTTCATCATCACGCCCGATTACCGGATCCAATTTTCCGCGCCGCGCCTCCGCGACCAAATCGCGTCCGTATTTTTCGAGGACATTGTAAGTGCTTTCCGGATCCTGAGTTGTTACGCGTTGATTCCCGCGAATCGCCGTCAATGCCTGAAGACATTTCGGCTTACTGACACCATGACGAACAAGGATTGCGCCCGCAGTTGATTTGATGGAAGGCTCTAAGACCGCAAGCAAAACATGTTCCGCGGAAACATACTCATCCTTAAACGTCTGCGACTCTTTCTCAGCCTGCGCAAAAATCTTATCAAGCTCTTCCGACAAATGAACTTTTGAGACGGAAACGCCACCTGAAATGCGCGGAAGGCGATTTATTTCCTGATTCATCTCATTGGAGACGGCTTCCGTACTTACTCCCAACTTCTTTAAAACTGAGCTGAGAATCCCCTCCGGATTCTGGAGAAAAGCAGAAACCAAGTGGGCTCCCTCAATTTGAGAATGCCCCGCTTCCGCAGCCTTCCGTTGCGCTGCCATTAAGGCTTCCTGCACTTGCACTGTAAAGCGATTTAAATCCATATTTATCCTTCTCTTTCAAAACCATAAATAGTTTCAATAGAATAGGAACACATTTCATGCCGTTTTTTCCAGGCTAAAATCTGTTTGAGAGGCAAATTTTTGTGACAAATCGAACCAACTCCGTATCCTTTTACGTCATCGCAAACCGTTTAATTCCTATTGATTTCTAGCCGATAATGAATAGGATGATCTCTGAGTTTCACTATTTACTGGGGGCTTTTCATGAAAAAAATTTTCGCGCTCGTCTTTATTTTAAGTGTTTTTCTTTCTCCGGCCGTATTCGCCGAATCATTCACTTCTTTGCAAGCGAGCTCGTGGACAAAACAAGAAAGCTACGGCGACAAAACCGTCCACAAGCTTGGTTTTGGGCTTCTGAATATTACCATGGGCTGGACAGCCATTCCGTTTCAAATCGATCAACACAAGGGCACAAACCCATATACAGGCTTATTCAAGGGCATCTGGCTCACGGCAACCAACACCGTTGGCGGAGTTTTGCACGCAGCAACATTCCCCATCCCTCTTGATATTCCGCTTCCAGACGGCGGCGTACGTTTTGAGTGATGCCATGAAAAAAATACTTACGCTTTTTTTTGCGGCATGCTTGCTGATCCAACAAACCGGATCGGCCTCTCCTTGGTCAGAAGGAAAAAATTATTCTGAAAAAACGGGCGGAAAGGCTGTGTTTGGAGTTAAAAACACACTTTTAGGCTGGACAGCTATTTTCACTGAAACCATCAAATATGAATATCATCTTGAAAAGAAAAAAGGCTGGGAAGGCTTCTGTGTTGGCATCGCAAAATCAGTTCTTTATACCGCAACCGGCGCCATTCACCTGGTAACATTCCCTATTCCCGTTGATTTTCCCAATATGGGCGAAGGAGTTCTTCACTCATCCGTGAAAGAACAGGCCGAACGGGAAGAGGGCAAAAAACAAACTCCAAAAGTCGACTCTACAGAAAACGAAATTCAAAGCTTGGAATCGGATCTTCCTCCGACCGCAGATCCAACGGTTTAATCCAATCGAGCCGTCTTCTTTTCAAAAAGGTAGTGACAAACGTACCATTCATTACCCTGATTGTATTTAAAGAGCTCCGAGCAGGCTAAGAAAAAAACACGCCAGTAGTGAAACCATTTGAGGGCTTGATCCGCTCCGTAAGTCTTTTCAAATAATTCCAAAATTGATTTCTTGCGATTATCTGTCCGCTTCAGCCACGCTTCACAGGTGCGGTGATAATGAAGCCCCGATACTTTCCATGTTTTTGCTACTTTTAAATGGCGGTCAAAATTTCTAAACAGATTTTCTGAAGGCATAATCCCTCCGCTGAAAAAATAAGTTGCCATCCAGGAAGAAGGATCAGAGTCAAATGGGTAGGAATACTCACGGTGGCAGAAAATGTGCACAAACATTTTTCCCTGAGGGCGAAGCCAACCATCGATTTTTTCAAAAAGCATTTCATAATTGCGCAAATGCTCAAACATTTCAACCGAAACAACACGGTCAAACTGCTCGGAGGGTTCAAAGTCATTGATGTCCGCAGTAATCACCTCAAGGTTGGTTAACCCCTCAGCCTGCGCAACCGCATCAATCCACTCCTTCTGTGTTTTTGAATTGGAAATAGCCGTAATTTTTGAGTTTTTAAATTTACGCGCCATCTCAAGGCTCAGCGAACCCCATCCGCACCCTAGCTCCAGAATCTGTTGCCCGTCCGCCAACTCAGCGCGCTGAATGGTAAGACGCAGCATGGCCTCCTCAGAATCATCTAAATCCGCCTCTGCAACCGCCCAGTTCCCGCTGCTGTATTTCATATGACGTCCCAGAACCTGACAAAAAAAATCAGACGGAACTTCATAATGCTGCTGATTAGCCGCTTCCGTCATCATCGCAATCGGGCTCATCCTCAGTTGGTTAATCCATTCTGTCTGAAACCCGCGCGCGGCACTTTCTTCAAGCTGTTTTAAACGGTTCTGAAGCTGGCGCTGAATTCCGTAACGAATCAAAAAATCAGGCAAACAGCCCTTGGCGATAACTGCATCCATCCAATTCATGAAAAATGATCCCTTTTCTTCGGAAACCAAGGGAAAAAAGCAGACGTCACGCTCTGATACTCAGCATACTCCGCTGATCTGGACTGCAGAGCTTGTTTTTCCGCGAGCGGAATACCGCTGACTTTGTTTAAAAAGTAATAGATCAAAACCGGACAAATAAGTGCAACCCACCCATTCTCAGCCGGCAAAGCAAGCCATGAAAAAGCCACCCAATTGAGCCATTCAAAAAAATAGTTGGGATGCCTCGAGTAGTTCCAAAATCCGGCCCGACAAACCTTTCCGCGGTTATCAGTATTTTTTTTAAACTGATACAGCTGATAATCCGACAAGGTTTCCCCGACAAAAGCGAAGCACCACAAAAGAATTCCCGCGATCATCCAAAAATCTAATTTGCCGTTTGGATTTAAAAATAAAATTAAAAACGGAATGGAGAAAACCCATGCGACAGTTCCTTGCTGAAAATAGAAGATGAGCATTTTTTTCTTTTCTTCACCGCTCCATTTATCATGCAAAGCTCGGTAACGGGGGTCTTCGCCATGCTCCCGGCTGCGCCAGTAAATATGAAAAGAAAGGCGCGATGCCCACAAAAACATCAACCCCAGGCATATCAATCCGAGAACTGTTTTTGCCTCGGAAAGAAAAAAATAGACCAACGCTGCCGCCAAAACAAAGAGGCTCCAAAAAATATCGATGATTGATGTTTTTTGAACACGGTAGGCCGCTTTCCACACAAAAAAAACAAGCGCCTGAATAAGCGCAAATCCGACCCAAGCTAATGCCATGACACCCATCAGTCTAAATTAAAACGGCGCATCACCTAAAGGCAATGCACCGCTATTAAAATAAAAAACCTGCTATCTTTTCTCAAACGCGATCTGATCGATCAAAATCGTTCCCTGCTCAGGTTCTGAATTCATATCATCAAAAACAACAACAAACTCGCCTAAAGAAGACCAATTTTGAATTTTCCTAAACCGCTCAAACGGAACCTGTATTTTTTGCCAAGATTCAGTTATACCGCTGATAATATAAGGTGCGGTCATGTTCGATGAATCTTTTATTTCAATTTTGATGCGTCTCGTATAATTATTCAGGCCTTCTCCCCGGACATAAAATGAGACTGTGTTGTATTCGGAAGCATCAAGCTCATTTAATTTCATCCAAAAACCGTTATAAGCTGGATTTTCCGACTCAACGTCGTAATCCAACTTAAGCGAGTACCCCGAGGAATCACCCAAGGCATCATCAATTTCAAATGAGATAGTGCTCCCTTGAGTCGTATCATCGGGGTCTTTATTCCAAGCGCCGAAATCTCCCCCCAAGTTATTCGGTTTATCTCCGGTGTCAAAATCAGCAATCACAAGCTGATTGGAAGGAGAAACCGGTACAACTTCCGCAGCAGGAGCAGGCACAACCGGGTCGGGAATCACGGGATCAGAAATCACAGCATTCGCAGCGGACAAAATCGATTCAGCCGGAACTGCATCAATCTCAGTTGGAGCAGGGGTAATTGAACCAGTTATTTTGGGAATGACAACAATAAGGAATATGACACAAATAAGAACAAAAAAAGAGAGCGAAACCACCAAGGGTTTAGACATGTTTAGGCTCCTTTATTTTAAAGCACTAAGCATAATATACCCTCGAAGTAAAAGCGGAGCAAGTTGCAATTGGCCATGGTAAAGAGTGCGAATCCACCCCGAGTTGTGATATACTTTCGCCTCTTCAACGGGACGTGGCTCAGCCTGGTAGAGCACACGCTTGGGGTGCGTGGGGTCGTGGGTTCAAATCCCGCCGTCCCGATATTTAGCCTACAGCTAAATATCTTTTATATCTGTGTTACTTTTGCTCTGGGGTTGCCCAATCGCAGACAACTCCACTTAATTAACTCCGACCTTCTTATAAAATTCAAACAGCCATGCTACGCTCGGAACTCGTTTTTTACCAGAAGCCTTTTAACAACGCTCCGCTAAGACTCTGCTCCTCACTTTGCTCGTCGCACGTTGGAATTTTACTGGTCGTAAAATATGGCAAAGATTTGAAGTGAGATGCGCAATTCATGCGGCTAAGCAACTTCAATGACCAAAATGATAGGGATGGTTTTTGAGGATAGAAATGGCGCGGTAAACTTGCTCAGCCGCAACAACGGAAGCCAACTCGTGAGGCAAAGTCATCGGGCCAAAAGACCAAAGTAAATGGGATTGAATCTGATTCATTTGTGATGAAGAAAGACCGTTCGGCCCGCCAACCCAAATCGTCAAGGTTTTAACGCCTGAATCACAAACCTTTTGAAAGCGCTGTGCCAAATATTCGCTGGCAAGCATTCTGCTTTTCTTTTCGCGTTCACAAATCCAAATGGCGCCGGACTGCTTTAACAGTGTATCAAAGGGCATTGGTACAGCTTCAAAAGCATAGTCATGCCCTATTCTTTCCGCATACTTAGCAAACAATTCTCCAGCAGAAAATTCCTTAAAAATCTTGGTTGCGTTTTTAGACCGTGCTTCGGCCCAGCCTAATCCAAATATAATTTTCATATTATGAAGCACCCAGTTAAAAATAGATCAATGTGGCTGACGCCCACGTACAAAGCCCGAAAAGAAAAAGGCCGCGCACGGTTGTTACCCGTGCGCGGCTTTTTAACTAAGAAATATTAGTTAACAGCTTTTTTAAGAGCTTTTCCTGCTGTGAAAGCGGGAACCTTGCATGCTTTGATCTTGATAGTCGCGCCCGTCTGAGGGTTGCGGCCTGTGCGCGCCTTACGGCTGCGAACTTTAAAAGTACCAAATCCGATCAGAGCAACATTCTTACCCTTCTTCAAAGAAGCCTGGATGCTGTCAAATGCGGCATTGAGCGCTTCAGCGGCTTTTGCTTTAGAAAGCTGGGTTTTTGTTGCGATCGCCTGTGTAAGTTCTGCTTTATTCACTTTTTTCTCTCCTGTTATTCCGTAAACCACGTGTATCGCGGCCTATGGTTTGATTGTTTGATCAAAATCTTAAAATTCTTAGCTGCAAGGCGCAAGCAAACGACTGCGGAGGCGTATATGCAAATACGCCGCACAAAGAAGCGTCGCTTGCAACGCATCAGATGTGGCTTTTTCAATGACCATTAGTATTGCTTCCATTCTTCTTGCGCATCCCGGCTCAAAAGATCAGAAACCGCCTGCTTCGGGTCTTTGTCTTTACACAAAATATTGTAAACTTCTTCCATGATCGGAATCATGATGCCTTCACGCTGACAAAGCTCATGCACTGCTTCCGCGGAATCAACGCCTTCCGCAACCATCTCCATATCTTTCAAAATATCTCTTATTTTGCGGCCTTTGCCGAGCTCACGCCCCACGCGCAAATTACGTCCATGCTGCGAAAAACACGTCGTCATTAAATCACCCGCGCCGGAGAGTCCGAAAAAAGTTGTGGGGTTAGCTCCCAGCTTCACGCCTAAACGGCTCATTTCAAAAAGCCCGCGCGTTAAAAGCCCTGACTTCGTGTTATCGCCAAAACCAAGCCCATCGCAAACCCCAGCGGCAACCGCGATCACATTCTTTAGCGCACCACCCAACTCCACGCCCACCGCGTCACCCTGAACGTAAATTCTGAAAAACTTGTCGCGAAATACATTTTGAACCTTGATCGCATATTCAGGCTGTTTTGAAGCGGCAACGACTAAAGTTGGAATTCCGCGCGAAACTTCTTCAGCATGGGAAGGACCGCTTAAAATAACAAGGGGGACATCGCCCAATTCAGCGTAAACAACCTGGGAGGGACGCATACAGGTTTGCTTTTCAATGCCCTTGGCAACGCTGACAAAAATTTTCTTTCCGCGGATGAGGGGGCGAACCTTCTTAAGAACACTGCGGACAAATTGGGTCGGCACGGCAATAACAATCAGGTCGGAAAAATCAAGCGCTTCATTTAAATCAGAGCTGATGCGCACATTTGGCGGCAAAGGAACACCCGGCAAAAACTTAAAGTTTTCGCGGCGTTCTTTCATTTGGCTAGCATAGTCGGCAAACGCCGACCAAAGGAGAACTTCGTTTCCACGGCGCGCGTTAACAAGCGCAAGCGCGGTTCCCCATCCGCCATCCCCTAAAACCGTAACTCGTTCTGTTGCGGACATCTATTCCTTTTGGATCACGGTTAAACAATTAGTCAAAGCCGAGATAAAGAGCATCCCGCGGAAAAGCCCACGGGACAAGGATTTCAAAGCGGTGGTACTTTAGCACTCTGCAAGCGCGCCGTCAAAATTTTTCTGTAATTTTTTTAATCTGAGGATCGCGCAACCGCAATTGAGAAATTATTTTTTAGAGAAAATCAGAGAGTGAACAGTCACAAGCGATTCAACTTCATCGGGGACGCGGCAGGGTTTCATTTCACGATCAACAAAAACATGAACTGTGTAACCTTCGGTCAAAACTTTTTCGTTCGCCGCGTTCAGAATAACATATTCAAAACGGACAGTGCTTGGAGTGAACTTACTGACACTGGTGCGGACAATTAATTCATCATCATAAGTGGAAGGAGCTATGTATTTTGCGTGCGCCTCGATCACAGGAAGAAAAATGCCTTTTTTTTCACATTCAGTATAGGGCAAACCAAGAGCCCGGAAGTATTCGGTGCGCGCAGCCTCAAACCAAACAAAGTAATTCGCGTAATAACTGACACCCATACGGTCGGTATCGCGGTAAATCACCCGCGTGCGGTAATCAAAGTACTGCATCAGTTAAACAAACCTTTTTTCTGTTTTGTTTTATCTCCGCGCTCTTTGGCAAGTTCTTCCAAAAGCTCTTTCTCGCGCTTAGAAACTTTACTCGGAACTTCAATTTGAACATGCACATAAAGATCGCCGCGCCGTTCGGGTGAACGCACAAAAGGAATCCCGGCACCCTCTATCTTTAAAGCTCTTCCTGGAGTCGTTCCCGCGGGGACTTGTAAATCTTTCTGCTTCTCCAGCGTCGGAACCGGAATTGCCCCTCCTAAAACAGCCACCGTATAGGGAATGCTCCATTCAAAGTGAACATCCTCATGATTTCGCTCAAACAAATCGTGCTTTTTAAGCAGTACCTGAACATACAGATCTCCGCGGGGTCCGCCATTCACACCAGCCTCACCCTCGCCTGAAATTTTAAGACGGGAGCCATGATCCATTCCCGCGGGAATTTTAACTTCAAGCTTGCGTGTTTGACGAATCCGTCCGATTCCAGAACAAGAGTGACACGGTTTTTCAATCATAGACCCGGCACCCTGACAACGAGGACAAGTCGTCTGCATATTAAAAAACCCCTGGCTGACACGGATGCGGCCTGTTCCGCGGCAATCGCCACAGTTGACTTTTTTTGAACCCGGCGCGGCACCCGTACCCGAACAGTCTGAGCAGGTTTCAAGCCTTGGAATCTTCAATTCAAATGTTTTCGGCTCCAACACTTCTTCAAGTGTCAATTCGGTTTTGTACTCAAGGTCAGATCCTTTTTGAACCCGGCTTTGGGAACGACGCCCGCCGCCGCCAAAAAACCCTTCGAAAACATCTTCAAATATATCGCCAAAATCAGAGTAATCGCCGGAAAAACCGCCGCGCCCGCCCATGGAATGACCATATTGATCATACTGCGCGCGTTTACTTTCCTCGCTTAAAACAGAATAAGCTTCGGCAGCCTCTTTAAACTTTTCCTCTGCCTGTTTATCCCCCGGATTTCGATCCGGATGAAACTGCATGGCAACTTTACGGTAAGACTTTTTAATTTCTTCGGCTGTCGCGGAACGAGCGACACTTAAAACTTCGTAATAATCACGCTTCTGAGAACCGGCCATAAAAACTAGGTTGGCTCCTTTTCAGATTTTGGAGTGGCTCTGACACGGACTTTGGCGGCACGCAAAAGCCGGTCATGTAAAAGATACCCCGTTTGAACTTCCGTGATAATTTCTTCCGGCTTCCCTTCCTCGGCAACATACTCAATCACTTCGTGCCGATGCGGATCAAAAATTTGCCCCAGTGAAGGAATCAGCTTAACCCCCTGACTTTGCAAGACATCCAAAAGCTGCTTCTTAACCATCTGCATACCGGTCATCAATGACTTAAGTTGTTTCTGTAAAGCCTCTTTGTCCAGAGTTTCCAAATTTGCCTGATGCCCCAAAGCACGGTCAAAATTATCTAACACAGGCAGCAATTCACCCAGAAGACTCTCCTGCGAAAACTTAACAAACTCTTCGCGCTCGCGCGTGAGACGCTTTTTTGCGTTTTCAAACTCAGCGGCAGAGCGCAAAAGTTTTTCACGCAAGGCTTCCAGCTCAACGGCCTGCGCCTTTAATTTTTCAATTTCTTCGCCGGAAAGCGCGGCGGGAACTTCCACTTGCTCTGCTTTCATTTCCAAATCGTCTTGCTCTTCTTTTTTAGTCATCGTATTTCCTCCATTCGGCGGACAGCCTGCCCGATCAAACACGCCATCTCAGAAACAATCGGTAAAACCTTTGAATAAGCCATACGCCTCAATCCAATCACGGCAATAGCACCGGAACCGCCTTCATGCCCTGTTTCATACCGTGCGGTCACAATCGCATAGTTTTCTAAATCCTCAACCTGGTGCTCCGTCCCAACAAAAGCCTGCGAAGCATTCAACTGCGCGTGAGCCGTAATCCATTTTTTCAAACTCTCTTTTTCTTCAATCGCTTTAACAAGCGGGCGTAATTTCGAAGCATCTTGGCATTCCGGCTGTTCCAAAAGATATCGAAGCCCTTCCGTCTTCATTCCCAAGCGGGGTTCTTTTGATAAAACTTGCCCCGCGTCGGGAACAAACAAAAGCCCCAACTGACGCGACAATTCGGACAGAACCGCCGCGGATTCTTCAACCAATCCCGGCAAATCTTCTCTTTTTTTATAGCGATTTGAAAAATGCTCTGAAAGCGTTAAAAAATATTCCTGATAACTCTCCTGCGCTTCGATTCCGCAATTCAAGTAGTGCCGGTACCCGCGATCCGTCGGAACCCGCCCCGAGCATTGGTGCTCTTGGGCTAAATAGCCCGAGTCTTCCAATGCCCCCATTTCATTCCGTACCGTAGCCGAAGAAATAGGATAAGGACTTGCAAACGCAATGGTCTGCGACGAAACAGGGTGCCCTGTTCCAATAAAAGTATCCACAACCCGGTTTAAAATGAATGATTGGCGTGAAGTCAGGCTCAACATGGCGCGTATCATAACAAATTGAAGAGATTTTTCAAAGCCTGCTAAAGATCAAAGAAAGGCCGAAACTGAAGCTGAATCCGCCTTTAAAATGTCACCTAGCTTTTTCTTTTTTTGATAAAAAGCTTCTAAGTCCTGCGGCAAAGCCACCATTCTTTCCCCTTCCGCGGGCATTTCAAGCGCCAAAGCGATAAAATCCTTATAACGGTACTTGTAAATCACCGTTGAGGCCATCCGCAAAAATTGCTCGTTAAGATAAACAACGTCCTCATGTTCATTCAAAGGCTTTCCGCTCAGCAAAGCCTGCTCATCTTTCAAAACAACTCGAATATCAAAAACAAACTCCCGCGCGGGCTTATCACGAAACCGCACTTCAAACCCCAAATCATTAAAAGTATTAGCAATACGCTCATCCTGATAGATCACCTCGTAAAGCCGGGACATGATTTGCCGCGCTAAAAAATCCTCCAAAAAAACCTCTTTGGGTTCAAACTCAGAGTGCCATGTCTTGATATTTTCTTCCAACGATTTTTCCGTCAAATTAAACTCGGGAACGCTTGCGAGCATTTCGCTTAAAAGATGATAAGGAATAATCCGCAAAATCTGAACAACCTTTCCTTTCATCATTGTTTCAAAAATAAATTTCTCTTCTTTGGGCTCAGTCTTACCCTTGGAGCTCTCGGTTCGCGGAAGCGCCACCGCCTTAACATAAACTAACGCACGCCCTCCGGCGGGGCTTAAAAAGCTGCTCACCTGCTCGGTCTCCCATGTCATTTGCGACACGGGGTAAAGCTGATCTGATTTGCCCTTATAATAAAAACGCTCCAGCCAATCTTGCGAGTTCAATTTCGCGAAATATTTCTGCTGGACCTCTTCGCGTGTTTTTTGGTTTAAATCCTGAAAAAACTGCCGTACGGGATAATGCACCAGGGCGCGCTGATTCACCTGCGTGTCTTTCAGCATCCGTTTATGGTATTCCGACTGCGAGATATCCAGCAATTGAAGCCGGTTCATGTCCGGCAAATATCCCTGCAAAACAAACTCATGTCCGGAGCGCGTATCCGTAATTTGGGCGGTATAAAAATCAAGTTCTAAATCTGTGCTGCGGGCCACACGCGCGACGGCAAAAAGCATTTGACCGATACCGTCCTGAACATCCGGATGAAGCGAAATAGCGTCTTGAATTTTATCGATTTTCTTCTTTTCAAGCTTTGTGTGAACCCAATCCAGCTTAAAACGCCTCAGAAAAGGAAAATGGTACGCGCGGGCGAGCAGCTCCCAATAAGCATCTTGAGGAAAAGAAATCACACGGGCCAAACCAAGTACAAATCCATTCCGAACCTGAGCGCCCAAAATGGTTACATAGGAAATCTTCACATCATCCAAGTCGGCTGTAAAAAGCCTGTCAACCGGAAGATACATGTGGATGGTCTTCCCCGTGATCACAACCTGGGCAAGAGGAACGTTATATTCGTTTTTAAGAATCTCAAGAACAGACTCTTTTACGTAGTCTTTGGGATAAGTACTCTTAAGACAGCCGGAAAAAGACACGGCTCCAAAAAAAATAGCGGCCGCCAAAAACAAAAAACGAAGAGTCGTTTTTCTTTTCATGCTACTTACCAGCTCCGTTAAGCAAGAGCTCAAAAAAAATTAAGCCTTAGAAGAGGGCGGAAGATACTTGGAATCGCTCTCACTCGCTTTTCCAAACTTGCGGCGGTTGGCCTTACCAAACTCCAAGAAAATCGCTTCAATTTCATCATATTGCAACTCTCCTTTGGCAATCAACTCCTGCGCGAATCGCTCAAAAAGAGTCTTCTCCTTGCGAAGTAAGTCTTCTACCTCTTTCAGGCTGTCGTTCATGATTTTCTGAGTATCATTATTCAGCTGAGTTATTACTTCTTTAGAAAGCTGCCCCTGGGGAACAATGGTGAAGTCTCCCACCAAATTAGACTCACCCATGCCGAGCTTCCAAACCATCGTGTGGGCAATACTCATCGCGGATTTAAAATCAGACGAAACACCGGATGTAGATGTTCCATATTTAACGCGCTCGCCGGCAAATCCGCCGAAAGCCACTTTGATTTGCGCCAAAAGAGTTTCCTTGTCTTGAGAGTGCCACTCTTCCGTCGGAACATGGTAAACCACTCCCAACGTATTTTTACGGGGCAAAATAGACGCCTTAAACACATCGTTACGCGGATGCAAAAGATAGGTCGCAATCAAGTGCCCTGTTTCATGATACGCCGTCATTTCGCGTTCTTTTGAATTCACCGAGAGCTTCACTTTAAAGCCGAGCTCAATGCGATCCAGCGCTTCAGTCATGTCATTCCAGGTAACAACATCGCGTTTGTTTCTTGTCGCAATCAACGCAGATTCTTTCACCGCGTTCTCGATTTCAGCGGGAGAATAACCGATCGTGCGGCGAGCTAAACGCTTGGCATCAATCGTAGAATCATGCTTGATTTTTTTAAGATAAAGGTTAAAAACGGCTTCGCGCCCTTCCAAATTAGGCTTATTGATATAAACCTTTCGATCAAGACGTCCTGGACGAAGAAGCGCAGGATCTAATACGTCTTCTGAAGCGTTCGTTGCTCCGATCACAACAATATTTTCGGTCGCATCGCCTAAACCATCCAACTCCACAAGTAGCTGATTTTGGGTCGTATTTCCTTCACCGCTGCCGAATTGGCTAAAAGTTCTCTTTTGTCCCATAGCATCCAACTCGTCGATAAAAATAACGCATCCGCCATAGCCATAAGCCAAGCGACGGGCTTTTTGAAAAAGCTGGCGAACACGGCTGGCGCCGACACCGACAAACACCTCATTAAACTCACTCGCGGCCATCGAAAGAAAAGGAAGCCCCGTTTCCGTCGCAATGGCTTTCGCGATATACGTTTTCCCGCAGCCCGGAGGCCCGATCATGAGAACGCCACGCAAAATTTTTCCGCCGATATCCTTCACACGCGTGTGGTCTTTGATTAAATCCACAACTTCTCGACACTCATCTTTGGCTTCATCAATTCCCACAACATCATCAAAACGGATGTTGACCTGATTTGCTTTGACCGCCTTCTTCTTCATGCCCGCGAATCCGCCGCGAAACATATTCATGTAAATCCAGGCAAAAACAAACGCATTCACAATCACTGAAATAAAATTGATAGGAATTTGGGCGAGAGTGATATTGCGGTAATAGCTTTCAAGACTCATTAAGCCCCAATAAGCCAATAAAAAAAGCACCAAAGCACCCACAGCCAGAGCGACTTTACCGCCATGCTCAATGAAAAAAAGTTGGACGCGATGTTTTTTAAACGCCATAAATTACTAACTCCTTATAAATGCCTTTATAAAAGCGGTATTTGAAGGCTGGATTATACCAAAAAGAGGGTCAAATGTTTGTATATTATTGTTCAAATTGGAGTTATATCTTCCCCGGGCTATGGGCTACCACCAATCATCTCCCTTTGCTGGTGAGGGCTCTTCCGGTGCAAGAGACGGAGACTCGGAATCTGTCCAAAAGTCATCTTTGGGCTCATCGGATTCTCCGCTGGCAGAATCAATTGAGTTAGGGTCAAGATAAGCTGCTACTTCAGCCTTTGACGCTTCCTTTGCGTCTTCTTGAAGATCTGCATCCGCGACAGATGCTTCGGGTAAATCAGGCTTGGCAGGCTTTTCCTCCCACCAATCAGACCAGTTAAACATCTGCTTTTTCTTTTTGGCAACTCCGCCTTCCAATTCTTTCTCATTTTTAGAAAGAGAAGATTGGGTTAAAAATCCCTGTCCGCCGTAGTAAATTACTTTCGGTGTTGCTGCGGCCTTAACACCGTCTTTCTCCTGCTCCATTTTTTGGTCATACAAAATCCCCTCCGTCTGCGCGTCCTGAAGGGGATCTTCATTTTTCAAAATAGCATTCATGTGCAAAAATAAAATGGACACAAGCCATACCGCCAGCATCACCCTTGTACCATTCAATTGATTTGCTTTCACGCTATTCATGCTTCTCAACTTATCTTGTTGTTTTGATTAGCCTTGTCCTAAATAAGACGGCTCATCCGCCAATATCTTCAATCCGGTTTTGTGCAAATAGGCATTCAAACAACGCCCCGTATAGGAAGAATCACAGTCCAAAAGCCCCCGGACCGACCCCTGCCACACCACACTGCCTCCGCCATCTCCGCCCTCAGGCCCCAAATCAATCACCCAATCAGCAAGCCGGATAAGCTCCATATGATGTTCGATTACCAAAACAGAATGCCCACGAGCCAAAAGCTGATCCAGCGCCCGCATTAAGTACCCAATGTCGTGCTCATGCAATCCGGTAGTGGGCTCATCAAAAATATACAATTGATTTACTGTTTGAGATGATGCCAATTCACTGGCCAATTTAAGCCTTTGCCCCTCTCCTCCCGAAAGCGTCAATGTAGGCTGTCCCAAACGCAAATAACCTAACCCTGTTTTTTCAAGAATGGAAAGAGGCTTCACTACCGCCGGGGTCTGCGAAAAAAAAGCAATCGCCTCAGTAACAGTCATGGCTAAAATTTGGTCCACATTTTTCCCCTGAAACAAAATACCCAGAATTGATTTTTGAAAACGTTTTCCCGTGCAGGCTTCGCATGGAATAAAAACATCCGCGAGAAAATGCATTTCTACCTTGATCTGTCCATCACCTTTGCAAACCGCGCATCGGCCTCCATCGACGTTAAAAGAAAAATGCCCCGGGGTGAGTCCGTTTGCTTTCGACGCGGGCAAGCGAGAAAACAGTTTACGTATTTCATCATAAACACCCATATAAGTCGCGGGGTTGGAACGGGGCGAACGGCCAATCGGTGACTGATCGATTAAAACGATATCGTTTATTTTTTCCCAACCCTGAATCGATTGAACCTTTCCCAGTTCTTCCTGAGAAATGGGCCTGCCGCGGTATTTTTGATAGCGGTTATAAAGCACTTCATACAGCAAACTGCTTTTTCCTGAGCCTGAAACACCGGTAAGCACCACAAGCTTGCCCAGGGGAATTTCAACATCACAGTTTTTAAGATTATTGGCCTGCGCCCCCTGAATGCGGATTTTACGGTTTTTATCTGGTTTTGCCATCCGCGGTATTCTTTCAATACAGTCTTTACCCGATAAATATCGACCCGTCAAAGACTCCTCGCATTTCCGCAGTCCCGCAACGGGACCTTGATACAAAATCCGGCCGCCACCTTCCCCGCCTCTTGGTCCCAAGTCAATCACTTCATCCGCCGACTCAATCATCGTGCGGTCATGTTCAACCACGACGACGGTATTGCCTAAATCACGCAGTTTTCTCAAAAGAGAAATCAGCATTTGATTATCACGCTCATGCAGTCCGATGCTGGGTTCATCCAAAACATAAAGCGTATCCATCAGCGAAGCCCCCATCGACGAGGCAAGATGAATCCGCTCCACTTCTCCGCCGGATAGGGTTCGAGACATTCGTGAAAGCGTCAAATACCCCAAGCCAACTTCACTCAAAAATCCCAGCCGCGCCAAAATCTCACTCATGAGGGCGTCCGACCGTTCTTTTTCAAAGAGATTGAGCTCTATATTTTTAAAAAAATGAAGCAGCGCATCAATCTTCATTTCCTGAATTTCAAAAAAGTTTTTCCCGCCTACCTTCACATAAAGTGCTTCGGGCCTCAATCGCGAGCCGCGGCAATCTCCGCAAACCGAATAGCCCCGATACCTGTTAAGAAAAATACGTATGTGCATTTTGTATGTTTTCTTTTCAAGATACTTGAAATAGTCAGCGATCGAAACATACTCATCGCCTTCCTTACCGCTGGTAATCCATTTTTTTTGTTCAGCCTTCAAAGTTTTCCAGGGAGTCTTAACGGGAATTTTACGGCGCTTACAAAAATCCAGAAGCTGCCCCTGCTCCCAACGGGTACTGGCTTTAGTCCAGGGATCAACCGCCCCGCCCTGAATCGATTTTAATTCATCCGGAATAACCAAATTCCAATCCGTTTCAATCACACGTCCGAATCCCTGACAAGTCGGACAGGCACCGAGCGGACTATTAAATGAAAATAAGTTCTCCGTTGGCTTCTTAAAAACCTTCCGGCAGCCGGAACATTGTAAGTCTTTGGAAAACCATTCGATTTGATTGCCGCAAATGACTCCCAAACGGCCTGCTCCTGCCTGAAAAGCAAGCTCCAAAGCCTCACGTATACGATTACGCTGATTGACATTACGCGCAAGCTCATCCACCTTAACCCGTACTTCATGTTCTTTTTTAGAGTGAAAAGAATCGGGCGTAATTGAAACGTCGCCCCCGTGATCCGCAATTAAAAACTCGAATCCCTGTTTAACAAAATCAGCACTAAGCGCCTGTGCTTCCGCTTTGGAATTTTTTTTCAGTAGATAAGGAAAAAAGATACTTACCCTCTCAGACTGCGCGTCCAAAATTCTGCTCAAAACCGTATCGACTTGATACGCCATCACAACGGCTCCGTTGCACTCAGGGCAAAACGGGATTCCCACTCGCGAAAAAAACGCTCGTAAATAATCGTTCACTTCCGTTTGGGTTCCAACAGTGGACCGCGCATTCGAGATAACGTTCTTCGCTTGAATCGCTACGGCCGGAGGGATACCGGTGGCTGACTCGATATCCGGCTTGGGCATTTTTTCAAGAAACTGACGCGCGTAAGATGATAAGGACTCCATGTAACGGCGTTGTCCTTCGGCATAAAGCGTATCAAAAGCCAGCGATGACTTTCCGGATCCGGAGACACCGGTCATGACATGAATTTTGCGGTGATCAAGACGCAGATCGAATGACTTTAAATTATGCGTCGCGACGCGGCGCAGCTCAATCGAACTCAAGACACGCCGCCGGGGTGAGTTAGGCGGTTACGCCAAACTTTTTTCGGATAGCGTCAAGCACTTCAGCCGCGCCGATGATATTGCGGGATTCGGGGTCAAGAAAAACGCTTGTCTGAAACTGTCCATCTCTGCGGATCCGAACCTGAATAAAGCGGCGGTCAGAATCATCAAACCGTGAGAATTGCGTATTCCGAAGACGGATGAGACCTTCTGTTTGCAAAGTTTTGTCCGGCGACCACTCCGTCAAATCGTTGACGGTATCAAATACAGCCAAATAAACAAGGTCATAGGGCTGTTCAATGAGAATCTCCTGCGAATTACCGGCAGGCACTTGATCAGCCGGAAGATAAGATGACTTTCCCGCACAGCCGGATAAAGCAAAACAAAAAATAAGACTTAATAAAACGGACAGCTTCATAAATCCTCCGCGAAAAATTAAAATTTACCAGACATGCGCACAAACGGTCCATGACTGGAGTAATCATTCGACTTTCTTAAGTCATCGGTAAAATCAGCAAAATCATACCCGACCGCAACTCGGACATAATCATAAAGCTCACGGTCAACTTCAACCAGCGCACCGTGCAGGTGATTATCGGCTGATTTATCCTGAAGTAAAATACGGTATTCCGCCGCGATGTCCCACTTACGAGTCACATGAAAATTAACCCGATTAGCCCAAAGCATGGAATTTAAAGCAAAATCATCTGAAAGAAGCGCTGCGACTGACCGTTTGAATCCGAGCTTTTGCACAATCTCCAAATAACGGTTCACGTCGTACGAAGCATCCATCTGAATAATGTGTGCGCTATCATCCGTATTTAAATCTGTGCCGAGCAAACTCAATTTATCTGAGTTAATAATGCGGGTATACCTCATCAACATATTAAAACGGTCATAGTTAATCGGGCGGTACGCAAAGCCGGTATTCCATTCCATGAAATTCGTATCTAAATCATAGACATTCGCGGTGTACTGCGCGCTCGAATAGCTCAAGTTTAAATAACTCAAAAAACTAAGATCGCGGGAAACCTTATACTCCAACGAATTGCGGGTAACCACTTGCCATAATTCGGGCTGATCCTGATCTTTGCGAAACTCCCCTGACACACGTGCTTTCAATTTTTCAAACGGGGAATATTTAACATTTCCTTCCCAATCTTCCACCTTCTGTGCTGAGCCGATATAAGCCAAATGCCCGCCCACGGTATTGTAAGTGTTCGCGCGCGCCAATCCCTGAAGCGCCAAAGTATCCAACCGCCGTGTTGTGGAGTTATTTAAACGACGGCGTTCAAACCGGGCTCCATAATCCCAATGTTCACCGAATTTACTGTCATACCCAAAAATATCCGCAAAGCCGTCCACCGAGTTATAGGTCGAAAGTTCACGTTCGGAATAAAGTCTGGATCCATTATCAAAAAAGTAATTGCTTCCGATCGCGGTCGAAAGCGTTTTCGACCCGATTCCCCTGTCATGCGATCTTAAGTTCGCATAAGTACTCGAGGATGTGCCATGCCTTTTTTCAATTCCGAAGAGCGTTGAGTCTCCGATTTTTCCGAACATCTGCTCCAAATAAGCGTAAAGATCATTCATGACTTCATAGCGGACACCGCCGCCGAATTGATGATTGCCTTTGGTATGTATCGCAACCTGAGCCTTGGCATAGGGCATAAAGCGCTCGGTAACACGATAACCCAATTTGGCAACAACCCCGTCATTAAAAGGAATTTCCGATTCCAATGAAGGTGAAAGCCAAGCCGGATTATCAGGACCATTCAAAGTTCTGCGAAAATACTCTCCCTCCGCGAGCCAAAGGCCGTTATCGTAAGAAATAGTTCCGGTATGCGAATTGAAACTTTCGAAGGGTGCAAGAATAGTTCCCGAGGTCAGCGGTAAAAGAGCTTCTTCAATCTCATTGTGATCATAGCGGTATTTAACCGACAAGTTATCCGTTAAACGATACCGGCTTGCCACACCATACTTTTTATAGCCCTCTTGGCTTTTCAAAATATCATTTGAAAAACCCGGCTCAACACCCTGCAAAAATCCGTTTACTTCCCAATTTTTAACCGGCTTGGATTCCGCTTTAATCAAATAAGCGCGCTCACGCCCATCATTTTTTCTGCCCGATAAAAGACCTAAATCGGCGTAATTGAAGCCTCCGTCGTAGGAAACCGACTGATTTTTTTGTTCCAGCATACTCGTGGCGTACTCCGCGATGACACGCGTGTTACGTCCAAATTTCATGGTCATGTCGACGGCACGTAAATCATAATCCGCTCGGTCGCGCCGTTCTTCCACCATCGTCCCACCCACGCGCACATGATCACCCATGTGCACATACCCACGAAATCCGCGGTTATCAACTTCACGCGGATCAAAGCCATCCACATACTCATAGTCCGCGATCAAAAACACACGGTTGCCATCCGCCAAGTCAGTTGAAAAAAGAGAGTGCGGCGACGCCATCGAAGAAAGCGGCCGAGTGAGCATAATGCGGCCGGATTCATAATCAATTTCGTAATCAACACCCTCTTGAAGATCATATCTTCCAATCGCGATATCTTGAATTTTGTCGCGAATTTCAACACTGAGCTGTTCACTGCCTTCAACAATGTCTCTGTCGCGTAAGTAATAAAGTGTTCCGCCCGTCGATTCAAGCTCAACATGCGCGGCTTTATTTTGGGACTGAGAAGAAAAAACTTTAAATCCGCGCTTGGGGTCTCCATAGGGCGTTGTTTGAAGCGATTCGTGCTGAACTTGCAATCCCGATAAAGTGCGGTTGTAACTTGCCAACTCGGTATCATCAAACTCGGTTTGAAAACTGCCCCACCGCGCGTAGGAGCGGTCCATTTCCACCAACATGTAAAACCGGTCACCGGTGTTCAGCCCCTCATAGCTAATTTTGGATTTGTCTCCATAAATCGGGTAATACTGATCGGGATCCAAATTGGTAAATAGGGAGCTGCGCTTATCCGCGGTATCATATTTGGATTTAATTAAGAATTTCCCTTTTAATTTACCCTTCAGAAAATAAGAAAGCCGTCCGTCCTGATAAAAACCATCTTTATACTGCTTATCGCTTCCAACGGTTTCAATACTGCCGCTCGCGAAGTTTTTACCCAATTCCTGCTCTCCCAACGCAACCAAAAAGAACATGCTGTCTTTGACTTTGACTTTCTCGGTATAAAGCGTGCTTTCACCTTCAGGCGAAACAACATTAATAATGAATTCATTTTCACCGGGATTGACGTAAAACTCTTTATTAAATCGGCCGGAGTCGGGGTTCACGTCAACAGGCGCGTCATTGATATAGGCTTTGTAACCCGGAATGGTTCTGCCACGAACATGCACTGTCGGCTTAGCAATCAGAGGAATACTGCGCTTACCATCTTGAAAAATATTAAAATTACCGACGGGAGAAATTTCTTCCACGTAATTTTTGCCCGACTTCGGGCTTGACTGATAGATCATTTCTTCTTTAACTGAACCTTCCCAATCTTCCGCGCTCGCAACTTTTCCTACTTTCGAAAAAACACGGAAAAATTTAAGCAACGTCCAATCCTGACGGCCTTTGTCATCTTCCACTTTAAATTGGTAAGAATAAATTCCCGGCTGAATTAAAACACCGGCATCCGTCAATCCTTCCCACATGACATCCGCGGGAGGCTTCCCGATACCATAACCGGACCAAACTTTGCGTCCCATTTCATCCCGAACTTCTAAAATCCACTTACGTACCATGTGCGGATAGTTAATATCAAAATTAAAAAGAGGCTGGCGTTCCAAAACCCCCGCACCCAACCTTAAAACATCAGGCTCCATATTGACATCCAACTGCGGAGGTGTTGTGTCCAATCCCTGCGTAATTTGAACATTCAGCTCGCCTTCAAACTCTTGCGGCATGAGCGGATTACCGCCTTCCCAGTCTTCTTTCCCGCGCGGAGCCACCGCAAAGTTAACCTTATTCATAACTCCGGGGGTACTCTTAAAAAGATAAGATTCTTCGGTGATAAATTCCGTATTTTCAGGAAGCGTGTGCGCATCAATTTTTAAGACATGGCGTCCGGGGCGCATATTCGGAATGTGATACAACCCATTTTCATCGGTTGTAATCATAATGCCTTCTTCCGTGTACAAATTCACAAAAGGCATGCCGTCTTCGCCGGGCTGCTGTTGACCATCGCGGTTTCTATCATGAAAAACTTTTCCGATCACCGTGCTTTCATCAAACATCGGGTCTTCTTCAATCAAAAGTCTTTCACGAACCCTAAAATTCATGCCGGCAGAATCAGTCAGAATAAAATCAATATCATAAAGATGTCCCGGCTTAACAGCACCGGTAATCACAAACGGCAAGGTAATGATCGTTGATTCACCTGCCGTTAACGTCCCGATTGGAACAATAACGGATCCTTCCGAAGCCTGTGCATTGTTGAAATTAAGCTGAACGTCAGAAAGATTAACATTAATCCCCTTAGGATTATTAACGCGCAGTTGAACTCCATTGAAAGTACTGCCGGATTGATTGCGAAAACTCACTACTGCCGGAACAATATCCCCTACGGATGCCCGACGTTTGGAAAGATTTACATTAAAGGCAGTTGGATTAACGGTAGCAAGCAACTTATCAAAAATAACTCTCTCGGCTGTAACTCCAACCGGCGTATTATCGTTTACAGCAACAAGAGTAAATACAACCGTATTGGCACCTTGCGGAAAAACCCCACTCACAGCTGCGGGTTGAAAAACACCTCCGTTTCCAAGAATAAAATCAGATCGCTCAGGAGGATCGCGAATCAAGATGTTCGCTCCGTCAGAGGTAATGTTCCTAAATTCAATTTGGAGACGGGCTCCAAAGTCTCCAGGATTCGCATCCGCATCATCAACAAAAGTTGAAGCAACAAGACCACTGAAAGTCACTAAGTCTCCTGGTTTCAAATCTGTTCTTGTTTGAAATGTAAAATCAAAATTATTTCCATCCGGCGTGATTGTGCTTGGAGCTAGCTGTATAGCACTACTCCCTTCTGGGAAAGCCGCAAATCCAGCTGGAGGAGTTGTCACACGCGTAGCTCCCTGAGTATTATTCCAATTTGTTCCGCCAATCGCGCTTTCAATTCCAGGATTTTGAAGAACATTGTTCGTCACAAACGGATCAATGCTGGATGGAGCTGTTTCCATCAAAGCCCGCGCGGCAAAAGCGGATGTATCGACACTTGTTAAAAGCATCGCGACAACCCCTAATCCTGATATTAACTTTTTAAATTTTTGATTCATTTACTTTTTAATTTCAAAAACAATTCAGCGCTAACAAACTATATATTAGTAGCGGCGGCTGGCAAAACTGACGCCAAACCGCAAATCATTCCGCACAAAAGCCTGATTTTCCGAGCTGTCCTGCTTAACGCTCTGAGCCTTGCCAATCGCAAGCCATTCACCGAAAATTTTAACCTTGGAAAGCCACTCGTTTTCTTTATGCCGCCAGGTTCGAAAGGGCATCCAGCGCACACCCGCGGAAACATAGTAAGTATTTTGAAAGTGAAAAGCATGCGCGCTGTTCACGGAGCTTTCCAAACGCAAATAAGGCATTAAAACAATCTCGTCGTTAATCACGTTATCAGGCAAAGGAATTCCGGGCAGCTTAACGCCCAACATCAACGAATTGCCAAAAGTCCAGGCATGAGAGTATTTATCCAAACTGAAATCCGTTTTCGCCCAGTGGTAATCCGCGAAATACTCTCCCCAAACAAACTCCTGTAAATACTCCGTAAAGTTCTCCGGCGCGGGCTGGTTTAAGTCCGGCAACTCAACGCCAAACTCATAAAACAATTGAACCCCGGCTTGCAAATCCCAATCTTGCGCGGAAATTTCATCTTTGATATTTTTTCGGTCGCCATACTTAACAAAAAAACGATAATTGCGCACCCATTCCAAAAGCTTAATATTACCGATGGGACGATAGTTCGCGAGCCAATGATTGCGGGCAAGAGGACGCCACTCAACACCGACAAAGAAATCGGCTTTGCTTTTAAAGTCTTCGGAAACAGCTTCCATCGAAACCGTCGATTCTAAAAAAGGATCAAGCGTATTTAAGGGGAAACGAATTCCTTTGAATACCAGGCGGTTTGACCAGTAACCAATCTGACTATTAAACTTGTTGTCTTCCAGATTGGTTTTGCGCCATGAGGTTTCACCGAAGGACTGCCACAATATCGGTTCCCCGGCAGGATCACCATGAAAAGGTCCCCATGTCTGCTCGCCTAAATCCATCTGATCAGCCCATTTTAAAACGAGGTCTTCTTCTTTTTTCTGATTGGAAATATAGCTTTGATCAAACTGAGTGACGTATTCATCTTCAATTTCAACCGGAACTTGCGCTTCCGCAACCATCTCATCAAAATTACCGCCGATTTCAACGGCTTGCTGACGCGTTTTAGCGATAAGGTTTTTTGCATCCTCTAAATTCGTAAAAGCTTTATCCCCGACCCAATAGAGCGTAGCGCCACCGGCGGGCAAAGTCATTTTTCTGATCTCAACTCCACCCTCATCCGATGTCTCAAGATTGTTTTGAATGTAGTCATTTACATCATCAATGGTTTTTAACCCGGGAAGATAGCGTGTCTTCACAACTTCACCGCCGAAGTCGGTAATCACGGCAAACTCCGCGTCCATTTTGCGGGAAGGTGTCTGGACAATCGTAAAACCCTGAACATCGGTGGCAATTGACTCGGATTTTTTAGAGGGCGCAGCAAAAAAAGTTTTTGCGAAAAGATTGGGCTTAGGGGTTACTTTTTCCTTAACGACGGTCAGCTTAGGTTCCGAAGCAACTTCGGACGAGCTCTCTTGCGAAGGAGCAACAGATACCGGCTCCGTCTTCATGGCGGTTTCCAACTCTTGGTCAAGCTCCGCCGGCTTTAAATCGGACTGATCCGATAAAAGTGTCTGCGCGAAAAGAGCGCCTGAAAAGAGAATTGAAGCAAAAAAAGCTCCAATTAGGGCAAAAATAGTTTGTCGTCTTTTTTTCATTCAGGAGCTCAGTAAATGATTAAAAAAAATTCACTCGAAACGGCGTATTATGCCATGCCAAGCACATCCTGCATAGTGAAAAGCCCGTGCTTCTTCTTAGATAAAAACCGGGCCGCAACCAAGGCTCCCTTGGCAAAAGCGTCGCGGGATGTTGCTTGATGTACAAGCTCGACCCGCTCTCCGGCTCCAAAAAAGAAAACATGATGCTCGCCAACCACATCGCCCCCCCGCAAAGCAAAACAACCTATCTCATTTTGCTTTCTTGCGCCGACTTCGCCTTCACGTCCATAGACGGCGTCTTTTTTTAGGCTGCGTTTTTTTGTTTCGGCTAAAATCTCAAGCAGCTTAACCGCCGTTCCGCTCGGGGCGTCTTTTTTAAGCTTATGATGCATTTCCGAAATCTCCATATCATAACTCTCATCCAAAACCGTAGCGGCTAACTCCGTCAGCTTAAAAAGCAAATTAACGCCCACGCTCATATTGGGTGATTGCACAATCGCAATCTTTTTGGAAGCAACCTTCAGTTTTTTGCGGTGAACATCGGAAAGTCCGGTGGTTCCCACAACTAATCCGGTTTTATTCTTCGAAGCGGCCTGAATATGCAAATCCAAACTGGATGGATGGGTAAAATCAATTATCACGTCAGCCCCTTTTGACGCACTGAACATATCGCAGGTTAACTGTGCTCCCGTTTTTTTAAAACCAAGCACATCTCCGATATCACGTCCTAAATCCGGATTTCCTTTTTGTTCAACGCCTCCGGCGATTTGAAAATGCTTGTCCTGAGAAGCAAGCTTCAAAATAGCCTGCCCCATTCGTCCGCAAGCTCCGGCCATTACAATTCGTGTCATTTGATTAACCCCATTTTCTTAAGTGATGCCGCCAGTTTTTCCTCGTTCGCGCGCTGCATGGGGCATAACGGCAACCGAAACTCCAAATCAAGCTTGCCCATCAATCCCAAGGCTGTTTTAACCGGAATCGGATTCGTTTCAATAAAAAGAACCTGTGCTAAATCTAAATGCTTCTCATGCAAGGCGCGTGCCTTTTTCACATTCCCTTTCATTGATTCATGCACAAGGTCACGATGCAGCTTAGGAACAATATTCGCCGTCACTGAAATCGCGCCCACCGCGCCCAGCATAATCATCGGAAAAGTCAGTGAATCTTCGCCGGAAAGAATAGGCAATGAACAACGCTGTTGAATTTGGTCAACCTGCGCCAAGTTACCGCTAGCCTCTTTAATCGCGACAACCGTACTAATTTTTGCTAATCGGGCAACCGTATCCGGCGCCATCGAAATACCGGTACGTCCCGGAACGTTATAGAGAACAATCGGTAAATCCACCTTGCGCGCCAAAAGCTCATAATGCTTATACAAGCCTTCCTGAGTTGGCTTGTTGTAATAAGGCGTTACGACCAAAGCTCCGTCAGCACCGATTTTCTTGGCATGCTGCATCAATCCCAGCGATTCCGCGGTATTGTTTGACCCCGCGCCGCAAATCACCGGCACACGGCCGTTCACATAGTCCACGACAAATGACATCACGTGGCGATGCTCTTCGTGCGAAAGCGTGGCAGATTCGCCGGTCGTTCCGCAAGGAATAATGACATCGGTTCCGTTTTTAATTTGGAAATCAATCAAACCTTTGAGCGCTTTTTCATCCACCTGATTATTTTTAATCGGTGTTACCAGCGCGACCATCGATCCCTGAAAAAGAGCCCGGTTTCGTTGAAAAGGCTTCGTCTGCTTCGTTACATGCTTCGCTCCCTTGTGCGCCGTATTCATCAATACACCTCCGCGGTCGCTTGCATAAGCCTTGCATCCAAAGCCTTTTGAACGAACCGAAAAAAATTACAGTTACTCATAGTTTGATTTTCCCTTCATAAACCACATGCGCACCGCCTTCAAGAAAAGCCTTGAGCGGGCGTCCCGCGGCGTCAAATTCAAAAGATACTTTTAAAACTTCCCCGCCGCGCGTTAAAACTTCGACCGGGGACTTCACATTAAATTTAATCACTGCCGCAAGCGCGGAAGCAGTTGAGCCGGTACCGCAAGCTTGAGTTTCATCTTCCACGCCGCGCTCATATGTCCGCACCGTGATTTTGGAACCGCCGCGGTGCTTCACAAAATTCACATTCGTTCCCTTGGGAGCAAATTGCTTATGGTTGCGAATGGCACGACCCCATTCAAAAACATTGGCTTTCTCCAGTTTGTCCCAAAAAATCACAACATGCGGAACGCCGGTATTAAAAAAGTCATAATCAAAATCTTCACCGCAGACAGAAACTCCGCCGTCCTGCTCCAGGATACGCGGCTGAATGAGCTGCACGCGCACTTTCTCTTTTTTAACTTCGGCAGTAATCAAACCGGAAATGGATTCAAATTTCATTTTGGCCGGAAACTTGAGGATGTCATGGGCAAATCGTCCGACACAACGAAAACCGTTTCCGCAGGCTTCCGCTTCACTTCCGTCGGAATTAAAAATGCGAGCCTTGAAGTCAGCCGTGGATGATTTTTCAATCACAAGCACGCCATCCGCACCGATACCGGTATGCACAGGACAAACCCGGGCGGCAAACGCCTTAAGATTGGAAATCAATTTCTTGCGATGATCAATCACCACAAAGTCATTTCCGGACGCCTGTATTTTATAAAAAGAGATTAGTTTAGCCATAAATAAGACGGGTATTGTAGCAGACTATCGTCTATAGACAATAGCAGATAGCCTAGGGGCAAAGCCCCTAGGCTGAGAGATTAAATCAATACAATCTTAGCGGGAGGAAACCCGTTAAAGTTAGGGGTTGCGCTGGCGGAAGAATAAGCACCTATATTCTTTACATAGACGATATCGCCCATATTCAGCTCAGGCATTTCACAGTTCTCCGCCAAAGTATCAAGCGAGTCGCAAGTCGGTCCCGCCAATGTACACATAAATTTGGGCCCACGGCGCAAGGTTTTGAACTCATATTTACAGTGGTCAAAAATCATCCCCGAAAAATCCTGGTAAATTCCGTCATTCAAATAATAGTAACTCTTGTTGTTACGGAAAGAACGTCCTACAACTTTGGTGACCAAAATTCCGGACGGCCCCGCAAAGAAGCGGCCCGGCTCGGCGATAATTTTGACATTGCTATCAAAAAGCTTTTTCAGCTGCTTGCGGATTTGCGCGGCCATACGTTCAAAGTTAATCCCGATTTCATTATCAAAATGCTGAATCGGAAAACCTCCGCCGATATCCACAATCTTCAGCGGCATTCCATTGGATTCGGCTTCTTCAAAAATCGCGGCGGTAATTTCAAGCGCTTGCAAATAGTTTTCCACGTTCTTGGACTGTGATCCGACGTGAAAACTAATCCCCTTCGGAACAAGCCCCAAAGCTTTGGCTTTCTTTAAAAGAAAGAAAGCCTGCTCAGGATCACAGCCAAATTTAAGTGAAAGCTGAACGACGCTGCCAAGATTCGCAACTTTGATGCGCGCGACAACATGCGCTCCGGGATAGTTCTCGGCGATTTTATAAAGCTCGGTTTCACTATCGAAAGTCATCAGCTTCACGCGGCGGCGCTTCGCGGCCTGAATATCTTCTTCCGACTTGATCGTGTTCGCAAAAATCACTTTACTGGGCTCCGCGCCCAATTTTAAAACCAATTTCATTTCCGCCGCGCTGGCGACGTCAAAACCGGCTCCCAAATCAACAAACTCTTTGATAATCTTCGGATGCGGATTGGCTTTGATGGCGTAATAAGGGGTTACTTCAGGAAGACACTTACGGAACCGTTCGTATTGCTTTTGCAAAGCGGAACGGCGAATCAGCATGAAAGGCGTCTTGTGCTTTTTGAGCATCGAACGAACTAAATCGTCGATACCAAAAGGCGCGGGGCCCTTCGATTTACCGGGTAACAGCGGAGGCTCTTGTTGAGGAGCTGATTCTTCTTTCATAGGCACCTAGTCTCTCCTGATGATGGATGAGAAACGTTGTAAATTGCCAGACATCCTCTGGTCTCGGTTGAGGGACATTGAACTTTGTATATTTAATGTTCGCATTTTTCATCGGCGTCCAATCCACCGCTTCGGAAAAAATCGGTTTAATATAAGGCTTCACAAATTTAAGAATAGGCTCATGATCAACGTCATCCGGCATGAGAAAACCTTTGCGTGGATTATCAATCATCCAAATCACCGCAGCAACCATCGAAATCGCAACCTGCAGAGTCGTCGCTTGCTGACCCGGCGCAAGCTTGCGCGCTTCATCAATCGTAAGACAACTTCCGCACCACCACGAATTAAAATCATGCCCCATCAAAAGTACTCCAAGCTCGTCTTTACCCGCGATAATTTCGTCATTCATAATGCGCTGTTTTTCCTGCAATTGAAACTGACGCATTTCAAGTTCATGCATCGAGTTAATCGCGGAATCCGACGGACAGTAAGCATAATGCACGGTCGGACGATAAACCGGAACGCCGCGCTCCCAAACTGTCAAACGGTCGGAAATACTGAAAGCTTCACCGTGGCGAATCACCATGCCGGTAATTTCACCGCTCGGAACCCAGGAACGCACCCAAGTCTTCATTCCGATGGTATTAAGGCAAATCTGGTTCTTAGGGCCTTCATCATAAAAGAAAGCGCCGTCGGGAATTAATTTCTCATGCGTTCCCCAGCCCATTTCAGCCGGCGCAACACCCTCTTCATAAAAACCTTCAATGCTCCAAGTGTTGACAAACTCATTCATTTGCTTGGGCTTGTCAGTGATTTGCGAATCACGTTCACTAATATGAATTGTTTTGACGCCGGTCAATTGCGCCAGCTTTGAAAAATTCTTATCTTCCAGAGACTGCACGAGTTGCTTTTTGCGTTTGTCTTTGGGTTTGGTTTTTAGAATTTTTTCAGCAATTTGAATCAAAGCGTGTTTAGTAAAGTGCGAGACAAGTCCGGGATTCGCACCATGATCAACAATCGCAGTCGTCCCCGGCTGAGCCGCCCAAGGGTCGGTGATTTTACGCAAACGCATATGCCGGTTATAAAGCGTATAACGGCGCGGATCATCGCGAATTTCATCGCCGTACGGATCCCATTCTTCCACCGAGGTGTTTGAGTAAAGCACTTCGTGCTGGCGACACCAAGTCAAAATGGCGCCGCAATCAATGTTCCAGGCAAGGTCAATAATCAAATCGCCCTTACCGACATATTTTGAAAGTAGCTTGGAGTAATTTTCAGGGGCGATGCGGTCGACAACATAATTCACGCCGCGTTTTAACGCGGATTTAACACGATGCCGATTATCGACAAAGTCCATGATCGTGATTTTTTCCGCGGGCATATCCATATGCTTAAGCAAAAGCGGAATGAGACACTGTGAAACAGAGCCGCATCCGATCACCAAAATCTTGCCGTTGAACTTTTTTTTCATATTAAAAATTGATTTTAAACTACCGCGGCTGCACAAAGCGCAGAGCCGAACAAACACAGGCCGCTAAATTTCTTTTTCATAAAGTGATTTGAATACTACAACAAATGACTAGTGTGTCAATACAGCTGTTGGATTTTTTTTGCCTGACGGCGACTGCGGTGCTCCGAAACTTCCGCTGCGGCAAATCCAACACTCTTTTCGGGGGAAATTCCGATCAAAACTTGCTCCAGTCGGTGCAAGATCCGACGCTGCGGCTGTGAAAGTTCATAACAGGAGTAAAATTCAGACAAAAATTTCAGCGCTGGTTCGGCTGGAATCCGGAAAACATCTGAATTTTCGACGCGCGCGGAGGTAAAGCGAGACATGAGCTCCGGCCACAGCTTTTCGCTGATCGGAAACCCGTCTTCATTTTGAAAGTCCGGCACCGCATCTGAAGTAAAAAGAAAAACCTGACGCACTTATTTGAGATAAGCCGGAATCACTTCCCCGGCAAGCAGCTCGTCCACGGACTCGCGTTTTTTGACCACGCTGAACGCGGAGCCCTTCACCAACACTTCGACGGCACGGCCGCGTGTATTGTAATTGGAAGACATCACATAACCATAAGCACCCGCTGAAAAAACCGCGATCAAATCACCGCGCTTCAGCTCGGGCAATTTACGGCCCTTGGCAAGATAATCACCGCTTTCACATACCGGTCCAACCACGTCATACACAACAGCCTTGGACTTTGCTTTTTTTCTCACGGTCTCAATACGGTGATACGCGTCATAAAATGAGGGGCGAATCAAATCATTCATTGCCGCGTCAATAATCGCAAACTGTTTCACATCAGTTTCTTTCACATAAATCACTTGCGTAGCCAAAATACCGCTATTGGCGGAAACAAAACGGCCTGGTTCCATAATGATTTTAAGTCCGGTCTTTTTCAAAATCGGCGCTACTTTCTTGGCGTAATCCGACGCTTTCTGAGGCTTTTCATGGTTATAAGTCACGCCTAATCCGCCGCCGATATTCAAGAACTCAAGCGCGACACCGTCACGCTGTAAGTCCGCAATAAATTTGGTCACTTTTTTAAAGGCATGCACAAACGGGGTGCCGCTTTCAATTTGAGAACCGATATGCACGTGCAAGCCCGCAAAACGCACCCAGGGATACTGCTCGCGGTTGATAAAAGCTTCTTCAGCCGTCAGTAAATCAATACCGAACTTGCTCTCTTTTTTGCCGGTTGAAATATGGCGGTGCGTGCGCGGATCCACATCGGGATTAATACGCAAAGAAATGGTGGCTTTGCGTTTCAGCTTTTCTGCCACCGCGTTGATTGCGGCGATTTCAGGAATCGACTCGACATTAAAAAACAAAATTCCATAGCGGATAGCCGCGGCGATTTCTTCGTCTGTTTTTCCGACACCAGCAAAAACAATTTTTTCACCAGGACAGCCCGCGCGCTTCGCGCGCTCTAATTCCCCGCCTGAAACGATATCAAGCCCGCTGCCTTGCTTCACAAGCGCGCGCAAAACGGCGATATTGGAATTCGCTTTCATGGAATAGCAAATCAAAGGATTCACCGACTTGAAGGCTTGCTGCAATTCTTTAAGACGTCCCGTAAAGGCGGCGTGACTATATATATAGGCAGGCGTTCCGACAGTTTTGACGATATCCGCAACGCGCACACCTTCGCAAAACAGTTCATTCTTCTTGTAAGTAAATTCTGACATAGGGGTTCTCTCCGAGCCGCGGGACTAGGCCCGGGATAGTTTCTTTTTCCAAAATTGGATTTGTTGTTTCACCAAGCGGGGGCTGGTACTGCCAAGCGTTTGTTTGCCTTCCACCGATTTTTCCGCGTTGAAAAGCGCAAAAGCGTCTCGGCCCGCGGCGGGCGCAAAAGCCTGTAATTCTTTCAAATCAAAATCACGGATTTTCTTTCCGGTCTTAACGGAGTACGCGACAATTTTTCCGACCGCATGATGCGCGTCCGTAAACAGCACACCTTTGCGTACAAGGTACTCAAGCAAGTCAGTCGCATAAAGTCCGTCATCCTGTAATTGTTTTTCCGCGGGTTTACTCTGAAATTTTGCGGTTTGAATCGTCAAACTTAAAACTTCAAGCGCCAGCATCGTCTCAGCTAAAGCAAAGAACACGCCGGGTTTGTCTTCTTGTAAGTCGCGGTTATAAGCAAGGGGCAAACCCTTTTGCACGACCAGCATCGCCTGCAAAATTCCAAAAATGGATCCGCTCTTTCCTCTTACCAATTCAAAGACATCCGGATTTTTCTTTTGCGGCATCAAACTGGAACCGGTTGAAAAGCGGTCATCGAGTTCCACATAACCAAAAAATTCCGAGTTCCAAAGCACAAAGTCTTCCGATAACCGCGATAAATGCACCCACACCGTGGAAATACCGGTTAAAAGCTCAACTAAAAAGGCTCGATCGCTTGTGGCTGCCATACTATTCATGGCAAGCTTTGAAAAACCCAACTCTTTTGCCAAAAACTTACGGTCAAAGGGCAAAGCCGATCCTCCGAGCGCGGCGGAACCGAGCGGCAAAACATCCAATCTTTTTAAAACATCGCTCAGCCGTTCAATGTCTTCTTCCAGCATTTCAACATAAGCGAGCAAATGGTGCGCCAGTAATACCGGCTGGGCTTTTCTTAAATGCGTCAGTCCCGGAATAATCAAAGAGGCATTCTTATCCGCTTGCCAGGCCAATGCTTTCTGAAGCTTGCGCACATAAGATTGCAATTCCGCAACCTGTCCCTTTAAGTAAACACGCGTGGAAGTCACAACCAAATCATTGCGGCTTCTGCCTGTATGAAGTTTTTTTGCGACGGGGCCGCAAGCCTTTTCAAGCAAGGTCTGAATCAGCGAATGAACATCCTCAACATCGGAGTATTCACAGCAAGCCTGGCATTCATCCCACTCTTTTTCGATTTTATCGAGCCCCTTGGCAAGCTTCTTCAGCTCCGAGGAAGAAACAACCTTGGCTTTCGCGAGCATTTTGATCCAGGCGCGGTTAACTTTGATTTCAGAATAAAAAAGCGCACTGTCCGTGGCTAAAGAATAGCTGAACTCCTGAAGCGCGGGGTGCATCCCCTGCTCAAACCTTCCGCCCCATAATTTCTTCTGCCCGTTTTCTTTTTTCATATTTCCCTAATATTTTTTGCGGCTTTTTCTCTTCGCAGCGCGAGCTTTATCGAGCGCTGCAATTTATTACCGCCCCATGCCTTCGTATGGGAGGCCCCAAAGCTTCATGAATCCTGCCGCTGCAGTCCGGTCAAACACATCGCCCTTAGAATAAGTTGCCAACTTATGCGAATACAGTGAATACTTTGATTCACGGCCCGCGGGCAAAACATGCCCTTTTTCCAATTTAAATTTGATTTTACCGGTCACACGCTTTTGATTCGACGCGAAAAATGCGTCGAGGGCTTTTTTAAGCGGCGAAAACCAAAGCCCGAAGTAAACGAGCTCAGAGTATTTCTCGGAAAGCACGCGCTTGTAATGCAAAAACTCACGGTCCATGACAAGTCCTTCAAGCTCTTCATGCGCTTTGAGCAACACTTCCGCGGCCGGTGCTTCATAGATTTCGCGACTCTTAATTCCGACCAGACGGTTTTCAACCATATCGAAACGGCCGACGCCATTCCGCCCCGCGATCACATTTAATTTTTCAATTAACGCGGCGAAACCCATTTTCTTGCCGTTAAGTTTTACAGGCACACCGTTCACAAAATCAATCGTGACATATTCATATTTCGGAGTTTTTGAAACATGGCGGGTCATGACATAAGCGTCTTCAGGCGGTTCCTGCCAAAGATCTTCCAAAATTCCGGCCTCAATCGCGATACCCCAAATATTCTTATCAATCGAATAGGGGCTTTTCTTCGTTGCGCCGATGGGGATTTTATGCTTAATCGCGTAATCAATTTCTTCTTCGCGGGTATTGAATTCCCACTCGCGTAAAGGAGCGATAATTTCAAGATTCGGATTCAATGTGCGCACACCCACTTCAATGCGAACCTGGTCATTGCCTTTACCCGTGCATCCATGCGCCACGGCGGTTGCGCCTTCTTTTTCGGCAACTTCAGCAAGGCGCTTCGCGATCAACGGCCGACCCAACGCAGTTGCAAGAGGGTATTTACCTTCGTAGCGCGCGTGCGCCCACAGCGCGGGCAAAATAAAATCATCCGCGAACTCTTGCTTCAAATCTTCAATGTAAACTTTTTTCGAGCCGGCCGCGTTGGCGCGTTTTTTCAAAATTTTAGGATCTCTCACTTCACCTAAAAAAGCGGAAAAACAAATCACTTCCGCGTTGTATTTATCTTTGAGCCATTTCGCGATACACGACGTATCTAAGCCGCCCGAATACGCCAACACAATTTTTTTATTCGCAGACTTCTTCATGACGCTTCCCCTTGTTCCAATAAATAAAGAATAATTGCTTTTTGAATGTGCAGCCGATTCTCAGCCTGATCAAAAACAATCGACCGCTTGCTTTCCATGATGTCATCCGTAATTTCTTCGCCGCGATGCGCGGGCAAACAATGCATCACCAACGCTTCTTTGGAAGCGTGCTTAATCAAATTACGGTTCACCTGAAAACCTTCGAATTCACGCATTTTCATTTCACGGATTTCTTCTTCACCCATACTCACCCATACATCGGTATAAACCACTTGGGCGTTTTTCACGGCTGATTTGGGGTCACGGCATTCTTCAATTTTGCCTTTTGTTTTTTTGCAAATCTGCCGCGCGAGATCAATTACCTTTTTATAAGGACGGTTATTTCTCGGAGTTGAAAACTTGAGATGCGTTCCAAGCTTGGCCGCCGTCAGCATCAATGAGTTCAAAACATTGTTACCATCACCCACAAAAGCCAAAGTCGCGTTCTTCACATCGCCAAATTTTTCTTCAATGGTCATAAAATCAGCCAAAGCCTGACAAGGATGCTCCATGTCCGAAAGACCGTTAATCACCGGCTTTTTAAAATGCCGGCGAAATTCCGTAATCGTCCAATGCGAAAAAGTTCTTAAAACAGCGGCAGAAAAATACCGCGACAAAGTCCGCGCCACATCACGAACTTCCTCGCGCTGTCCAAGCTTCTCATCCTGCTGATTGATATAGGCCGCGCTGCCGCCCATGGTCACCATCGCGGTTTCAAAAGAAACTCGCGTGCGTGTCGAAGGCTTTTCAAAAATAAGTCCCAGCACCTGACCTTCCATCGCCTTGCGGAAATCACGCGGATGTTCTTTCATCACGCGCGCCTGATGCATCAGCCGGCGGATGGAGTCGGGCTTAAGTTCGTTGATCGATACAAGTGACCGTGCCATAAATTATCCTTTAAAGGCAAGCGACTGGAACACACTGTCCAGAATACCGTAAGCCTTTTCGATTTCTTTCGTTTTAACTGTGAGTGCCGGCATAATGCGCAAGACATCTCCCTGTGTGGAGTTAATAATTAAACCTTGTTTTAATGCTTCCGCTGCATAAGGGTCGGAAGACACTGACAATTTCAGCGCCCGCATAACGCCCATTCCACGGACTTCTTGGATCACGGAATATTTCTTTTTCAACTCTTCAAGTTTCGCGCCCAAAAACTCCCCCATTTTCACGGCCTGATTCAAAAGCTTTTCTTTTTTGATCGTTTCAAAAACAGCCAAAGCCGCGGCACAAACCAAAGGATTACCGCCATAAGTCGACCCATGGGTTCCGGGAACAAAAAGCTCTTTTTTAATACGGCGGTTGACCACCATCGCGCCGATTGGAACCCCCGAACCGAGAGACTTAGCAAGCGTCATAATGTCGGGCTCAATACCGTAATGCTGATACGCGTACATTTTGCCCGTCCGCCCCATGCATGTCTGTACTTCATCCAAAACCAGCAACAAATCTTTTTCGTCGCAAAGCTTTCTTAAGCCCTGCATAAATTCTTGGGTCGCAACGCGGATCCCGCCTTCACCCTGCACCGGCTCCAGCATAATGCCCACGGTTTTAGGCGTGATCAGCTTTTTAACCGATTCCAAATCATTGAATTCCGCATAGCTAAACTTTTCAACAAGCGGATAAAACCCATGATGAATTTTGTCTTGTCCCGTGGCCGACATCGCGCCCATAGTTCTGCCGTGAAATGACTTGGTAAATGTAATCATTTCATTGCGTCCCGCCTCGGAACCATAAATGCGGCAAAACTTAATCGCCGCTTCATTCGCTTCCGCGCCGCTATTACAGAAGAAAACCCGGCCCGGAAAACCATTTTTTACAATCGCCTGCGCCAGCTTAGCCTGCGGCAAAATATAAAAATTATTCGCAACATGAACAATTTTCTTGGTTTGGTTCTTAATCGCGTGCACCACAGTCGGATGAGCATGCCCCAAACCGGAAACACCCCAACCCGGAAAAAAATCAAGGTACTCTTTATTTTGTAAATCCCAAACGCGCGAACCTTTGCCTTTGACCAGGCAAATCGGCATACGCTTATAAGTGGGAAGAACAAAGTCTCCGTACAGTTTTTCTACATCAGCAGTTTTCATAATCGGGCTTCTCAGTGAACAAATTCCGTACCGACACCCTTATCGGTAAAAATTTCGAGCAATAAAGGGTGCTTCATGCGTCCATCGACAATGTGGGCTTTTTTAACACCATGACGCAAAACTTCGAGGCAAGAATCCACTTTCGGAATCATGCCGCCGCTGATGACACCCGAGGCTTTTAACTTTTCAACTTCACTGATCGTCAAAGTTGGAATTAAAGAAGACTCATCTTTAGGGTCCTGCATCACACCCTTGACGTCCGTGAGCATGATCATCTTAGGCACCTTCAGCGCCATCGCAATATTGCACGCAGCTTCATCCGCGTTCACATTGTAAGTCTGGCCTGTTTTATCAATTCCGACAGGATAAATAATCGGAATAATGCCCGCGTCCGTCATTTGACGAATCGGAAAAATATTTACCTCCGCCACATCGCCGACAAAACCCACATCGCCATTTTGGGTGTGCCGTGTCACATGTAAAATATCACTGTCATGCCCCGAAAGCCCAACCGCGCTGCCGCCGATCAAATTAACATCCGCAATCAATTCCCGGTTGATTCCCGCCAAGGTTTCCACCACAACCTGAATCGCGGCCTCATCGGTTACGCGTAAGCCATTCACAAACTTGGACGCCAAGCCCTTCTTTTCCATATTTTCGGTAATATGTTTTCCGCCGCCATGTACCAAAATCGGTTTAATGCCGACAAATTGCATAAAAACCAAATCCTGCAAAATGTGTTTGCGCACTTCACCGTGACGGAGCGCAGCTCCGCCGTATTTCACGAGAATTTCTTTCCCGCGGAAACTTTTAATGTACGGTAGCGCTTCAATCAGCGTACTGGCTTTGGCGATCAGCTCATCCATCATGAGTAAGCTCCGTTAATTGATACATACTCGTGCGTTAAATCCGAAGTTACAAAAGTTGCTTTTCCTTTGCCGGAATACAAATCAACGGTCACATCAAAATGCGGTAATGCCATGGCTTTTTTGGCTTTCGGACGATTCAGCACACGCACCAAACCTTCTTTCACAATCGGTGTTCCGCCGATATAAACTGAAAATCTATTTGGATTAAAAGGAATTTGGCTTGCTCCGACCGCGGCGATAATGCGGCCCCAATTCGGGTCCTCACCGGTCACCATCGTTTTAAACAACATGGAGTTGCCGATTTGGCGGGCAGCCTTCGCCGCGTCCGCGTCGCTCTTCGCGTTTTGAACCGTGATATGGCAAACATGCTTAACACCTTCACCGTCTTCCACCAAACCCACGGCAACAGCGTTCAAAAGATATTCCAGCGCGGCAGCAAACTTTTTATAATCCGCGTTTTCTTTTTTGATTTCGGAGTTTCCGGCAGCGCCATTGGCCAAAATAAAAGCCGTATCATTCGTGCTCATATCGTTATCAATCGCGATGGCATTGAATGTCGTTTCAACAGCCGCGCGAAGAGCTTTCTGAAGCAAGGGCTTCGCAATCGCCGCATCGGTTGTAATGAAGCAAAGCATGGTCGCCATGTAAGGGTGAACCATCCCCGCCCCTTTTGCTGCCGCTCCGATGGTTACTTTCTTTCCGCTTAAACTAAATGAAACCGCGATTTCTTTTGTGCGTTTATCCGTCGTCAAAATTCCTTTTGCCGCGGCATGGCCTCCATCCCGCGATAAATTCTGAACCATCGCTGAAAGCGACCGTGTCACGCGCTGAGTCGGATAGCGCACACCGATGATTCCGGTTTGCGCGATTAAAACCTCTTTGGGATTAATATGCAGTTCATCTGCCGCGCCCTTCAGACAGTCCCAAGCGGCCTGCTTACCCTGCGGCCCGTTCAAACAATTCGCGTTGCCGCTGGTTCCGATAATCGCAAAATGTTTCGCGTTCTTTAAATTTTCAATCGAAAGATAAACCGGCCAAGCTTTCGCGCGATTCACGGTAAAAACCGCCGCCGCATTGCAAGCCTTCTCGGAAACAACCAAAGACAAATCATACTTCTGCGGAGAGCGCTTAATGCCGCAATGCATTCCGGAAGCGACAAACCCTTTCGCGGAGGTCATGGAACCATTTTTTAAAATTGAGACACCTTTGAGTTTTTTCATAAAAGCGCGGTTCCTTCTTCAAAACCAAAACGGATATTAAAATTCTGCACTGCCTGACCGGCGGCGCCTTTTACCAAATTATCAATCGCGGCAAGCACCGTCACAGTATCCGTGCGCGGATTCAGCAAAACGCCCAAATCGCAAAAATTGGAATGCTGAACATCTTTCAAGGCGGGAAACTCGCCTTTGTTCTTTAACCGTACAAACAAACTTTTCCCGTAAAATTCTTCATAAGCCGCACGCACTTGCTCTTCCGTTACACCCTGATTTTTTTTCGCGTAAATCGTGGACAAAATACCCCGATTCACGGGCAAAAGATGCGTTGTAAAATCAACTTTAAGCGCTATTCCCGCGCCCTCGGAAAGAATTTGCTCAATTTCGGGCGTATGCTGATGCTTGCCGACTTTATACGCAAAAAAGTTTTCATGCACTTCGCAAAAATGCGTTGTGGCTGAAGGCTTCTTGCCCGCGCCGCTCACGCCTGAGGCGGAACTCACGGTAATTGATTTCAAATCAATTAACTTCTTTTTTACCAGCGGCAAAAGACCGAGCAAAACGCTCGTTGGATAGCAACCGGGATTCGCGATCAAATCTGCTTTTTTCACTTGCTCCCGATAAAACTCCGGTAAACCGTAAACTGACTTAGCAAGCAGCTCAGGTGCTAAATGCTCAACGGCATACCAAACGGGATACTCCGCTGGGCTCTTCAAACGAAAATCCGCGGAAAGGTCAATCACGGTCTTTCCTGCGCTCAAAAAAGATCCTGCGTGCTGCATGGCTTCGGTGTGCGGCAGACAAAGAAAAACCACGTCTGAGCTTTGAATAACGTCGTCCTTGCTATAAGGCACAATCTGATAGTTCTTGGCGGCATGAACCTCGGGCAACAAAGTTCGCAAACCGACCCCTTGCGGCTGACTTGTTGTCAAACGCGTAATCTGAACAGACGGGTGGCGCAACAAAAACCGGGTTAGCTCAACGCCGACGTATCCGGTCGCTCCAATAACCGCAACTCTCTTTAAACTCATAGATTTACATCCTTAAAAGTGAACGGGTATTATAAAGGGGCAAATAGAATGGGACAAGGGACAAGAAGCTAAAATCTGATTCAAATTGACACAATGACAGAAAGCCTTTAGTTTACCGCCCCATGGCTAAATCAATTGACTTTAAAGGGCTGGAAAAGGCACTTGGGATCAAAATCAAAAAAAAGGTGGGCTATGAGTCCGCCCTCACCCACCCATCTTTCCGCTATGAAAACAAAGTGGGCCCTCTTGATCATTTTGACCGAATGGAGTTTTTGGGGGATTCCATTCTTAATGAGGTCATTTGCCGCAAAATCTACGGTTTGTTTTTGGACGCGGATGAGGGGCTTCTAAGCCGATTACGCTCCACTCTGGTCTCGCGCAGAATTCTCATCAAAATAGCCCGCGAACTCAAACTCAGCAAATTCATGCGTCTCGGGCGCGGATTTAAAAAATCATCCCCTGCCTTTTTAAAAGCCAAGGTATTAGCGGATGTTTTCGAAGCGCTTATCGCCGCTATTTATTTTGACCGGGGAAAAAAAACCGCCGAAAACTTTATTCTCTATCATTTTGCGGATTACTTTGACATCAAAAAGCTGTTTCGTCTTGACCCCAACCCTAAAAGCACGCTTCAGGAAATCAGCCAACGCCATTGGAAAAAGCTGCCTCAGTATGACAGCGCGCAGGTTGCCAAAGGCATTCAGGTTACAGCCTGGATTGACGGACAAAAACGCGCTAAAGCCGTCGCACGGTCAAGAAAAGAGGCGGAAGAAAAAGCGGCACGAGCTTTGGTTTTGAAATTAAGAAAGCGTTTCAAGCTTTAAAGAATTGCTGGCCGAGCTTGGCCGGAAACGCTCACAAATAGCGTGAAATCGACTCTGTCTTTTTGCGGGCGTACTGTGAAACCAAATCTACTATCGACTGCGGATCAGGCTTAACAGCCAATTGACCGAAAGCCCCTGAAGCAAGCAATGTTACCGGACCAAAAAACGCGTCACCGGATGAAACAAAGTCATCCGCCCGCTTAGGAAAAAGACGGCGAAAAACGGCTGAATCAATGCGCGTTTCCAAGCGTAAATTTAAATCCCCTTCGCGGCTAACCTCTCCCTCGCCTTCCACCTTCAAAACATCGCCATCCAGCTGAATTTTTTCCGCCGTAAGACGGTCATTCGCAATTCTTCCGGAAGCGTTTAACTCATTAAAAGTTATCTCCGAGCTGACACCTTCACGCGAAGCTTCCTTAAAGGGCTCAATCTTCTGCAAAGCACTGATCCAATCAAAATTATTCAGGCGGCCGTTTTCAACGCTCAAAGAAAAAGGGCCGTCCCAGTTCATGTCTTCGGTGTCATCCCGGCGGGCTCCGTTAAAATCCGCGCTCCATTTCAACCGTCCTTCAAGATCCGCGGCAGACGCGCCGGAAAAACGAAAAAACTTATCCGCGGACATATCCGCACCTTGAAGCTGAACACGTATTTTTTGATCTTGGCTGCTCACGCGCGAATAAAATGCTCCGGTCAACACACCATCAAAAGCCTTCGATTCGATCGCGGAGACATCCAATTCACCTCCGCCGAAAGAAAGCTTCATTTTTAAGTTTTCAAAAGGTTCTTCACTCAAAATCAACCGGCGAATCCATGTGTGCTGACGCTGAATCCAAGCTTCATGCTCACCGCCCCAAAAAGCAGTCCACTCTTTCCAGGCCTGCCCCGCGATCAATTTTTCTGACTTCAAAGTGCCTTCCCATTTAGGATTATTTTCCGGATGCAGTCCTTTCATACTCAGCTCAAAAGAAGACCCTCCCAAAGCAAACTTAACCGACTGTGCGTCTGTCTGCATCGGGCTCAAATCTAAGCTCAAATCCATATCTTTAAACCCGGCACCGGTTCCTTTACGCAAAATCCGGCCTTCCTGCATGGTCAAATGAAACATTCTCTCGAATGGCTGCGAGTCGGCAAAGTTACCTTTCCAATCGCCAAAAAGCTTCATATTCCCGCCAAATTCATAATCGGTCAAAAAAGGAATAACGCCCGTCAACTGTTCAGCGGCGAACGAGTTGGTGATGAAATTTAATTTCATCTCACCGGAAGAACGCCACTCAGATAAACTTCCTTTAAAATTAATGTTTTCAAAATTTCCTGAAAATTCGCCGGCCAAAACTTTTCCGGCCCATTCAAAATCAGTTTTAAGTCGAAGCGATTTTTCTTTCGGCTTCTGAAAAAATCGGCCGTAAGTGAAAAGAGTGCGGGTAAAGTCAAAATCGCCCGCAATCTTAAGGCGGTTGGCAAAACCGTTGAGCGACGCACTTAAATCCGCCATGCCGGAAAAGCCGATAAAATAAGGCACTTTATTTTTCAGATCGGGAAAATAGGTTATCAAGTCATCCAGCTTCACATCCGAAAAATTAAACGTCAGCGCACGGAATTCACGACGATGCGGCAAATAAGTTCCCTGCAAATTAAACTTTGAAAAAGGCAGATCCGCAGAGCACTGATTGAATTTCAACTCATCCGTTGAAGGACTAAAGTGTCCGGCAAATTTTAGCTGCAAATTACCGGCTTTGTGCTGTTCCAGAACAACTGAGTCGGTGTTTTGAAAAACAAGCTCACGCAGCCCCGCATCACCTGAAAATAAAATGCGGTCACTTTTCGGATCACGGCGCAAAACAATTAAAAAATCAGAAGGTCCTGAACTCGGAACCCATCCTAAAAACTCCCACTCAGGCGTCCCTTTAAAACGAAAATTTCGGGTCAACAACTGCACCTGAAATCCAAGACTATTCAAACTCGGATCCTCTATCGGAGGCAAGGTCAGCTCACCATGCAAAATGACTGCCTTGTGCCGTCCCGCGGCATCTCCGCTCATATAAATCTTAACCGGCTTATTGGATTCCAAAGCGGATGTTTTGAGATCAATCCGCTCAACTAAAAAATTATGAATCCCTTTAGGCGCCTCAAGCTGCCCTTTCCATGTACCATTTCTAAGCCTTAAACCCGAGAACCCAAAGTCACCCAAAATGAGTTTAAAAAGATCCAACTTGAGATCGAGAGAATCCGCGGCGAGCTCATGTTTTAAATCGCTTTTAAACTTGAAAACGGGCTGAGAAAAACGAACTACCGGAAAAGGCATTAGCTTCCAATTCATGGACTCATAGCGGAAATCACTTTTTGTGATCCTCTCAAAGTAGGAAGTCAGCTTTTCAGCGGGCTTTGAATCTGAAACCCATGATTGGTAACGAAGGAATGCGGCAGAAAAGGTAACGGTAGCCAAAAGGAGAACCGATCCAAAGAGTATCCAAAAAAACTTTTTAAAATTCATGCGACAGTATACCTTGGCAAACATCCCATGGCTAGAGAGACCAAGGACACTTTCAAATCGATTTCACTTAATAGGAAGAGCCCGTTGCTCCGAGAGGAGAGTACGCATAGTCCTCAAAAAAAGACTGGCATCCGGAGAGAACTCCGAATGCCAGCAATAAGATCAAACAAGAAAGAATAAGTTTTAAGTGCCGATTGCTGCGGTTGTGCCGACGGCACAGAGCTAAAAAAGCTGCCCGCAGAGGCAAAAACATATCAACGCTTCGTGAACTGGAATCCGCGGCGCGCACCTTTTTTACCGTATTTCTTACGTTCTTTTTGACGCGGATCACGAGTTAAAAAACCACCCTTACGCAAGGTCGGCTGAAACTTTTCATCCAGCTTCACAAGTGCGCGAGAAATTCCTAAACGCACTGCACCGGCTTGTCCTGCAATTCCGCCGCCTTGAACGCGGGCACGAATACGAAGAGTCTCTTTGGGCTTCACAGCTTCAATCGGCTGATCCACCACCATCTGGAGGTTGGCACGCTTCAAATATTTTTCGGAAGCCTGCCCATTAATTGTAAAACCTTTTTGACCGGGAAAAATCCAAACGCGGGCAATGGATCGCTTACGACGGCCTGTAGCTGAAATAATATCTGACATTTTTATACCTCGATTGCGACAGGCTTTTGTGCCTGTTGATTGTGCTCAGCGCCTTCAAAAACACGGAGACGACGGCGCATTTCTTCACCGATAGAATGCTTAGGAAGCATGCGGGATACTGCACGCGTAATCACTTCCGTCGGTTTCTTTGCCATTAAATCTTCGTAAGTGTACTCTTTCAAACCGCCCGGAAAACCGGTGTAGTGAGTGTAAGTCTTTTGCTCGGGCTTGCGTCCCGTAACTTTCACTTTAGCCGCATTAATAACGACAACATAATCTCCGCAAATCTGGTCATGCGCGAAATAAGGTTTTCCCTTACCCAATAAAAGACCGGCAACTTTAGTCGCAAGACGCCCTAAGGTTTTTCCTTCAGCGTTAATAAGCCAAACTTTATGATCAATATCTTTATCCGCAATACGAAACGTTTTCATAAATCCCCATAACTTAAATAGCAATTAGCGATTGAGCGAAGCTCAGAGCTAAAACTGTCCCTGCAAATAGAATCCACCCCGCTGGGGGGGTGCCAAAAGAGAGCGGAGTATAGCAAACACCCCCTACCCTGTCAAAAATTATTTGCAAATCCATAAAAAAAGACCGTACTGGGGCTTACGTTAACCAGCTGGGTTCTTTAGCCCTGCTTTTAGGCTTGGCCGGGTAATACACTTTTTTTAATGTAAGTCCTTGAGCCGGAAGGGTTTCAGCAGCCTGCTTCCGGTCACGAGCCTTGATAATACGCGTCACATCCTCGAGTTTAATTTTGTCTTTGCCGACACCTGCTATTGTCCCGATAATGTTTCTGACCATGTGATACAAAAATCCATCCGCTTCAATCGTAAAAATCAGCATCTTTCCCCGCTTTTGCAGAGTAAGACGTTTAACATTTCGGACAAATGAAACCTGATCAATGGAAACCGAGGGCCGCCCCTTCATGATTCTATCTTCGGAAGTAAAAGAGCGGAAATCATGCTTTCCGATAAAAAACCGCGCTGCTTTTTTCATTCTTTCAATATTGAGCGGCACGGGTTCATGATGCGCAAAATTCCTCCAAATTGCGGGGCGTGAGGAATCATTCCATATCCGATATTCATAAACTTTCGAAATCGGCTGAAAACGAGCATGAAAACTCTCCGGAACATCTTCCGCATTTACCACCGAAACAGAAGAAGGTAAAAAATGGTTTAGTGCGCGCGCAATACGAAAACAAGGTAAATCGCTGGAAGTCTTAAAATGAACAATCTGATCTTCGGCATGAACACCGGCATCCGTGCGGCTGCTGGCGGAAACAAGCGGGGTTTGGGTTCTAAATAATTCAGTCAGCGCTTTTTCCACGGCTTGCTGAACTGTCGGAACACCGTTGGTTTGTTTTTGAAAGCCAAAAAAATCGGTTCCGTCGTACTCGAGCGTCAGCTTAATATTTCTGATGCCGCCAAGCTTCAGCTTGGTTTTCCGCGAAACTCTCTTTGCCTTATTTGGCATTGCTGACGAGGTACTCAGCGATTTGAACGGCGTTCAGTGCCGCGCCCTTCCACAACTGATCGCCGGAAACCATCAGCGCAAGGCCATTCTCATTAGCTAAATCCTGGCGGATGCGACCGATAAGCACTTTCTTTTTATTGCTGGCCTCGATCGGCATCGGAAAATGATTTTCGCTTGGATCGTTCTGAATTTCGATACCCGGGGCTTTGATCAAAATTCCGAGAGCTTCATCCGGAGTCATTCTCTTTTCAAATTCGATATAGAGAACTTCCGTATGCGCGCGCAGCACCGGCACACGGATGCAGGTCGTCGCAATCTGAATGTTTTTATCATGCAGAATTTTTTTTGATTCCTGAATCATTTTTGATTCTTCGCCGTTGTAGCCCGTATTTTCAATCGCAGTGTTATGCGAAAAAAGATTGAAAGCGATTTGATGCGGAAACACGCTTTTGGCGAGCGGGCTTTTTCCGAGCTTGTCCGTTTCATCCTGCACAGCTGCCAGCAAATCACTTTTGCTGACCGGATTTTTTTCAACGCGCTCAACGAATTCTTTCGCCTGATTGTAAAGCTCGACCATCGCGGTTGCACCCGCACCGCTCACGGCCTGATAAGTCGCGCAGTAAATACGTTTGATTCTGTTTTTGCGGTGCAGCGGAGCTACGGCCATCAGCATCATGATCGCCGAACAATTCGGGTTCGCTATAACCTTGCTGTCTTCTTTAATATCTGCCGCATTAATTTCCGGAACAACCAGCGGTACTTTCGAATCCATGCGAAAAGCACTGGTATTGTCGATAATGATCGCGCCTTCGGCAATGGCATGCTCCGCAAACTGCTTGCTCACGGAAGCGCCGGGACTTGAAAGCACGATATCAATGCCCTTGAATTCTTCGCGGTTACACTTCAACTCATTATTCTTATAATTTTTTCCGCGAAATGAAATATCAGCGCCCTTGGTGCGCGCTGACCCAAAAGGCTTAAATTCGCCAACAGGAATGGAAGATGCTTCGAGGAGTTTGATCATTTCATGACCGACCGCGCCTTTGGCACCGACCACCGCAATATTGTATTTATCTTTCTTTTTCATTTCATTTTCCCCGAATATTCAAAAATTTATTTGCTGATTTTTGCCGCAACTAAATCGCCCATCTTGGAGCAAGAAACCAGCTGCGTTCCCGCGGTCGCGATATCGCCTGTGCGGTAGCCTTCCTTCAAAACAGCTTCAACGGCCTTCACCAGTTTGTCGGACAAATCAGCTAAGTTAAAGCTCCACTCGAGCATCATCGCCAAAGTCAAAATCGATGCCAAAGGATTGGCTTTATCCTGACCCGCAATATCAGGCGCGGAGCCATGCACCGGCTCATACAGACCGATTGTATCTCCCAGCGAAGCGGATGGAAGCATCCCGATTGACCCCGTCAGCATGGCCGCTTCATCACTCAAAATATCCCCGAATAAATTTCCAGTTACAACCACGTCAAACTGTTTGGGATCGCGGATAAACTGCATCGCGCAATCATCCACGTAGCGGTGATTCAACTGCACGTCGGGATATTGCTTGTGCACACGCTCAACAACCTTGCGCCAGAGCTGAGATACTTCCAATACATTCGCTTTGTCTACGGATGTCACCACCCGCTTGCGCTTGCGCGCCATCTCAAAAGCTTTTTTGGCAATCCGTTCCACCTCGGATTCGGAATAAATCATGGTATTAAAGCCCTGCTCCTCACCGGAAGCCGACTTCTTGAACCCGCGCGGCTCACCAAAATAAATTCCGCTTACAAGCTCACGCAAAATCACAAAGTCGAGACCTTTGACGATTTCGGGTTTCAGCGATGAACGCTCCACCAGCGCGTCAAACATTTTTACGGGACGCACGTTCGCGTAAGCATTCAAGCCTTTGCGTAATTTCAGCAATCCCTTTTCCGGGCGCTTTGCGGACTCAAGCCCATCCCATTTGGGTCCGCCGACAGCACCCAAAAACACGGCATCACATTTTTTGATTTTCGCAAGAGTATCATCCGTTAACGGTTCGCCAAAAGCGTCAATTGAGCAGCCGCCGATCAAATGTTTTTCCGTTTCAAAAACAATATGAAACTCGGACTGAAGTTTCTTGAGAATTTTGATAACTTGCTCTGTTACTTCCAAACCAATGCCGTCCCCCGGCAATAATGCGATCTTATACATATCTCTTCCCTTACTTTTAAAAATTAAACTTTTAGACCCTGTTGCGGAGATGAAGCCGAGGCGTAATCACGCACCGGCATCCGTCCCGCCAAAAATGCTTTGCGTCCCGCGTTCACAGCGTCGCGCATGGCTTCCGCCATCAAAACCGGATTCTGCGCTTCCGCAATCGCCGTGTTAAGCAGTACCCCGTCCGCGCCCATTTCCATGGCAATGGCAGCATCCGAAGGTGTCCCCACACCCGCGTCAATAATCACGGGGCAATCCACGGCTTCCATTAACAGCTTAATCGCGAGACGGTTCTGAATGCCCTGCCCTGACCCAATCGGCGCGCCAAGCGGCATGACACACGCGGCTCCCGCATCGACAAGTTTTTTCGCGACAACCAAATCATCGCTGGTGTAAGGCATGACGACAAAACCTTCTTTGACAAGCTCGCGCGTCGCCTCAATCAAACCAACCACATCCGGCATCAAAGTTTTTGGATCACCGATCACTTCCAGTTTCACCAACTCGCCCATCCCTGCTTCACGCGCGAGGCGCGCAATGCGCAAAGCATCTTTCACGTTATAAGCACCCGCGGTATTTGGAAGAATTTTAACCTTCTTTTGATCGATAAAATCGAGAATGTTTTTTTCTTTGCGATTGGACAAATCAAAACGCGCGGTGGCAAGCGTTACCATATCGACGCCAGCCGCTTCATGTGCTTCGCGCATTAACTCAAAGGAAGCATATTTTCCGGTGCCAATAATCAAACGCGACTGAATCTGATATTTTCCGATTTTTAAAACATCACTCATATCTTACCCTCGAAAATATTTAACTTGGTTTTTGCCGGAAGAGCATTCCGCGAATATTAACCGCGCGGGGCAAAGCGCTACAGAGACCGCTCGATTCTCACTTTGATGGGCTTCACATTCTGATACAGCTCAACATATCTTTTCGCGGAAGCTTCCCACGAATAGTCGCAGGCAAAAGCATTCCGCTGAAGCTGATGCCATTCTTTTTTCTTTTTAAAAACCTTCACGGCGCGGCGAACCGCGTTCAAAAAGTCTTCGGCTTTATACTCCTGAAACACAAAGCCATTACCTGATCCAGACGCCGGGTTAAACTCGCTCACGGTGTCCGCGAGCCCGCCCGTCTCACGCACAATCGGTATCGTGCCGTAACGCAGAGCAATCATTTGCCCCAAACCGCAGGGCTCATAAAAAGAAGGCAATAAAAAGAAATCGCTTCCGGCATAAATTTGCTTGGCCATTTCAGGATCGAAAACGATATGAACCCTCAGCCACTCGCGGTTTTTCTTCGCAAGATCACGCAAAGCCTGATGATAGCGCTCTTCGCCCGTGCCCAAAATTAAGAGCTGAATGCCCATGCCGGAAAGAGCCTCAAAAGCCGGAATCAAAACATCCAAACCTTTTTGAGAAACAAGCCGCGAAACAAAGGAAAAAACGGGGATTTTTTCGTCCTGTACAAATTCATTGTCTTTTTGAAGCGTGAGTTTACAAACCGCTTTACCTGAAAAATCAGACGGTGAAAACTGCGCGGGCAGCCCTTTTTCAGTTTGAGGGTTCCATTCGGCGGGATTAATGCCATTAACGATTCCATGCAAATCAACGGCCCGCTCACGAAGCACCGCGTCCATACCGCAGCCAAATTCTTTGGTTTGAATTTCGCGCGCGTAGCGCTCGCTGACCGTCGTCACCGCGTCCGCGAATATAAGCCCGCCCTTAATAAAACTGACCTTGCCGTAAAATTCCAACAGATCAAAACGGAAAAGCTCCCAGCCCAATCCGGTCACGGGCAGCGAGTCGGGCGGAAAGTTCCCCTGATAGGCTAAATTGTGAATGGTAAATAAAGTACGAATCTTCTTAAAACGGTTGCCTCGAAACTCCCGATTCTTCAGGTAAACAGGAATCAGCCCGGTTTGCCAATCATGACAATGGATAATTTCCGGTTCAAGCCCCAACTTATCAATCGCGGTCAAAACCGCGCGCTGAAAAAAAGTGAATCGCCGATCATTATCGGCATAATCACCGGCATAGGTTCCGTAAATAAATTCACGGCCGAAAAAATCAGTATGCTCAATCAAATAAACCGTAACACCGGAAGCGAGCTTACCTGAATAAACAGCACCTTTTTCTTTTTGGTGGCCCAGCGTAACTTCGATTGAATCCAAAACCTTTTTGAATCCTGAGGTCAAAGATTCTGTTTGGCGGTAGCGGGGCATAAAAACAGACACATCATGCCCCAGCCCAGCCAGCGCATCCGCAAGCGAGGAGGTCACATCCGCTAACCCGCCGGTTTTGGCGAGCTTACCGAATTCCGACGCAACGTGAATAATTTTCATTTTGTACGGGATGTCCTCAACTTAAATCTTTTTGATTCAACCCTGAGCGTATTTGTTGGTTCCAGCTTAGCCCGCTATCTGCAAAACAGAGTTCCATGTCCCATATAAATTTGGGACACATTCACCTTGTTCTTGGGCATTAGCCCACTGTCCATCAACAATAAAACGGTACTCATACCGTCCTGCCGCAAGAGGAACGGAAATCTTCCATTTTCCTGCTTTGTCTTTCTTAAGAAAAAACTCTTTTTCCTGCCATTGATTAAAGGATCCAGCAAGACAAACTTCCGCCGCTTCGGGCGCGAAAAAAGTAAAAACAGTCTTTGAAACCTTTGGTTTGGGTGCCGCTTTTTTCGTGGTTCGAGTTACCATAACATGCCTCCAAAAAGGTTAAAAATGAAGGGCGAGTATAGCCCAGAAAAAACCACTTGCCAAGCGTCAACGGATTCCTATAATGCACGCCCATGAAGACATGTGACATTTGCGGAAAAAAACCTATCGTCGGAAACTCGATTGCTCGCCGCGGTCTCTCAAAGAAATCGGGCGGTATCGGTAAGAAGACAACCGGCATTACACGCCGCAGATTCCTCCCGAATTTGCAAAAAGTGCGTGTGGTTTTGGCATCTGGCTCAGTGAAAACTCTCAAGGTTTGCACAAGCTGCATCCAAGCCGGAAAAATCCGAAAAGCTCCTCCTCGTCGCCTCTATACAAAAGAAGCGGTTCAGTAACATCTAAGCCTCTGCACTAAAAGTGCACTCGGCAAAGTATTTTCAGCCCCTGCGCTTAAAGCGCAAAACGGCGAAAACCTACTGAATTTTGAGGTAAGCTGAACGCACGAAGTCTATCTGCTTCTTTTTTTCTCTAAGACTTATAAGCTCAACCGTCGGCAAGCACTCTTAAAAAAAGACACTTCATCCCTTTTTACCTGTGGAAATCGAAAGACATCTCCCTGCTGGTTGCGCCCGAAGGGCGCAGAGGATCAAAAGAACCGCAAAGGCAGGTCAGGCCCCTGGGGTTCGATTTGTTTCGCGTAAAGCACGACACTATCAATGCCATTCCAAGACTTCTTTCGAATATCGTAAATGGCTTCAAAAGAAACTCCGGATGGAATTCCGGCAAGCTTGACGTAATCTTCTTCCCTAAACTGCATTTGGCGACTTTTTTGTCCGTCACCAACCACCGCTTCATAAGTCCCAATCGGTGATTTTTTCATGGCTGAAACAAGCTTCAACCCGCGCGTAAAAAACTTCGGGTGTGAATTCCCCGCACCATGCGGCTCGAGCAAAGCCAGCTCCTTCAAAAGCACTTCATCGATTTCGTGCAGCCCGATTTCTAAATCAAAGTCAATTTTTGTACTCAGATGTGCAGCGTTCAAATTGTCTTTGGCGTAGAGATTTATCTTGGCTCTAAAAGCATCCACCTGCGCCGGGGTAATCGAAAGACCCGCGGCTTGCGCGTGTCCTCCCGCTTCAATCAAGGTGTCTTTAGAAAACTGTAACGCATGATAAAGATTAAACCCGAGAATAGAACGACCGGATCCCTTACCCACACCCTTTTGAAACCCGATCACAATTGCCGGACGATTGAATTTCTCAACAAGCCGAGCCGCAACGATTCCAATCACACCGACATGCCAGTTTTCGGAAGCCGCCACAATCACTTTGTCACGGTTAAAGTTGACACTCCGCTCAACCCATTGAATCGCTTCCTGCGTGCAGCGGCGCTCGATTTGTTTGCGCGCTTCATTTTCACTTTCCAATATTTGTGCCAGACTGGAAGCTTCTTTCAGCGAATCCGTCACCAAGAGACGCAAAGCGGAGTCGGGCGAACTCATGCGTCCGGCCGCGTTGATTCGGGGAGCTAATTGAAACGCAACCTGCGTCACGGAAACCTGCGGGCCCCGGACTTTAGAAACAGCCAATAACGCCGCAATCCCCGGCTTTTTCTGCGCGGCAATCACCTCAAGCCCTTTTTTAACGATAATCCGATTTTCAGAACAAAGCGGAACAACATCTCCGATTGAAGAAATTGCGGCAAGATCGAGCAGTTCAAAGGCTTCTTCACCCAAAATACTTTGGCACAATTTAAACGCTAAACCCGCGGCGGAAAGTTCTTTAAACTGATAAGGGCAATCTGCCTGAAGAGGATTTAAAATAATGTTGGCCGCAGGCAATCCGGCTGCGGGAATCTTATGATGATCAATGACGATGACATCAACGCCCAAATCACGGGCTATTTGGATCTGCTCGGTCGCGGCCACGCCACAATCTACTGTAATTAATAACGTGACTCCGGCTTCCGCACCTTCACGTATCGCGCGTGCGCTGACGCCATACCCATCACGCTCTCGTTCCGGTAAAAAAACCTTAAACCGCCCGCCTATTTTCTGAAGCAACCTCGAGATAATGGCCGCTCCAGTAACTCCGTCAACGTCATAATCGCCATGAATCAGAATGAGCTCTTTTACCGATACCGCTTTGCGAATACGCTGAACCGCCTCATCCATCCCTTTCATCGAGGATGGGTCAAGAAGAGCCTTCAAATCTGGAAACAAAAAAGCGCGGATTGCCTCGGAGCTGACTAACCCCCGCTTTTCAAGAAGCTTGCCGAAAAGCGGAGAAAAAGCAAGGCTCGGGAAAGCAGAAGATGATTTCATAATGCGCAGTTTAGGGCGTGCCGTCTATTAAGGCAAGGCTGCGGCGCAAATAATTTTGTCCCGAGTCGAAGATCGAGAAGCGTAATGTATCCACTGCGATACATAAGCGACGAGAGATGAAGAATCGGGACAAAAGGATTGCGCCCCTTTGGGGCTCAGGCGGAATACGGTCATCCGCCGCGTTCTCGCTTCTTGACGTAATGCATTGATTACGCCTGCGTCGCTCGGCCTTGCGTCCGACCGTATTGCGCTCTTGAGCGCAGCTTTGACTTAATAGACGGCACGCCCTAAAAAAAAGAGCGGTGAGAATGGAATTCTCACCGCTCTAAAAATAAAAGTTTATTTTGCGAGTTTAATCGGCGCGGGCTTGCGGTAAATATCCACCACAATCGCCGAAGCGACGAACACGGTGGAATAAATACCCACACCAAATCCAAGCAGAAGAATAAGCGCGAAATCTTTGATTTCGGATCCGCCAAAAAAGTAAATGCATGATGTTGAAAAAACAACCGTAGCGGTGGTCAAGATCGTTCGCCCCAGAGTTTGGTTCACGCTCAAGTTAACAATCTCCATAAATGACTCTTTGCGCATAATTTTCATATTGTCGCGTAATCGGTCAAAAGTCACGATGGTATCGTTGACTGAAAAACCGATAATCGTCAGCAGCGCCGCAACAATCGGCAAATTAATTTCATGCCCGGTAAGCATAAAAATACCGAATGCGAAAATAGCATCGTGCACCAATGCGACCACGGCGCCAAATGAAAACTGAAATTTAAATCGGAATGCGACATAAATTAAAATTCCAATGCACGACCAAAGCACTGCCAGCATCGCCTTCTTTTGTAAATCCGCGCTCACGCTCGGCCCCACTAAATCCACGCGCTGCACCTGATAAGGTACGGTGAGCCGTTTCGCGGCATTTTCAACCGGCGTCACTTCATGTCCCGCGAACTTCACTGCGTAGACATTCTCCGCATCAATTCCAACTTGCTGCAGAGAGAAACCCCCAACATTTTCCTTTGCTAATTCCTCGCGAAATTTAGCAACATCCACGGTTTGCTCGAACTTCAGCTGAGCAAATGTTCCGCCCGTAAATTCCACACCGTAACTTTCACTGCTGCGCATGACATAGGACGCGATGCCAATCCCCAGAACAATAATTGAAAATCCGTAAGCAAAAAAACGTCCTTTAAGAAAAGGAAGGTTTGTTTTTTTAAAGAAGTTAAGCATCGAAAGCTTCAGGTTGGCATTACGTGATGTAAGAAAATCAAAGATAACACGCGTTACAACGAGCGCGGAAATCATACTCGCAACAATACCGATACTCAGTGTCACTGCGAACCCTTGAACAGGACCAGTTCCAAAGATAAAGAGAATCGCCGAGGTAATCAACGTCGTAATATTGGAATCAAAAATCGCGCTGAAAGCCTTATGATACCCGGCGGAAACAGCCGCTCGGGACCCCTTTCCGAGAGCAACTTCTTCGCGGATACGCTCAAAAATCAATACGTTCGCGTCAACCGCCATACCGATCGAAAGAATGAATCCCGCGATACCCGGCAGAGTCAAAGTCGCTCCCATCATTCCCATGGCTCCGAGAACAACCACGGCATAAAAAAGAAGCCCAACGCTGGCGATCAATCCGCAAAGCTGGTAATAAATACACATAAAAATCACAACCGCGGCAAGTCCAAACAAACCAGCTTTCACTGACTTCTCAATGGAGTCGCGTCCAAGGCTTGGTCCGATGGTTCTTTCTTCAATAATTTTGACCGGAGCCGGCAAAGCGCCTGCGCGTAAAACAAGCGCTAAGTCTTTGGCTTCTTCATTCGTAAAACCGCCTGAAATCTGCGCGTTACCGCCTGAAATACGATCCCGAATCACCGGCGCGGAATGAACAACACCATCCAAAACAATCGCGAGCCTGCGTCCAATATTCTGAAAAGTAACGCGGTCAAATATTTTCGCGCCGTCTTTATCAAAACTGAGCTCAACCATCGGCTTGCCGTATTGGTCGAAACCCACCGCGGCATTGGTTAATTTTTCGCCGGTCAAAACAGCTTCTTTGGAAACTAATAACTGGTCTTCAACCGTGGCATCTTTTACTTTTTTAACTTCAAAACCCTTCGGCGCTACTCCCTTTTCCAACTGCGAAGAAAGGTTTACGTCATCCGATACAAGACGGAATTCTAAGTGGGCGGTACGGCCTGCGATTTGAATGGCACGTTCACGGTCTGTAATACCGGGAAGTTTAACCACAACTTGATCTTTGCCCTGCGTGGAAATTTCAGGTTCCACGACACCAAACTCATCAATACGGTTCCGAACAACTTCCGCAACACGCTCAGTCACGTCTTCACGCTGATTTTCGGGAACCTTGGACATATCCACCTGCAGAACCAGCTGCATACCGCCTTTTAAATCAAGGCCGAGCTTAATTTTCTGATCGAGTGGATAGCATTTCCAAACCGCAAACGCGAAAAGGGAAATAACAAATAATACTTTCCACTTGTAATTCTTATCCATGAGCTTACTCCTGTCCTCGGGTTCCGGTAATCGCGCTCTTGAGAACTTCCATTTTGGTTGTATCGGAGTCACCGGTTTTGATGACGACATAATCATTCTGAATACTGGTAATCACGCCCAAAATTCCTCCGGCGGTCACAACCTTGTCGCCTTTTTTAAGGGCTTCGACCATCTTGGCTAAATCTTTGGAACGCTTTTGCTGCGGACGAATAATGAAAAAATAGAAAATGAAAAAAATCAGAATCATCGGCGCGAGCTGAACCAAAGGATTCGGCTGAGCTGCGGCTTGCATGGGAACGAATGCGGAACTAAACATAAGGACTCCTTTAATAAAGCTGGAGAAACACAATAACAGACAAGGGCTTTAAATGCCCGCTTGCTGTGATCCGAGACTATAAACTATAGACCCAAAATCTGGCAAGCCATCCGTTTAGAAGCGGCTTTATAAATATTCGCAAGTGTCGAGTTGACATAGACTTCGTCTAGCTTCGTCGTCTTCCATCGCCGATGCGCCTGCGGCATCGGCTGCTTCAGAACTCCTTGCTAAACTCGTCTCTCTCAACTCTTTGACTTTGCAACTACTTATAAAATCACTTCTAGCGCTGCTCCGGATCAAACCCGTTTAAAAAATCTTTCTTAAATGCCGCAAACCGTTGCTGACGGATGCTTTCACGTATTGCGGCCACTAAATTTACAAAAAAATGCGTGTTATGCATCGAAACCAAAATCGGCCCCAGCATTTCTTCCGTATTCAGCAAATGTCGGATATAGCCTCTTGAAAAATGACTGCAGGCGTAGCAGGCGCATCCTTCTTCGATCGGCTTTTCATCGGTCGCATAACGTCCGTTGCGCACCACCACCATTCCTTTTGAGGAAAAAGCCGATCCGTTGCGGCCATGGCGGGTAGGCGTAACACAGTCAAACATATCGGCTCCATTTTCAATCGCTTGAATAAAATCAAGCGGGGTTCCGATTCCCATCATATAGCGCGGATATTCTTTGGGCATAAACCGTATAATTTGTTCGTAGATGCGGAAAGTATCTTCTTGGTTTTCGCCCACGCAAAGTCCGCCCAAAGCATAACCGTCGAATCCGATTTCAACCGTTTTCTCAAGCGAGTATTTGCGCAAATCTTCCAAAACACCCCCCTGAACAATTCCAAACAAGGCTTGGGTTTCCAGCTGATGGCAATCCTTCGCGCGTTGAGACCAGCGCAATGTCCGCTCGACGGCGTCCTGAATTACTTTACGGTCGCTTGTAGACGACGGGCACTCATCAAAAACCATCGCAATATCACTGCCGATCACCGCCTGAATTTCCATGACTTTTTCAGGCGTTAAAAAAATCTCAGCGCCGTCGACATGCGAATTAAAACGAACCCCCTCCTCCGACAGCTTACGTATTTTATTCAGCGAAAAAACCTGATACCCGCCGCTATCAGTCAGAATCGGGCGATCCCAAGCCATGAATCGATGCAAACCGCCGAATTGTTTTAAAATTTCAAGCCCGGGACGGACATAAAGGTGGTAAGTGTTTCCAAGAATTATTTGCGTATTCATCTCACGCAAATCACGGGGCATCATCCCTTTGACAGTGCCCTGCGTCCCCACGGGCATAAAGACCGGAGTCTCAACAACGCCGTGCGCTGTTTCAAATTGCCCCGCGCGCGCGTTGCCTTCTTCCGCCAGAATTTTAAAATTCAAATTTCTCATTTATTTACTGAATAAACATTCCATCGCCATAACTGGCAAACCGGTAATCCATATCTAACGCCGTCTGATAGGCATCCATGGTTTTTTCATAAGTCATAAACGCGCTCACCAAAACCAGCAGCGATGTTTTAGGGAAATGAAAATTCGTAATCAACGCATCCACCACCTTAAATTGATAAGGCGGAAAAATATACAGCCCGGTTGCGCCCTGTCCTGACTCCACAACTCCCGCGCTACTAACCGCCGCCTCCAAAGTACGGACACTGGTGGTTCCGCAGGCAATCACGCGGCGGCCTTCTTGCTTGGCTTTATTAATCACCGAGGCCGCGGCTTCGGAAATCGTAAATGTTTCGGTCGCCATCTGGTGATCACGGATACGCGGGGCCTGCATGATTTGAAAAGTTCCGTACCCGACATCCAGCGTCACCTCAACGATTTCAACGCCTTTTTTCCTGATCGCTTCCAAAAGTTCTTTGTCGAAATGAAGCCCCGCCGTCGGCGCCGCAACCGAACCTTTTTTGTCGGCAAATACAGTTTGATACTGCTCGCGGTCAGAAACTTCATCGTCACGGTGAATGTAAGGCGGCAAAGGCATATGGCCGGCTTTTTCGAGAAACGCGGGAAAATCAGAGCATTCGAATTCCAGCAGGCGGCGGCCGTCATCTTTACGCGGATGATCCACCGCTTTTACGGTAATAAAATGCGCGCCCTGGCCGACTTCGAAGCATTCACTTTTTTTAATTTTGCCCGAAGGCTTCACGAGCGCTTCCCAAACCACGCTGTCCGCTTTTTTTTCGACCTGCTTCAAAAGCAGAACTTCCGCTTTCGAGCCCGTCATACGATGGCCGAAAAGACGCGCGGGAATCACGCGCGTGTTATTCACGACAAGCACATCCCCGGCTTTTAAATATTCCGGTAAATCTTTAAAAGTGCGATGTTCGGCTGATTCGTCCTTGCGATTTAAAACCAGCATCTTGGCTGCGGAGCGGTCCGCCAGCGGATAAAGTGCGATGCGCTCTTTCGGAAGCGGATAATCAAAATCGCTTAAAAAACGGCCGGCAGAGGACTGCGGTGCTGAAGAACTCATGCTATTTTTTCCCCTTTTAAAATTTCGGGAACAGGCTGAGTGTCAATCCGCATCCCCCCGTCATGTTCAATTTTCAATGTGTAAATCGTCCCAGGTAAAAACAAAGTTCCTGGGGCCTCAATCTGTGCATTTTTAATACCGGACTTCCCGCGAGTCTCCGCATCCAACGCATAAAGCCAAAACTTGGCCCACAGGCTTTGTTCATAGTCAGAAATTTTTTCTCCGATTCGGTAGCCTTCCGGCACACCTTCAGACGGCGTCATTTCAAAAATCTGCGTGTCTTCAGAATCCAGCACAAATGCTTTCAAAAAAAGATAGGCGCTTTTCCCACGAAACTTGTCGCCTTTCTTAATCAGCTTGTCGTCAAAACGAATCACAAGCGATTGAAACTGAATCACATTACCGCGGAAAGTAAAATACTTGGGCGCCAGCGGTTTATTCTGCGCGTCATACTCGAGAAACTTGATCGTGGTCATGACTTTGCCGGTTTCTTCATTCAGCTCGCTTTTAGTCACGACCACTTCGGCAATGCGGCTGTCGGCGGAAAGCCTCTCGATGATTTGCTTTAAAATTTTTTCGCGGTAAAGAAATTGCTGAATCGAAAAAGCCGCCGCGCCGATGACGCAGACAACCGCGACCAACCCCACTTTTTTCGCAACTGAAGATAATTTCATATTCACTTTCGAAGATTAACAGATGCCGGTGTCGAGCTTACGCAGTGCCCGGCGGTTGCGCTTTGCGCAGAACCAAAACATAATGTTTGTTTCTCGCGTCGAGCAACAAAGTGAGCCGTCCGGCGGTTGTGCTTTGCACAGAGCCAAAACAAAACTGTGCCCGGGTGGATTTGAACCACCAACCCCTGCCTTCGGAGGGCAGTACTCTATCCAGTTGAGCTACGGGCACGAAACTTAATTCCACGGATTTTATCAGCAACACTATTTACTAGTTGTCCCTCAAAGCTTCGCTTTGCGAGGGATCTGTCCTGTTCGCTTTGCTCACAGGCAAAGCTACGGGCACAAAAATTTAATCTACAACAAGCCCAGCCCTGAGCATAGCCGAAGGGCGGGCACGCACTAAATTATCTTAATGATTATTGACGGGCGGTGAAAAAACTTTTAGTTTTTCTTTTTGCTCAGGAGTCAAAACCTCGGCAATCCGAGCCTCAATCTCCGTCCGAAGCGCTCTTACTTCCTGCCGAAGTTTCTTTTTGTTTGCTCCCCGTTTTTCCCGCACATAAAACTTTTCTCTTTTTTTAAGATTATATTCAAAAATTGGTCTAATTTTATCAACCTGCTCTTCCGTAAGGTCAATCTGCTGATTTAAACTCTCAATCATTTGATCAACCGTAGGCTCAAGCTTTCGGTCATCCGGCAGCGCCGCCCAAGACAATGGCGCCACGCACAAGAAAATGACTAATAAGAGAAAAATGTTTTTAAAATTACGCATACGCTGACACGCTGATTTTATTCGTATATTTTTTTAATTGCTGAGCCAGGATAAAAATATTCTAAAATTTGCTGCGCAGTATAACCCAACTCACCCATATATTTCGCCCCATATTGATCAAGCCCGACGCCATGACCCCATCCGCGTCCCCAAAAGGTAACACCCTGTTTTTCAGGTTGATTCAAATAGCGGGTAATCATGGTGCTTTTCAATTTTTCGGCTCCGATCCACACCCGGAACTCATTAAAATTGGGCCGAAATTTGCCGTTGCGGCCTATCACTTCCATCTCTTTCGGACGGCCTGAACGGTCATAATTTTTCAACTTAACCTCGCTTATCGCCCGAACTCCCAGCCCGCCTTGCTCTCTGACTACTTTTTCGATGTCCGCATATTTAATAAAAACCGACCAATTGCCATGCTTGGAAGACTGGCAAAACTCGCATTTCACCCCCTGAAGCGCGGGATGATATTTTACGGGCCAAACATCGCTGGCACCCGTGGTCAGGCCGCCCGAAGCGGAGTGAAAGTAGGCGGGAAAAATTTCACCGCGATAAAGCAAAACAACTCCTTTGGTGCGATCAATAATCTGATCAGTCCGGTCATGCCGCACGTTTTCTCCGGCATAAACTTGGCTCAACACGCCGCTTCCCACATCAAAATCCTGATTGCGTTTTTCAATCATCTTGAACAAAGCGAATGTTCTCGAAACAATCGCGGAAGCTTCCAGCGTCGCCTCCGTCCATTTGGGATTCGCCTCAAAAGGAACCACTCCTTTTAAATAATGCTCAAGATCAATGTGGTTGATGATTAAAAGCTGATTGCCCGATTTTCTTTTTATTTCCAATCCATTTTTATAAACCCGTTTATCAAATCGAATGCCGGGTCCATTTACACTACGCACAAAAATAGAACTGGTATTAAACGTCTTGGTCCCGAATTGAATTCCGGAAGCAGTCGCCCGAATCGTTGTTGCGGGAAGGTTGGCGCCCTGTATCAGATTACCGAGATCCTTTCCTTCAACCTGAAAAAGCCCTGTCGAGGAAACCTGAAAAGGTTTGTCTGTCGAGCCGACTTGCACGCGAATATTGTGATACGCGCTAATGTCTTGCGGCACGACATAGGAGGTTTCAAGAAGTTTACGGCTTGGCCCCCACCCCAGAAAAATAACTGCGGCCGCAAGCAGCACAAACCACGCTCGTTTTTGGATTAGAGAAGAAATCATAGGGATGCATTCTACAGGGGAATAGCTTCGGATTCAGCAAATTCTCGGCAGGAACAGAGGTAGGCAGCTTCTAAGAGGCTAAGCTCACGGACAGCGGCTGGTGATGATGCTCGATCACCTTTTTCGTGTCCGCAATGGAACAGCGATGGATGGGATAAGCACAAACCGCGATCAAAGGAACAGATTCCATCATGGAATGCATTCGCTCTTCATACTCCCATAACTGCATCCAATCATCATCCGGAATTGCGGCCACATCACCAATTCCACGTACACAGGCGAAATCACGCTGAAAAGCCGAATCTAAAAATGCTTTCGCGTTTTCAAGCGCTTGATTCATATCAAAACATCCGCGTTTCATGTACCAAGTTTGCGCTGATTTGATTTGAAGCTGATGCGAAAGTAAATATCCGGTTGCGTCCGGATAAACTCCCAAAAACTCTTTTTCCGCGCGTTCAATTCCCATAGCATCGTTCACAAGCCACAGACAGGCGTTTCCTTTTTTAAGCCCGGCATACAAAAAGGACAAAGAAATCTGGAGATAGTCTTCCTGCGTTTTATAAAATTGATAATAATGACCGCCGACCTTAATGCGGTGCATTGAGTCAAAATCCATGAAACTCCCTGGGTTGATTCATAAAACAGAAAAACATAGAAAAACGCCTCAAAGGCAGGATATAAAAAACTTACTGAGTGTCTTTAGAAATTACAAGGGCAGAAACAAAAAAAGAAGGCCAAAAAGGCCTTCTTTTTTATTAAAACTAGCAACTAAAGGCTTTGTAAAGCCCTTGCGGAGGGGTTCTGAAGAATTAACCCTCGTAGGAACCGAGATGCGTTTTAAGACGATTCCAGGTTGTTTTGCCGACAATTCCATCCGGTGTCAGACCATTATCACGCTGAAAATTGCGGACGGCTTCCCGCGTATCAGGGCCAATTTTCCCATCTACTTCGCCTTGATAATGTCCCGAACCCTTCAACGCTTTTTGAATGCTCGCGGCCGGAATTTCAAAACCGGACGGCGTACGATAAACTCCGGAATAAGGCTCGGAAGAAACAGCCGCGTAAGAAGTATTCGCGGCAGGCGCGTAAGCAGGGGCTGCGCCGCCCAAACGTCCCTCAAGTTCAGCAACGCGGGACTGCTCCCGTTGGAGTTGCGCGCGTGTTTCCTGTAGCGCCATATCTAAACGCGTAACTTCATCTGCCAAAACCCCCATCTGCGCGTTTACGGCATTTTGACTGTTAGCGCGGCTTCCGGTGGAAGCGCAGCCGCTTAATAAAAGCAAAGCTGCGGCGATGGAAAGAAAAGAAAAAGAAAATAATTTTTTCATGGTGGAGACTCTCCGGTAATTAAATAAAGTACAAGTGCGAAACGTGAGCAGTCTATCAAATCAATTTTTTAAATGCAATCAATGCCCAGCATGATTAACGCAAGCACGGCACGAATCGTCCACAGCAAAGTCCTTGCCCAATTTCCCGCGGCAAGCCGCCGAATGAGCGCGGTGTCATAACCCTGTTTAAGCCGTTGATGTTGAGGCGCCTGTACAAACGCGGTAATCCCCCAAATGAGCGCCAAACACCCCAGCCCGGCACCTGCCCATGGCTTTAACCCCGAACACGCCTCTGATAAAAACAAATACCCGGCAAACCCCATTTCAACCGGCATCATCACCCCAACAACCCAACCGATTCTTTGAACATACTCCGCGTGAAAAAGCTGAAAGTCCGCCCTGCCGACTTTCAAAAAAAGAGGGTATTGCACACACTGAATAACCCAAATAAGTCCCACCATAAAAAAAGTCGCGGCGGCATGCAAAAAAAGAGCTGTCTGGTAACCCATGTGTCTCCGTTAAATGAAAATTTGCGCTTTCGATTTAAACCATTATAATGCGCGCCATGCTATTCAAAAAATACTTCCTTGCCGTTTGCTCTTTATTCCTGCTGACATCCTGTGAATATGTTTCGCCGCTGATTCAGGACGCAAATATCATTTCTGTCGCGGATGAAGTGCAGGCGGGAAAACAAATGCAGACCGAAATCGCGAAGTCGATGACGATTGTCACGGATCCAGCTTTAAACAATGCGGTCAAAACGATCGGCAACCGCCTTGTTTCTGTTTTGCCCAACAAAGATTTTGACTATCAGTTTTATGTCGTCGGAGATAATTCCCCCAACGCCTTTACCATCCCCGGCGGATCGATTTATGTCCACACCGGGCTGATGCAGTTTGTCAGCGACGAACATGAACTTGCGGGAGTTCTCGCGCACGAAATTGGTCATGCTTATGAACGCCATCCGGCCAAATCCATGACACGGCAAATCGGCTTAAGCCAGCTTGCTAACCGCGTGGGAGCCAATTCAAACGTGATTAAGCAAATGGCTCTGAAGGTTGCCGGAACCGGCGCTTTGAATTATTACGGACGCTCGGATGAAACTGAATCAGACCGCATCGGGTTTGAGCTTTTACGCCGCGCGGGATACAAACAAGATGGCTTAACTCGTTTTCTTCAAAAATTAACGAAGCTTCAAACAGGACAGCAAACTCCGACTTTCCTCAGCTCGCATCCCCCCACACCCGAACGCATTGCCGCGCTTGAAGCTCTGAGCAAAAAATCTTAATTTTCTTTTTCTGAAAAAGAAAACACACCGGCCGAAAAGGGTCTCGCTTGTTTCGTTTAATGCGCGCCAATCGCACGCATAAACGGAACAATAACCTTATACATGAAGGGATCGTGAAAAAGCAGTTTCAGCGGCAGAATTAAAAATGCGAACGCGTAAATTTTTCCGGCCAGTTTGCGTTTTAAGTGACGGCGGCCCCACTTTGTTTTCTCCATACGCATACCGAACCACTGAATCATAAAATAAAGCATGGGCTGTCCCCAGCCTCCCTGCGCGGGTAATGAAAAAATAAGCTCGTGAAAAAGCCCTGACGTAAAAAAAACAAGCCAAGCTGCCAAGTGCGGGCCGTGACTGATGCTCACGGTTTTAAAAAAGAAATCGTGCATCAGCTGGCGAAACGCCATATTCCAGCGTTTTCCCCAAAAATCAGAAAGCGACGTTAGCAAGAAAGGTTCATGCATAAACGGCGCGGCATGCATCCCGGCATAACGCAAAATCAGAGAGCTCCACTGAAACAAGGTGAAATAAAGCAAATAAAAGACACCCGCAACCGCGAAGCACGCTTGCACATAATCGCTGATTTGAAAAATACGCGGAATACCCCAAATTAAAAAAACTCCGGTGCAGGCACAGCCGATCACCCACAGCCCAAATCCGGGCTCGGGTTTATCAAGCCGGATATCCGGATTCAAAAATTTTTTCGCGTCCATGCCAAACCAACAAAAGAGATACAAAAAAACACGCATCCAAGACAAGGGCTGCCGAGAATGGATTTGCTGTTGATAAAAAGTCATCCACTTAAAACCAAAGAAGCAGAGAAAAAGCAGAAGCCACATTTGAACCCATGCGGCGAGCACCGGCCATGCCGCAACCAGCGTGATCAGAATCGTCAGAAAAGGAAGAAAGGCAAATATAACCTGCATAATGAGTTAGATTATGTTCGGCAAAAAGAAGGGCGGGCTTGAACTTTAAATATACGCACTCCGGCCCGAAGCCGGAATGCTTGCTGATTTTAATTTACGGAAACAGGATCCGCGGGGGCGGTTACGGGCTCTTCGGCCTTGGGCGGGGCAGGCGGAATATCTCCCACCTTGGTCGCGAAAAGCATGTACTCCGTGTGACCGATCATGCGCATCTCAGGACGTGACTTTCCCGCGCGCGCGAGAATTTTACGTTCTAAAAGCTCCACAGCTTCCACATTAATAAAACCATGGTCGCGCAAAGTTTCCGCCATGCGCTCAACTTGATTGATCGTGGGATTGAGTGAGCATAAACGACCGCCGCCTTTAAGCGCTTTTTTAACAAGTTCAACTTCTTCCCAGGGCGTGGGAATATCCAAAATAACACTGTCAAAAGCATTCTCAGGAAAAGGATCCCCTTTTTGACGGTGATTAAACTCCACGACTGACTGAAGATCGGAGCGTTCGATATTGCGAACCGCGTTCGCGGGTAAATCAGTCCGTAAATCATACGTGCAAATTTTTCCGGTCGGTGCGACTTGATGCGCAAGAAAAAGAGTCAACGCGCCGGACCCCGTACCGATTTCTAAAATTTTCTTACCGGAGTGAATCGAAAGCTTCACGGCAAGCAATGCCGCGTCTTTGGAATACACCACCCCGCTTTCACGGGAAGCTTTAAACATGAGGTCCTCGGTTGACGGCTTCAGGAAAAAACCTTTGAGACTTGTTCCCTCAATATAGGAACCAAACTCTTTACCGATAATGTCCTCATGCAGTAAAGGCCGGCCACAATGAATCGGATGTTTTTTTCCGCGACCCGCTTTCAAAAGATATGTTTTTTCATCTTCGAACCAAAGAAGAACCAAATCCCCTTCTTTGATCACGTTGCCGGAAAGAACTTCGGTATTTGACATCGTTCACCCAATCTTGAATATGTTAAAAAAACACGCTAAGAGGTGCGGATTCTAGACTTTTTCCGCCTGTTTCGCCAGATCTTATCTACCAGCCTTTTTCGCGGACCAAAGCGAGCAAAGCCGTGAAATCATCCAGCACATATTCCGCGCCCAAGCTTTCTAAGCTCACATGACTCGCAAATCCATGTCTTAAAAGCACCGTTTCCACTCCGGCATTTTTTCCCGTCTGCGCGTCAATTTGGCTGTCTCCGATCCAAAGCACTTCTTCGGGTCTTATTTTTCTGTCAGACATTTCTTTGATCAACGCCGCCGGATCGGGCTTGCGCGGAAGGCCTTGCTCACCCGTGTGAACCGCGCTTAAATAGGGCATCACATGAAGCGCGGTCAGAATCTTAGAAGTAAAGGGTTCGGGTTTATTCGTCACCACAACTTGAATTCGATTTTTAAAGTATTCCAAAACACATTCGGCCGACGGATAAAGGCGTGTGTAATCCAGTAAATGCTCCTTGTAATACCGCCGCAAAAATCCGGCGCCCCGGTCAATGGTTTTAGGGTCTTCCTCGCCCAGGCACATCGCAACCAAATGGTTCAACCCCTCGCCCACATATTTCTCGATTTGAATTTCATCTAAAATCGGCTTCTTCATTTCCTTAAGCATAAACCGGACACCGCATACAATGTCACGGCGCGTGTCCGCCAAAGTTCCGTCCAAATCATACGCGACTAATTTTTTAAGCATGCTTCCACTTCCCTTTCACAAATTCTAAAAGCTGCTTTTGCAGTTCATTGACTTCGTTTTCGATTTTATCAAACGCGTCCAACCCGACGGTGACCGTCCAGTGATTTTTTAAATAATAAATCTGTGCCCGCGTCACGGGCTGTTTCAAAATCTTAGACGCGGCCAAGGCGTAAATTTTAATTTGAAGGTCATAACCCCGCTCGGCAGTTTTAGCTTCATCTCCTTCGGCAGTTTTATAATCAAGCACCGTATAAGAGCCGTCCGCGTTGAGAAAAAGCACGTCAATCACGCCGTCAATCAGCCCGCGCCGGGCATTCAAGACGAAGCTCAACTCGCGGCAAACTTTCGCAGACTGACGCATTTCACGAAACAACTCCGTTGCGAAAAATCCGCTCAAAATCTTTTCCGCTTCTTTTCTTTTTTCACCGGAAAACCCCGCGAAAAGCGCGTCCATATTTTTCTCGGCAAGCGTCTTCTGCGGCTGGGCCCAATCTAAAAACTCAAGCGCGCGATGCATGCGCGTTCCAAAATCCGCGGCATCTTCTGTCCGCTCCGCGGGTTCCTGTGAAAAATAGCTCCGCGCTTCTTCCTGCGGCAAACTCCAGCCCTGTCCGTAAGTCGTCCAAAATTTTTCCGGACTTTTCAAAAAAAGAACATAAGCGCTGACGGGCAAATCGATCACTTTCGCAAACTCGGGCTGATAATCCATTTCAACCCGTTTACGAATTTGAAGCGCTTCCTCTGAAGAACTTGGGCATAACAAAGAAGAATCTCCGTTCTTTACGGATTGAATCCATTTTTTAAAAACAGGCATTTCCGCGGCGCAAACCGGCGCGGCAGAACGCGGAACAGCCGGTAAGGAAACGAAATCTTCGGAGACTGTCGTAAACGCTTCTTTCTCCGACATAACCCACTCCATCCAGGAAGCCATGTCCGCGTATCCGCTGCGGTCGGTTTTAACGGGCTTATGCACTCCGCTTAAAATCAAATGTTCTTCGGCGCGCGTAACGGCAACGTAAAAAAGACGTTTTCGTTCTGCATGGCTTTGCTTTTCTAAGTGCGCTCCGATTTGATCATGCGACCAAACGGCTTCATTTTTCCCTGTGGCGGGATTTTTTACCTTGATGGACCATCCCGCGTGCGGAAGCGCTAAAACAGGGCTGCGCTCCTGATTGTTTTTTTTACGCCCCAGATCAGCCAAAAAAACATAGGGAAACTCGAGTCCTTTGGCGGCATGAATCGTCATCAACCGCACCGCCTGAACTTCCTCTCCGGCCGCCTGATGATCGGATTCGCGCACTTCCTGAAATTGCAGCCGCCGAACCAATGCTAAAAACCGGTGAATCGATATTCGTCCCCGGCTTTCCTGACGGCGCGCAAGCTGAATAAACTTTCTGACATGCCCATAACGCCGGACACCGGATGCCTGCGCCAAGGCCCACAAGGCATAGCCGGTTTTCTGAACCGCGTCTTCGATTAAATCGCTCAGGCGGCCCGCGTCTTTTCGAACACGCCATGCTTCAAATTGCCTTAAAAAAACATCGAGTTTTTGTTTGTCGGAATCCGCAAGCCCTTGAATTTCGCGGAATTTTAAAAGCCCGTCATAAAGCGGCATTTTTTCATCCGCGCTTTTTGCTTTTTCCGAAAGCCAAAAAAGAGTTTCATCCGTCACGCGTACAAACGGCGAACGCAAAAGCGATGCCAAAGCCACATCCGACAAGGGGTTCTGCAGACATTCTAAAAAACTGATCAAATCACGGATTTCCGGCTGCTCATAAAAACTCATTCCGGAAACCGAAACATAAGGGATGCCCGCACACCTCAAAGCGTACTCATAAAGCGCGCTGTGCGTCATCGCGGAAAAAAGAACCGCCATCTTCGCGTAAGAAACACCTGACTGATTCAGCGCGGTCATCCGCGCGGCGATTTGCGCGCCCTCACGCAAACGGTCCTCCGCGGCGCCCCCTTCCACATCCGAAGGAATAATTAACAGTTCGGGCTTGCGCCCGTCCCCGGCCGATGACTCTTTATTCTTCGCGGCTCTCAACTTTGAAAAAGGCAGTCCGTCTTCATCCCAAAGTTTTTCAAAAAAATCATTCGCAAAATCAAGCACGCCGGAATCACTGCGGAAATTATCCGCAAGATCAATCTTAAGCGCGGATTCCGAGTCTTCAAACTCACGTTCGGTTTCAAGAAAAAGCCGCGGTTCCGCTCCCCGAAAAGCATAAATGGATTGCTTGTAGTCACCGACCAGAAAAATCTCGGCCTGCGGCATTAAAAAACGCACCAGCTCCATTTGCAAATAACTCGTATCCTGAAACTCATCAACGAACACATAACGAAATTGACGGCGTAAAGCATTCGCCACAATTTTCGATCCCGGGTGAGATCCGCGGAGCATTTGAATGGCACGGACCTGTAAATCATCAAAGTCGAGTCCGTTTTGAATTTGCTTTTTTTGAACATATACCGTCTCAAACTGAAGCGCGGCCTGTTCAAACAAAATCATCGCTTCTTCCGCGAATTTCTCCATTTGAAAAGGCAGCCACTCATCACGTACAAAATTTTTCCACGGCGTTAATTTGGGCGAGCGTCCGCAAGCGGCAAACCAACTTTTGAACAGCTCTATTTCCTGCCAATTCAATGAGGGGGAATGAATCCACTTCAGCCAGCTTTCCAAATCAAATTTATCTGAAGCTGAAGGCGCGGCTTCCTCGGCACGCGCGGCAAGCAGCTGCCGATACCCGTTAATATTTTCCGCGCGCTTGGTTTTCCATTTAGAGAAATAATCCGCCAAACTTAAACCTTCTTGTCCTGCCGTGTGGTAAACACTCAAAATCGCTTCCCGGATTGCAGTTTCGCCATACGAGCGAAATAAAGCAAAAGCCGGCGCTTGAGTTTCAAATAACTCCGCGATGGTTTCATCCAAAGCTTCCTCTTTTAGAAGCTCAGCCTCTTCGTTCTCCAACACACGAAATTCAGGATCCACTCCGGCTTCCACCGGATGATTGCGTAAAAGCCGTGCGGAGAACCCATGAAAAGTGGAAATGTAGGCGGATTCAAGATCCTGGCGGGCGGAAACAAGTTTTTCCTCCTGAAAACGGCGGGATAAACGCTGTTTGATTTCACCCGCGGCTTTTTCGGTAAAGGTTAAAATCAGCAATTCCGAAACAGGCACGCTTCGGCGCGCGACCAGTTCCACCGCCCTTTCAACCAGCGTCCTTGTTTTGCCCGTTCCCGCGCCGGCAGAGATGAGGGCATGCCGCCCTTTCAGGTTCACCGCTTTTTTCTGATCCGGAGTTAATTTCATGTCAATCCTGTCGATAATTATTAAGGCCGTAAATTATAGCTTTAAACCGGCTCTTCTGCGCGGGGGTTTTGCGTTATTAAGCAAACGGCAATTTTTATCGGGGAGATATTATGACTGCATCTGAAAAACGAAAATTTGAACGCTTTCCGATTCATGCCTCCATTCATATCAAGGATACCAACCGGCATTGCCGGGCCATTACCTACTCCAATGACTTGTCGGAAGGCGGACTCGCGTTTTACGCTTTGAAACCCGTCCCTGCTGGAGCTGAGCTTGAAATCAGCATCGGCGTGCGAGGGCACATTTTTAAAATAGAGGCCCTCACGGTTTACAGCTCCAACCAACCCACCAAGCGGTTTTACCGTACAGGAGTTGAGTTCAAAGACAGCACCAGCGCGTTTAAAGCGAAGCTAGCGGAAGAAATTGTCTTGATTAAAGCTTATCAAAAGCAGCTGAGTCAGGAAACCCATCACAAAATCTCTGAGGAAGAAGCCGCGGTGGATTGGATCGAAAAAAACGCGGCCTGTTTTGGGCGAATTGCCTCTTCAAAAAAATAAGCTTAGGGATGTGCCGCTCTAACCCCGGACAATCGGCTTATTGATTTCTTCTAAAATCGCGGCAGTCGGTTTAGCAAAGTAATAGCCCTGCCCATAGCGAATCCCCATCTTGCGCACCTGCAATAAATCCGCCTCGTTTTCAATTCCCTCAGCGACCAAATGAGATCCGTACATATTGGCCAACCGCACTAACTCTCTTACGATTTGCTGATACATTTTATTTTCTGAAATTCCGATAATCAGCGCTAAATCAATTTTCATGTAGTCCACTTTAAGCGAAGAAACCGCAAAAGTTTTGGGTCCGATATCGGTAAAATCATCGAGCGCAACTCTGAATTTTCTTTTCCGAATAAATGCCACGCCCTTTCGAATCGGCTCCAAATCCTTCATGCGCACACCTTCGGTAAGCTCAAGCACAATGCGGTTCGCATAGGGTTTCAGCTTTTTAAGAAAGCGCTCGCCCAGCCCTCCCGACACAAAAGCCTGAAACAGCGTAATCGGCTCGAGGTTTAGGAAAAGAAGTTTTCCGGGGGGCAGTTTGGGTAAAATTTTAACGGCAGAATGCAGACAGGCAAAATCAAATTCCATCACCTCGCCGTCTTGATATGATTCCCTTAAAAGATTCAGCGGCGCTTTACCGTCAATGCGGGACAAGGCTTCATAACCCAAAATATCGTGATCCACCAAATCCACAATGGGCTGGTAAACGGATTGCAAATGCTGGTACTTTGATTGATTGCCCGTCATGATAGGTTAAATTGCCCTCCTTAAATTGAGCCTAGAAAATCCAAAATCTCATTTTCATGCTCTTTCGGCGTTACTTTCGGATAAATTTTCAAAATTTTTCCCGCCGCGGAAATCACAAAAGTCGCGCGCTGAACCCCCATATACTCCCGCCCATACATACTTTTTTTAACCCAAACCTTGTAAGCCTTGCAGATTTCTTTTTCTTCATCGGCCAAAAGCAAAAAAGGAAGACTGTATTTGTTGATAAATTTTTCATGCGCCTTCAAAGAGTCGGGGCTGACTCCCGCCACAATTGCGCCGGCCTTTTCAATTTTTTTATACGCATCGCGAAATCCGCAAGCTTCGACAGTACACCCAGGAGTGTCATCTTTCGGATAAAAATAAAGCACAAGAACCTTGCCCTTAAAATCCTTCAAAGAAACCGTTTTCTCGTTTGACGCGGCCTTAGTCGCAACGCGAGATTTATCGAGCGTTGCAAAAGGTAGCCGAAAATCCGGTGCTTTATCGCCTTCTTTTAATCCCATAATCAACAACCTTTTTATTTGAAATAATCCGGCTCAAATCCGGGCCGCCATTTAATATTACACCCTAAACTCGGTTTTTGCTCGCCTGAAATCACCGCCCCGTTCAATAAGGCCTCTGCCGCCGAGCGCAAATCTTTTCCCGTCACAGGCGCCGTGTTTTTGGGACGGCTATCATCAAACTGCCCGCGGTAGACCAATTTCAAATCTCCGTCAAAAATAAAAAAATCAGGCGTGCACGCGGCGCGGTAAGCTTTCGCGGCAGCTTGGGATTCATCGTATAAAAACGGAAAAGAAAATGAAAGTGTGCGCGCCATTTCCTTTAATTGCACGGGATGATCCTCAGGGTAGTTTTCCGCGTCATTGGAGCTCACCGCCACAATTCCAATTTCTTGACCCGCGTAATCACGGCCAAACCGCGCCAACTCAATTTCAATATGCTTCACATACGGGCAATGCTTACATATAAACATCACCACAAGTCCCTTAGCCTTTTTTGCGGCAAGCAAACTTTCGTTTTTTCCGCTCACTACATTCAGCAGCTCAAAATCAGGCGCTTTCGTTCCTAATGTCATCATCGTCGAGGGTGTTAAAACCATAATTATCTCCTTTTACTCAAATCTCAGAGAACATCCGAGCAAAGCAAAACCTGTTGAAAAAAACCATCGCATTGTTTTTGAAAAAGAACTAAACCTGCGGTATACGCGATATAAATAAAAAGCAAAATAATACCGGATTTCCGACCGGCTTTACCTCGCCAAAACGCAGCAGTTAAAACCAACATGAGGATCAACATGGCGGAATAAGAATACCGGCGGGTAAATTCGTTCAGTTCTATCGCATGAATTGACGCCGCGCCGCCCGCAACCAAAGTCAAATTCACAATATTTGCCGCCAAGATATTTCCTATTGAAAGATCCGCTGCATTGCGCCTCACGGAGATCACCGCGGTAATAAACTCCGGTAAAGAGGTGCCAAACGCGATCAAAGTCAAACCGATAATAATGGATGAAACTCCGAACCGTTCAGCGAGACTCACGGCGCTCATCACCAGTAAACGGCTTCCGATTAAAATAAAAACCGCGCCAATCGCAAACAAAAGCCATTGCTTAACCATCGGCTGATTAACAACTTCATCAACCCCCTGTTCAAGGATTGAGATTCGGTTTTTCATTTGAAAAGAGTCGTTGATCAAATAACCCGCCGCAAGCGCGCACAATAAAAAACCCGCCCACTTTTCAAGGCGAAGAGACCAGGAAAGACCGATCAATCCGGCAGCGGCTATCAGCATCCATAAAGCGCGGGGACGAAATTCAGCCGGACGAATCACCATGGGCGACATCATGGCTACAACCCCAATCACGAAACCTGAATTCACGATAACAGAGCCCACCGCGTTTCCGATAGACAACCCGCCGTGACCGGAAACGCTGGCAGTCAGTGAAACGATTAACTCCGGAGCAGTCGTGGCAAGCGTGACCAATGTTCCGCCAACCAAAATGCGCGGCCAGCGAAAATGGCGCGCAATCACCAGGCTGGCATCCACAAACCAACCACCGCCCTTTATCACCAAAAGGAACGCAACTAGCATCAAACCTAAATCAAAAATCATTTGCTTTCCATTGCGGTTGCGCCGCGGAAGCAGAATTTAAATATCACGGAGTCCGCGCAAAACATCGTCATGCAGCCAACCATTCGTGGCAAGCACTCCGCGATTTCTTGCCAATGTTTTTCCGGCGCTAAAATCGAGTTCTTTGCCGTCCAAATCACTCGCTTTTCCGCCCGCTTCTTCAATCGCAATAACGCCCGCGGCAGCATCCCAAATTTTTTCCTCATAATCCGGATTAGACCTAGGCAAGAGACGAAAGAAAATATCACCGCGCCCCGCAGCAACCAAAGCATGCTTCGTCTGACTATCCAGTAAATGCGGTTCCGGTTTCATGCCGAGTTTTTGCCTTAATATCTCAGTGCGATTATGGCTGGTGTGCTTGCCGTGGAAGGAAGTCACAATCAAAGCATCTTCTATTTTTTTCTGAGAAGAAACGTGTAGCTGTGTCCAAGGTTGTCCCTCTGTCAGAGATGCCGACCAACTTCCGTGACCGCGCCCTGCCAAAACAAGAAGTCCATCCCCCTTCGAGCCGTGCACGCAATCCGTATTCGGACACCCAAGCGCTCCAAACACCACTTTACCTTTTTGAATATGTGCCAAAGCAACCGCGTACTGACGGCCATCAATATAGCCGCGCGTTCCGTCAATCGGATCCAAAGTCCAAAAATCATCACAGCATTCACTTGCGCCATTTTGAATCCAGTTAATCACATCCAGCGGCTGCGCCGAGGGATAAACAGTTTGCACAAATTGAATGGCCTGCCGCAAAACTTTTTGTCCCGCTTCGGTCTGCAATTCTTCCACCGTTTCCTCACCCACTAAAACCGAACCGGGAAACGCCTTCATCAGCTTCGCGCTGATCACCGCCTGAACAGCAAAATCAGCAACCGTGACCGGAGAGTGGTCTTCCTTGATCATGGATTGTCCTGCCATCGTCTCATAAACTTTTCGCGCAAGCAGCATTCCCGCCCGCA